>Ga0209062_1001031_pt1 | contig 58379 bp, 87 predicted proteins | sample Coa_R2_2_FD_187158 | JGI IMG/M metagenome (GOLD analysis project Ga0209062, IMG submission 187158) | Surface soil microbial communities from Centralia Pennsylvania, which are recovering from an underground coalmine fire - Coalmine... | ecosystem: Environmental > Terrestrial > Soil > Unclassified... | reverse complement strand
CATATCGAGCCAAGGTGATGGTTCGGCGGGTGCGCAAATGAAAAAGGGCCGCCAGCTCATCGCCAGCGGCCCGAAGTCAGGGCATTGGACAGGGTCGCTTGGGAGGAAGGCGCCCTGTATCCGGCCGCAAGGCCGGATTGGTCAGAAGTATCGCTCGCGCGGCTTGACGATCGTGTAGCCGGCAAGTGACACGACATGAACTCGCGTCAGGTGGTGCCCCGAGTTGGCGTCGTAGACCAGCGCCCGGCCGCCGCCGAGATATTCCCGGATGACCATGACGTGATGCTGGCGGACAGCCGCCGTTCCCGGCCCGGGCGCGGATCGAGGAAACCGGAACCAGTTGGCAGCGAGCCACAATTCCCTGATCGGACGCCCGAACATCTCGACGGCGGCACCGCAGCCGCAGAAGGCGACATGCGGGCAGCCCGCGGGGTGCGAGACGATCGAGCCCGCAGGGATCGATGTCGCGTGAACTCGCCGCCGCGTCTCCTGCCACGAGCGCACGTCGCAAGAAGAAAGGAATCGGTCATCGCATCGCGCCGGCCCGGATCCGCCAGAGCGAAAAACGGAATGATGATGGTGCCGATGAGCGTGTCGGGCTTGCGCCGGAAGACAGGCGAGGATTGCGAGAGCAAAGGCAAGAAGTCGGGCCATTGGAATCTTCCCCATGCCGATTAGTGGCGGTCCTGCGCTATTCCATTCTCGCCATTCGGGTTGATACCCGCCTTGGCAAGTGCGATGCGTATCCGAGCGAATCGCTCAAGGTTCTCTTCGTGGCGCTCCTGATCCTTGTCCTCGTGCGACTTCATGGTGTCGTTGAACATCTTGCGGGTCGCGTCGAACTGATCACCGAGCCAGCCACGAAGGCGCCAAGGCACCAGTAGCGCGCCGAAAATGCCGCCAATCGCCGTCAGGACGAAGCCGCCGAGCGCGATCCAGATTGCAGCACTCATTTCCGGCGGCCTTCACGTCCGGTTAGCATTTCCCCTCGTATTGTGCTTCTGGGCATCGGCAAGTTTTCCTCTTGCTGGTGTCAAGGGGCGTGCGGTCGTTCCTGCGGTCGCGCGCCCCGCCTGCTATTGGTTCTTGCGGTTCAGCCACATGCTGGTCACGGCAACGGCGCTGGTCGAGCCGAACAGCGAGGCGATGATCACCTGCGCCCAGTCGGCGACCTGGCCCCTGATCGGATCGGTCGTGCCGAGCTTGAGCACGATGTCGACCACCACCACCTTCCATTCGAAGACGATCAGCGGCAGTGCGAAGCCGGCGACCAGGGCGGTCAGCAGCCAGCTTCCGGCCACGATCTTGAGACGCTCGGCGCTGGCGTGATTTTCCAGCGCCGCCGTGCGCAGCGCTTGCACGGCGACGTCGCGGTCTGCACCGGTGCGCGCCTGGAACATCTTGACCTTGGCGTCGAACGCCTTGGTCGCGATGGTCGAGGCGAGATTGGTCAGCCCCGGAATGAGCCCGATCAGCGAGGCGAGCAGCGAGAGCATGTCAGGCCGCCTCCAGGTCGGTCAGCGCGCTCAGCACCAGCAGCAGGTCGGGTGGCGTGAGCTTGTTCGCGGGCGTGAGCAGCCTGCGGATGATGCCGGCCGCCTCCAGCGCCGCGGCGGCGAGCTCGGAGCAGAACCATTTGTCGTCGGCGCGCCAGTCGCGTCCCGAAACGAACCCGGCGATGGCCCATGAATCGTAAGGCTTGCCGACCTGACGGGTCAGGAAAGCGTAGAATGCCTCGGCCTGCGCCGGCGTCGCGAGCGCATCGAGGTCGATGCGTCGCGTGCGGGCGAAATGCGCGTAGCCGTCCTTGCGGATGGCGACGCCGCCCATCAGCCGGGCACCGAGCAGGTTGCCGTCGGGCAGCACGGCGTCGACGTGGGAGAACGCGCCGTGCCCATAGAACTCGATCAGGCGCGACGGCCAGCCATCCTCGGCGGCGAACTGCAGGGCGATCATCGCGTCAGCTCGTGAGCGTGCGCGCCCGCGCGATCATCGTCACGGCGGTGATCGCGAGCATCACGCCGGCGACCGCCTTCGGGTTGCCGAGGATGTCGGCGATGTATTGCTTCGCCTCCGGCTGCCCGATCGCATCGGCGATCTGGTCGAGATTGGCGACGACGGCCGCGAGGATGATGCAGAACTTGCTCCACAGCATCGTCGCCGAGTTGCGTGCGCCGGCGAGCAGGCGCTGCCATACGGTGCCGGTCGCGGCGCGGTAGCCAGCATAGACGTTGAACACGAAATAGGCCGCGAGCGCCGCGAGTCCGAAGTCGAAGACGAGACGGAGCGTGAGCAGCATGATTCCTTCTCCTCTCAGGCCGCCTTGGCGGGAACCGGGATGACGTTGGGGATGGGCGCTTCCTGCGCCGCCTGGTGCTTGCGGTTGATCCACCACAGGGCGCCGAGGGTGACGACGGCGCCGCCGATGATCGCGGCAGCGGCGAGCGCGGGATGTCCGTGCGCCGCGGCCGTGGCGGTCGCCGTCGCGGTCGTCCCCGCAGTCTTGATGTCGGTGCGGGCCTTGGTAGGAGCCGGCACGCGGCCCTTGCGGGCGTGCTGGACGTCGTCGCTCGGAACCGGCGTCGGGGGCGCCGCGCCCTCGGCGAGCTGGAGCGAGAACGCGCGCACCTCGGCGACGCGCCGCCCCCACCCCGCCCCGAAATGGTCCCAGGTGCGCAGGCTGCGCAGGAACGCGATCCGCTCGTCGTTGATGGCGTTGATGACGGCCTTGGTATCGCGCTGCTCGAGAGCGCCGATCACGACGCCGTTCGGCGCATCGTCGGGCAGCCCGAGCACGCGGCGCAGCACCTTGTCGGCGCGGCCGATCCCGGAATTCACGCGATAATCAAAGACGCTGTCGTCGACACCAGCGGGAAGGTCGTCGCAGGAGAGGCCGTTCGCCACCCAATATTTGCGCCGGTAGATGTCCTTGGCATCGGCCAACGGCATTGCCTTCACGTCGGCGGCCGTCGCGTTGGGCATCTTGTAGTGGCGATAGTCCGCGATCGTGATGCCCCAATTCGTCGGGCCGCCAGGGTCGCGTGGATCGTTGGTGTAGCCGCCCTCGTGAACCAGCAGGCGCGCCTCGCAGGCATCATAGGACGAAGCCGCCATCAGATGCCTCCATCGCCGGGAAAGAAGCAGGTTTCCTGGCCGGAATAGACGAACAGCGTCGGCTGCCCGCCCGGCGCGCGCTCGTTCCAATGGATGATGTCGTCGGGAATGCGCCGCCACGTATCGCCGTCGAGCCAATACCATTCGTCGCCGGCGGTCGTGCGGTTGACGTTGAACTTCGTCTTCACCACGTCCGCATGGTCGCAGCATTTCTTGAACGGGAAGCGCTCCTGCGCCGCCGGGGTCAGCTCCGCGTTGCGGTACCATTGCTGCACCGCGACGGGCGCACTCGCGTATTCCGCCCGCCAGCGCGGGCTGGCCGGAAGGGCGAACGCGACGAGGATGAGGACCGCGATCGAGAGAGGCCGCATGAGATGAATATACACTCACTCTTACGGCAAAGTCACTACCGGCGGTAGCGCGACACGGTCGGGTCGCCGACTTAGGGCGACGACGGCGCGTAGGGATTGAGGAAGGCGAACGGGGCCGCCTGGACCGCCGGGCGCATGAAAAGTGAATAGGGTCCCTGCGCCGCGGCCGCGTAGCCGGCGCGGGCGCCGGTCGTCGGCGCCGCCCAGCGATTGACCGCCCACATGCCGGGGCGCGTGTAGGGCAGCGTCGCTGCCGTGCCGGCCGCCATGGTGCCAGCGAGGACGTGCGGCTCGTGGATGTAATGCGCGGCCGCCGCAAGGCCGCCGATCAGCGAGGCCCGCTCGGTCGTGCCGCTCGATCCGACCTTGCTCGGCAATACCCGCTGGCCAGCCTCGCCGAATGCCTGCATCAGCGCGTCGCCGCGCGCAAACGCGCCGCGCGCGACCGACTTGTCTCCGGATCGGATTGCGGCGAGCAGATCAGAAGGCGTGAACACCCCGTCGCTGGTGGCGCGCCGGGCCGCGGCGCCACGCATGCGCGAGAACATCGCCCAGCCGGCATTGATGCGCGAAAGCTCGTCCGCCTGCGCCGGGTTGCTCCGCTCCAGGTTGGAGCGGATCGAACGGATCACGCCATTGAGCGCGCGCCCGAGGTCGCGCTCGGAAGCGATCTGCGAGGAGCTGTAGTTGGCGGCTCTGGCCGTAAGCTCGCTTTCGATGTTCTTGAGCATCGCCCCGTTCATCGGCGCCGGCGGCCCGAGCACCGTATCCACGATGTTGTGGAACTGGGCCTGTTGCGGCGCCGGCATCAGGTTCACTTCGTTGCGAAGGATGCCGTTCATGTCGACGGCAAATTGCCGGTCCGGAATGTAATGGAGGCTCGGCAGCAGATTGTCATAGGCGTCGCCGAGCTTCTGCTCGACCTCGCCGATGGTCTCGTGCCCGGCCGGCGTGCGCGGATCGAGCCGCTCGCCGATCGGCTCCAGCGCCTGGTTGCCGACCGCCCTGTTGAAGGATTCGACGGAACGCTGGCGCCCCGCCTTGATGAAGCTGCCGAGGATCGGAAAGCTCGAGGCCCGGTCCTCGATGTCCTTCGCCCACCCGAGGGGGCCCGGGAAAAGCTGACCGGGCGTCATGGTGACGCCGGCATCCGCCAGCGCCTGCTGGTCCGGCCGCAGCGTCGGCTTGATCGCGCGGGCAGCGAGCGGGCCCGCCGCCATGCCGCCGACGATCCGCGCCGGCATCTCCAGGCTCGTCCCCTGGAATGCCTCGCCGGCCGCCTCCGAGCCGACGCCCGACCCGACCGCCATCAATCCCTTGGCGATCCAGCCGCCTGGCCCGAACCAGCTGCCGGGATTGACGAGATTGCTGCCGACCGCCTCGGCGCCGCGCTCCATGAATCCGGTCGGTTGATGCAGGCCGAGCATCTGATTGGCCTGGTCGCCGGTCGGGATTGGCGGCCCGGCATTCGGCTGATCGGTGAATGCTCGCGCGCGGTCCTCCGACTCGATCTGCTCGCCGCGCGCCTGCTGGAGCGCCCATTGCACCGCTCCGGTGCCGAGCGATTCGAGCGCGCCGAGGAACGTGCCGTGCGGCGGCGCGGCCGGCTGATCGACTGGCTCAAACGGCTTATTCGGATCGAACGGCGGCGGTGCCGCCGGACCTGTCACGGTATCGAACGGGGCGTTCGGGTTAAAGGGGGGCGCGTCGGCCATCAATCAACCGCCCTATAGGAGCCATCCTGCTGACGCTCGTAGGTATGGCCATTCTGACGCACGCGTGTGGGTGGCACTGCGGCCGGTGCCGGTGCTGCTGCAGTAGGCGCAGGTGCCGGCTGTTGGGCGGCCGGCGCCGCCTCTCCTGGAGCCTTCGGCCGGCGCTTCTGGATCGCGGCGAGCGCGTCCTTCGCCTCGTCCGACACGAGTGACGGCGGATCCTTGCGCATGATCATGCGGTAGGAATGCTCGATCGAGGAGACGCGCGCGCCGATCAGCTCGTCGGACAGGAGCCCGATGTTCTCCTGCAGCTGGCGCGGCGATCCCGAGCTCGCCAGAAGCTCGCGCCAATTATTGATGTCCGCCTCCGCCATGGCACCGGAGCCGCGCAACAGGCGTGCCGCATCCAGCGCGGCGACCTCGCGCACCGTGTTGAACGAGGTGACGCGCGGATCGCCGGCCTGGGTGAGCAGCCAGTTCGTCACCGCGTTGGCGGCCGGGAAGTTGCCGTTGTCGAGCGCCGCCGCCTTGTCGCTCGCGACCTTGAGGTGGGGCAGCAGCTGGTTGACGGCGAGCAGCAGCTTGCCGGAATTGCCGTTGGGGGCGAGGTCGGACTGCATCCGGTTGCGCGCCGCCCAGGTCGTCTGATCCCAGGACGGGTCGTAGGCGTTGACCAGGTTGAGCACCTGCCCGCGCATCTTGAGCGGCACCGACGCGATCGAGGTGCGCCCCTCGTCGATCGCACGGATGGTCGCCGCCATCTTCGGGTCGACCTCGCGCAGGACCGACTCGTCGCGGATGTCGCCCGTCGCCGTCGGTGTCGAGGTTGGCGGCAGCGCGGCCTCGTCGTCGGTATTCTTTGGCGCCGCGGTATTCTTGTCCGTGATCGGCTGCCCGGTCGCGGCATCGACGATCTGGCCGTTCGGCAGGCGCCGCCCATAGACATTGAGCCCGAGCGCGTTCTGCCCGACCACGAACGGCTTCGACGCCTCCGCTTCCTGGTACGGCGTCATGTGGGTCTGGGCATACTGCCTCGTGCCGATCTCCGCCTGCTGATATGGCGTCATCTTGGTATACTGGTCGCGGTGGAACTGGGCGACCTGATCGAGCCGGCGCGCCGCCTGGTCGATGCTTTCCTGCTTCTGCTCCGCCGCGCGCTGGCTTTCCAGCGTCTTGACGCCCTGCAGGCCGCCGGCCCCGATCGCCGCCGCGGGCGAGATCGGCAAACCGCGCGCGTCCCGGCTGCCGGCCGCCGCCAGCGTCCCGAGGCCCGCCGTGATCAGGGGCATCCAGGGCGAGTTGGCGAGGCTCTGGCGCGCGTTCGGCGGCGCATAGGGGTTGGAAGGGGCGTCGTCAGGAAGGCCCGCCGTCGGCGTTGCGGAGGGCGGCAAATCGGCATCCTCGGCCGGTGGTGCCGCGGCGCTGATGTCCGGCCGCGCGCGCGGCAACGGCACGTCGGGGGCGGCCGCGAGCAGGTCGGGCGTATGGGCATCGCCCGGAATGAGGCCGGCGCCCTGCGTATTCCAGCGATTGGCGTTGTCCCATGCCTGGGCGACGCGGTCGTTCGGCGAGACGGGGACGCCGCCATCGTCCATGTGCTCGGCCTCGGAATACGGATGGGCGGCCCCGCCGCGGCGGAACATGCTGGCGACCTTGAGGCCGGTCGAGAGCACGTCGCCGAGACCGGATCCCTTGCCGCCGCCCGACGGGGCTGGCGTCGAGAGGTTGAGCTGCGGAATGCGCGGCTGGATCGCCGGAACGCCGCCCTGCGGCACGATACTTTGCGGCTCGGCGTCGATCGGCTGGGCATTCACCCCGGTCGGCAGGCGGATCGGGCCGCCCCCCGGCGCATCAGCGCCGGCGGACTGAAGATTGCGCGCCTCGACCATGCGCAAAAACGGGTCGCCCGAGACGGCCGGCACCATGTCGGCGTCGTCCGTCGCCCCGCCGGACGCATAGGGATGGATGCGGCCCCCGCGCGCGCTCGGCGCCTGACCGCCGCCCCCGCTTCCCTTGCCGCTGCCCCACCATCCCTGCTGATTGCCGAGCCCGTAGACGCCGGCGCCGGTCATGCCGAGGCCCGCGATGGTGCCGAGCCAGGACGGCCCCGGATAGGTCGTGGTGCCCTGCCCCGTGGTGGTGCCGCCAAGTCCCGGCGCGAGCGCCCCGGTGATGCCGGCGAGGAACTGGGCGTTCTGGTACGGCCACGCGATCTGCTGCAGCACGTTCTGGTAGGGCGCATTGAGCTGCGCCTGCTGTTCCTGCTGCTGCAGGCCGCCGGTGCCGAGCAGCATCTGTGCGCCCTGGAAGGCGGCGTTCTGCCCCGCCGTGCCGAGATTGGCCGTGCCGAACCCGGCCGACTGGGCGAGATTGGCGGCGTTGCCGTAGAGGTTGGCGTAGGTCTGCCCCGCCGCCAGCCCCTGCTGCTTGGCGAGCTCGGACTGGCCGACCGCGATGCGGTCCGCCCCGACCCCGCCCGCCGCCTGCGTGAGCGCACCCGTATTTTGCACGTTCTGCTGGCCGAAGATGTCCTGCAGGTTCGCCGTGACGTTGGCCGTGTACGGATTGAGGAAGCCCTGCGCGCCCGCCGGCGAGAAGTAGTTCGCCGCCGTGTTGATGTAGGGCTGCGCATAGCCTTGGTTCGCGCCGACCTCGTTGAACGCCTGCAGCTGCTGCGGCGAGAAGCCGGCAACCGGCGCCACGGGCGTGGAGAACGGCGTTCCCGCCACCCCCTGCGCGCGCGACAGCGCCGCCGAGATCGCCGCATAGGCGTTCGGGTCGGGCGTGTACTGCTGCGATTGGTTCGATTGAACCTGTTGCGAGCCTTTCGACCCTATTGTCGCCTCCTCAGTTCAGCGCATGCGCGGCGCTCGACGGCGCGGCGCCGTAGAGGAAAAAGGCGCCCGCCTTCGGCAGCGCGCGCTCGTAAAGCCGCACCTTGGCCTCGGTGCGCTCGGTCGAGATGATGCCGGTGAGCAGCGGCAGATGCGTCTCGTCGCTCTGCTGTTTCATCCAGTCGATCAGCGCGCGCGCGTGGTTGGAGCGCCGGCACTCCGGATCGACGAACACCATTAACTCTTCAAGATGTCTCTGCGTCGTGTACCAGAAGCAGGAGATGATCACGAAGGCGAGACCCTCGAGCCCGCCGCCCGGCGGCCCGATCACGCCGATGACGCCGCGCGGGCCGGTGTCGTCGGGTGGAATGACCTCGGGCACCAGGGCGCGCTGGACGAAGTATTCGACCTTCTCTGGGGCGAGCGGGAATTTGCCGTTCTCGGCGTGCGAGCACAGCAACAACTTCCACACGCCCATGTAATCCTCCGGGCGCGCGATGCGGACGATCGAGGGGGCGGCCATCGCTATCGCTTCGGCGGTTTGAGACCCTTCAAGGTCTTGATGTGCTTCTTGCGGGTGTTGATCACCCATGCGTCGAGAATCTTGTGAGCCTGATCGAGGGTGACGTGCGGATTGCCGGTCATCTTGCGCACGCCGGCGACGACGTTCGCGGGCGGGATCGCGACCTCGCCGCCGGCGGCGATGATTTTCGTCGGCGACGCGCCGCCGTCCTTGCGAACGGCCATGTGCCACAGATGCGGAATGGTCGGCCTGATCGGATGCAGTCCCGCACCGATGCCCTTGCCCAGCGGCGATCCGCCGGCCGGACCGAGTCCGAACATGTGATTGACGATGTCGGCGCCGGCGAGGCTGTTGCCCTGCCCGATCGCCGCGACATGATCGGCCGGCAAAATGTAGCTGCCGCCCTTGACCGTGATGGGCAAGGCGTCGGTCCTGCCCGGCACGGGACTGTGAATGAACCCCTCGTGCGCCAGCCGGTAGGCCCCGGCCCGCTCGACGAACGGCGTGGTGGCGCCGCCCCCGGCAAAGGCCGCCTTTCCGGGCGGCGGCCGGAACCGGCGCGCGATGTCGTCGAGCGCGCCGCGGATGTCGGCCTGCGTCTTGGAGCCGTAGATGGTCGGCGCGGCATAGAACGGAGCGTTGCCGCCGTCGGCGAACTTGGCGCCGTAGCGGCGGGCGTTATTGAGTGCAGCGGCCACCGCTTGGGCGTGCGGATGCCCTGCTGCCTGCATTTCCCGGATGTTGGTCCCGACCGCCGCGCGGCTGGGCGACTTAATCAGCGGCATGAAGTGATTTTACGCTCATTTGTTTGGTCGGGGAAGCCCCTTGCGGTGGGGGTCAGGAATTGCTCAACTCCCCGACTGCGGGGCACGCAGGGGGAAAATGGCCGCGAAATACGAGACGATCGGATCGCTTCAGGCGCTCCGCGGATTGTCGGCGCTCGCCGTCGTCTTTTACCACGCGGGCTATCTGATCGGCGGGTTCCACGCCGATTTTGGAGCCGTCGCAACCTTCTTCGTCATCAGCGGCTTCATCATGTGCTTCATCGCGGAGCGTGAACCGGCGGATTTTTTCCAGCGACGATTGATCCGTATCGTGCCGATGTACTGGCTCTGCACCATCGTTCTCGCGCTGGTGGTCGAGCGATCCGCGTTCTTCCGGTTCTGGAACTGGCATGCGGATTTTACGACCTCCCTATTCCGCAGCCTGCTCTTCCTGCCGTCGGCGGACGCGCCGATGCTCGGGGTCGGCTGGACGCTCAATCTCGAAATGTATTTCTACGTGCTGTTCGCGGCGGCGCTCCGCATCAGTCCGAAACATGCCCCGATCCTGACCGCGGCGGCCGTTGTCTCAATCCTGAGCCTGCCGGCATTCGGGTGCGCCGCGACCGTGTGCAAGGTCTACGCTCATCCCTACGTCTATTTTTTCCTGTACGGGATCATCCTCTATTACGCGTGGAGTTTCCTGCGCACGGCGCCGCCATCCTCATCGTTCGGATACGCGGCTTGGGCGCTCGTCGTTCTATGCTACGTCGTTCAAGCGGCCACGTCTGACGCCATCTATCCGGTTGTCATCGTCGCGGCAGCGTTGCTCGCGTCGACCGCAAATGCCGATCTTCGTTGGCGCCCGGCGATCATCTTGGGGGACGCCTCGTATTCGATCTACCTCACCCACACGATCGTCATGCGGCTGATCAATGCGGGCGATTTCGCGAGCAACAGCCTTGCGGCATCCATTGGCGTCATGGCGTTGAGCGGGATGATCGGAGTCGCTGCCCATATCCTGATCGAGCGGCCCCTTACGGTCGCCGTCAAGCGGTCGTGGCTCAGCCGGCGCGGATCAAGGTCAGGCCGCCGATTGCGGTCGGCTGCACCACCGGCGCGCCGATCTGGCTAGAACTACCGTAGGTAATGCCGGTTTTGGCCGACTGCGTCGTGTTGAAGGATGTATTGTTGGTGGCGCCATCTCCGGCCAAAAATGCAACGGCATTCACGCTGCCAGATCCGCCACCGATATTCTCGGTATGAAGGTGCCCGGGGTCCGAAAGCTGTGGCAGATGCAGGCTTGACAGCGTCGTCGTCTGACCTCCGCCCGAGGCAAACAGCGTGTTGCCATCCACGCCGCCAGAGGAGGTCATGCGGCCGGTTCCCTGGTTGAGATAGCCGCGCACGCGGCCGCGCAGGTCCGGCAACGTCGTGCCGCCCATGATCACGGTGAGTTGTGGATAGGTGGCCGACGAGAAAGTCGTTCCGTCGCAGTTGAGATATGGCGGCACGGTGCAGCCCGACACCCACGCGGGCACCGACGAGCCGCAATAATCCCAATAGCCGCCGACCTGCGGGCCGAGATTCTTGAACTTGAGGTTCGTCCCGTCATTGTAGCAGTCGAAGCCCTGCCCCGGTGGACAGACGATCGCCTGCCCGCCCGCGACCGTGGTCTGCAGCGTGATCGTGAACGCGCTCGATCCCGTGCACAGGTGCTCGACCGTGTACGGCTTCTTGAACGTGGACGGGAAGGTGATCGTCACGCTGCCGGTCAAGGTCGACTGGAACGTGATGATGTTCGACTGGAACTGCGCCGCCGACAAGGTCACGTTGGCGTTGTTGAGCGTGATCTTCGACTGGCCGCCGGCGACGAGGTCGACCAGCGTCATGTTGTTGTTGACTGGTGTATCCCACGTTCCCACGTCGTCGCCGCGGGCGGGCTCTTCCAGGTTGATGTTCGCCGTGAACGTCGAGGCCATCGCTCAGCCCTTCACTGGTTGTAGTAGGGGAATTTGACCGTCGTCCCGCTCGACAGCGTCACCAGCAGGAAGCCCACCGGCTGCGACGACGTGAACGTGATCGCGCCGACGGACGACGGCGCCACGGTCGACGACGTGGTCGCCTGCGGGAAGAAGCTCTTGAACGTGTTGGTCAGGTTGTTGAGCCCGGTCACACCCTGCTGCATCGCCGTGAGAAGATCGGTCAGTGAAGCCATTCAGCGCCTCCCCGATTGCGCGAAGCGGAAGCGGATGCGGCCGAGCCGCCAGAATTCCGAGCTCGCGTTGCTCTGCACCTGCATCGACAGGTAGCGGTTGCGAATGCGGCAGTTGACATAATTGGTCGTATTGCTGACAACGAACGGCCCGTAGGTCGTCGCCGTGTCGCTCAGGTTATCACAGCCGAAGAAGGTGATGGCGACCGACGAGGTTTGCGCGCCGGACCGCGTGCCCCAGATGAAGTCGGGCATGATCAGGTCGACGAAAGGAATATCGGTGCCCTCAGACAGCGTGAACCAGCCGGTGCGGAAGGTCGGCAGTCCAGCCCCCGTGATGTTGTTGCCGCTCTCGTGCTGGTAGATCTGCCCGGAGGCGTCCGCCCCGATCGGCATCCCCAGGGCGGACACGTCCGCCCACGCGGTGCGCGTGAGCGTGCCGTAGTCCCATTCGTATTCCTGCCCCTCCATGTGCACCTTGACGTAGCTGTCGTTCTCGCCGGTCGAGTTGGCGGACGGGTAGAACCAGGCGATCTCGTTGAAGGCCGAGTTGACCGCGACGCGCACCTTCGACTGGTTGGCGGCGGAGAGATTCTGGAACACCGCGTCCCACACCGTGCACGGCAGCGGCGCGGCGCCGTTCGGGCCGAGGGTGAAGAAATTGTTGGTGCTCATCCAGTAGGGCGCGCCGGCCAGCACCCCGCAGGCGTGCGGGCCGATGAAGCCGCAGCCGGTGCCGACCCGGTTGAAGTTGAAGATGACCGTGCCGCCCACATAGGTCATCGTCCACACGTCGACGTCGGTCGAGATCAGGGCGTATTGCGGGCACTGCAGCCCGCCGACGATCTTCGAGCCGGTCGGGATGTGGAACGAGCCCGCGGTGGTCTGGTTGGAGACCGTCCAGTTGGTGTAGTCGCCGGCGTTCGACCAGCGCACGATCAGCGGGTCCTGCACGCCGCTCGCCTGCACCGAGCGCCATGCCACCAGGATCTGCTGCGGCATCGACACGAAGATGCCGCCGTTGAAGAACGGCGCCTGGTTGACCACCTGCGCGTTCTGGAAGCCGAAGTCGGCCGACCAGGCGTAGATCGGCCCGTCGGTCGGGCACATCAGCAGGATTTCGCCGAAGTTGTCCTGCGTCCAGTCGGTCGCCGTGATCGGCGTGCCGGCCGCGCCCGACTGCGCCGTGCCGGTGCCGAAGCCGCCCGATCCGAAACCGCCGGCGCCGAAGCCGGAGCCCGCCTGGGTCGGGCCGAGTGTGACGTAGTAGACGAGCTGGGCGAGGCCGCCGTTCATCGTCGATGACGCGGTGGCGCTCGCCTGCTGCGTCGCGTTGATGGTGAAGTTGGTCGAGTCGGTGACCGAGGCGATCTGGTACTTGCCCTGCACCGTCAGTCCGCCGACGCTGGTCGCGGCGATGAACTGCTGGAAGAGCCCAGTGGTCGCCGTGAAGCCGTTGTTCGGCAGCGTCACCGTCACGGTGCCGGAGCCCGACGAGGCGGCGAACACCGGCAGGATGCCGCTCGACGTCACCGTCGCGGTCGCGTTCGCGGTCAGCGCGATCGTGTAGGTCGACGAGCCGCCGACCGAGTGGATCGGATAGGCGCCGTTGAGCAGGAAGCCCGCGATGGCGACCGGGGTGTTGAAATACACCGTGTTGAAGGTCGACGCGCTCGAGCCGCCGTCGACGATGGTGACGAGGCAGGAACCGTTGGTGGTGGAGAAGTTCGGCGCCGGGTTGGTGGTGTTGGTCTGCGGCGTGATGTCCTGCGCCGAGCCCGACGTGATCACCACCACGTTGCCAGTCGCGGCGGCGGACAGCCGCTTGGTGCCGTTGATGTCCTGCCAGGGATGCAGGTCGCGGATGGTCGACGCGATGGTGAAGCCGACGTAGTTGGTCCAGCCGCCGTAGCTTTGCAGCAGCCCTTCCTTGAAGCGGATGAGCTGCGACTGCGACACTCCCGCCTGGTTGGCGGAGAGCGTGAGCTGGGTGTCGACACCAGGCTTGAGTTGGACGGCGCTGCGCGGCATCGCTCAGGCCCGCGGCGGCGTGGCGAGGGGCGACGGCACCGCGGCCGTCCAGGCCGGCCCGTAGAACTTCTTGCGCAGCTCGTCGCGGTTGGCCGTCTCCAGCAGCGCCCGATAGGTCTGCTCCCACGATTGCGCCATCTGCGGATTGTCGGACTGCGCGCCGAAGTCGCGCATGTAGCCGGTCGCGAACACCATAGTGGCGGCCATGAACAGTTCGGGGACGTTCTGCGTGAGCCAGGTCGAGGAGTTGGCGGACGACAGCGGCGTCGGGCGCTGCGTGCCGTACACCTCGACGCCGTAAGGCTGGTCGGGCGCCGGGCCGAACATGATCGTGGTGTCGTTGAGCCGCGCCCAGAACGCCGGCTGCCCGGTGTTGGACGACGCCGCCGACGGATAGGTGGCGTTGATGTAGTCGGGCGAGACCGCGTAGAGCTGGTTGCGCGTCGCCGCCGAGGACGGCGCGCCCGCTGATGTCAGGATGCTCACCTGCTCGACCACCAGATAGGTGCCGGAGGCCGTCGACAGTGCGAGCGTGCGCGTGCCCGACGAGCAGGTGCCGGAGGCGTCGGTCACGTATTGGGCGACCAGGTTGAGGTCGCGGTAGACACGGCCCTCCGCGTAGTCGATCGCGCCCGGCAGGAAGGTGGCGAAGTTCGCATCCGCCGACGACACCACCATGATGTTGGCGAGCTGCGAGACATACGAGGCGTAGGTTATGCTCATGTCAAATCTCGTTCGCCGCCGCGTCCGACACGCTGATCACCAGCCCCGCCACGGCGACGTTGGAAATGCCGTCGCCCTGCAGCGCGAAGCGGTGATAGCCGTAGGCGCCCCCGGACGGCGTGAAGCCGAGCGTCTCCGCGACCGTCCCGGCCGTGGTGCCGCTCGACAGCGTCGTCCACGTCGCGCCGTCGTTCGATCCCTGGAACAGCCAGCCGGTCGCGCCAGAGCGCAAAAACGCCATGTCGTTCGGCGCGTAGGCGGTCGCCGACGACACCGTGTGGGTGATCGCCGCGACCGTCGACGGCAGCGAGATCGTGGTGCCGTCGGCGTTGCCGTTCCAGTTCTTGCCGACCGTGTTGCCGAAGCTCGAATCGGAGATCAGCTTCGCCGCCGACTGGCCGAACGGCTTGTTGACCAGCGCGGTCGTGACCGTGGTGAAGGCCGACGTCCCGGTCGACTGCAGCGTGAGCGGCGCTTGCGCGAACGCCGCGTCGAGCCCGGCGTTCTGCGTCATCGTGCCGATGTTCGCCCCGAGGCTCGATCCCGGCACGAACATGTCGATGACGTTGTAGCCGAGCGGGGAGAGCGGATTGTCGGCGTTGGCGTAGTTCTCCGGCCGCGCGTTCATCACCGGCACCGGATCGGGCGGCAGCACGATGGTGCGGCCGGATTCCTGCGGGCGGTCGAGACATGAGGCACAACAAAGTATGCGCAAGTTTTTTAGTCGAGGCCCGAACTGCCAGTCGTACTGCCAACTGAGATTGCGCAGATTGTCCATGCGGCCGCAGCGGTCGCAAATACCGAGCGCCTGCGGATGGCGCGGGTCGATGCGGGCATGTCCGTGCTGGCGCATCGGCTAGCGCCAGTAGCCGCCGACGGCCGGCGTGATGTAGAGCGGCACCGCCTCGGTGTCCTGCGCCGCCGCGATCAGCCACGCCTCGTCGGCGTCGCTCTTGCGCAGCTGCTCCAGCTCCGGCCGGTAGATGCGGGCGAGCCGATGCGCCACCGCGGCCGTGAGCGCGTCGAGGAAGCGGTAGATCACCTCGATGTTGGCGCCGTTGGTGATGGTCGCGTCCTGAATTTGCCGAACCCGGTAATAGAAGAACTCGTAGGAATAGGCGGCGTCGGGTGTGAGGTAGAACGTCACGGTCGGCGAGATCAGCCGGTCGAACCAGAACTGCGACGGGAAGCCCTGCGTCGTCTTGACCGAGATCGCCGCGTATTCGCTGCGGCTGATCTGGTAGAGATAGCGATCGGTGGCCGGGCTGCCGTAGCGCAGGAAGCCGTCGAGGATCATGGTCGTCTCGGCCGGGATCGAATAGGTCGCCGAGCCGGCGAGCAGCGGGAACGACTGCAGGTCGACGGTCCACAGGTTCGGCTGCAGGTTGTTGAACTTCACCAGCGCGAGGTTCATTTCCATCACGGCGCGCTGCATGTGCGCGGCGGTGATCTCGGTCGGCCGGATTTGGATGCGGTCGAACGCAGTGAGGATGATTTCTCCGCCCGACGGATTAAAGTTGTACGAACCTGACAGTTGCACGCTTGGCGAGAACATGGCGTCAGTTCCCCGAGATCAGCCGGAGCGAGCCGGTGGTGGCGGCGGTCTGGCCCGGCGCGTTGACCGACCAGTTGACGGCACCGATGGCCGCGACCGAGGTCGCCCAGGTCGCCGTGAAGGTGGTGCCGGAGAGCGTCATTCCGAGCGACGTGCTCGCGGTCGAGCCGGCGGCGGCCGTGTAGGTGATGGTCAGCGTCGCCGACGACGGCGTGGTCGCCGCCCCGGTCGAGTCGAAGAACTGGGCGACGAACTCGGCCGAATTGCCGGACGTGACGTTGACTGGCATGGTCCAGTGGCACCAACCGATGAATGTTGGCTCAGTTTTACCACGGCTTGGAGGGCCGGTCTATCAGCCGGGTACGGTCTCGATGACCGTCACGGCGGCCGGGTAGGCCTGCGCCGTCAGGCTGGTCGGGGTCACCGGGCTCATCTGGAAGGCGTTGCTCTGGAAGGCGTCCTGCTGGAAGGCGGCGGCGACGGGGCTGAGGATCGCGATCGGCGTCTCGATGTTGCCGACCGCGGCCTGCGGCGGGACGATCTTCTCGATGATGGTGACCTTGGCGCTCACGCCTTCTCGCTCGGGTCGAGCAGCGGATAGGCGCGATAGATCACCACGGGGCCGTACAGCTTGGCTAGCGCTTGCTTGATGATGGTGACCTGCTCGCTTTTCAACTCGACATCAGTCGCGTCACGCACCTTGACGGCAAGCATCCCTCGCTCGAACTTCTTCTCTCCCGAAATGTTGCGCTCGTCCTCGAAGCTCGCGCACAGCGCATGCGCCGCCGCGCGGCCGAGGGTGAGATCGATCGGCGCCGCCCCAGTGCCGGCCGATGCCATGGCGATCTCGTCGCGGATGGGACGGTCGTCGAAGTCGCGCAGCACGGCCGTAAAGTCGATCGACAATTTATTTCTCCATCTCTTGATTCATCAAGCGTTCGCTCCCTTGATGACGACAAACTGGAAAACCGGCTGCTCAGTGGTCGTCCCGCCCGTGGTGGCGAACGTGATCTGGAAGCTGCCGGCGGCGATGTTGGTGACGAATATCTCGTATTTGTCGGTGCCTGATTTCTGGTTGACTTTTATGACATCAGTTGCCGCAACGGCGGTATTGCTCACCGTGAAGGACTGAAACGAGGCTGAGCCGGCCGCACTCACGAGCGTAATGGCGCCAGTCACGTTGTTGAGGGTGACGCCCGTGGTTCGGCTGGTTGCCTGGGTGACGGTGCCGCCTGCTCCCGTGGCGTAACCGATGCCGGAGGTGGCGCCGGTGGACGTGATGCCGGCGCTCGCCTGCAGCGCGCCAGCGCCCGGATCGGTCGTGCCGGCGCCGATGATGAGCCCGGCCTTGAGCAGCATCGCCTGCGCGCGTGTCGTGCCGCCGGCCGCCGTCGTATCAAATTCGATACCGCAGCCCTGATTGGTGCTCGACCAGACGCCGGACTCGGTCGAGACAAAGAGTATCCGCCCCTTGGTCGCAGAGGTCCAAGTCGCCGCGCCGGTTGCTCCGCCCGCAACTATTCCACCGATGAGAGACCCCGCACCGAGGGCCGTTGGGCTCGCGCCGGTGCCCTCCGCGCGCATGAACTGGTTGATGCCGGCCTGGGCAAACGTAAACGTCGCGTAGCCGCCACTGGCAGAATCTGCCCCTACGAAGACCAGTCCATTTGTCGTGACGCCGCTGGCGGAGAACCCGGTCGAGACGTTCTTCGAATAGGTCCAGAAACCTTGCGTCGGATTGGTCTCGGTGCCGAAGCCGATGTTGCCGCTGGAGAGCATCGTCCAGCGCACGCTGCCGCCGGTCGTCATCGTGATCTTGTCGCCTGACGGCGCGCCGTTAGACGTGCTCTGCAGGTTGAGCGTCGAACCTGCGGCTGATCCTCCGAAGACGGTTGCGACCGTGAGGTTTACCGAGCAGGTGATGCCGGATGTCCCCAAAACCGCAAGATCGGTGATGGTGCCGACCCCGTTGCGCGCGGCGATGCGAACCTTGTTGAAGTAGGTCCCTGACCCGGAGGAGCCGTAGGCGACAAGCTCGAGCGCGCCGGGGTCCGCGCATTGCGTAAGAGTGCTGTCGGGATGCGCAATGATGTAGCCGCCTCCGGTGCCGTCCACATTGAGGTCGGAGCCGCTGTAGAGCCGCGTCGAGGTCGGTACCGCGCCCGGCTCTTTCCAGCCGAGCCCCATCGAGTTCGCGCCGGTGCCAAACCAGCCGTTTGTCGTGAATGATCCCGCGAACGTCGAACCTTGCAGGTCCATGTGGGTACCGTCGATGACCGTGATGGTCCACACGCCCGTCGCATTGGGAACGCCGCCGACGCCGCCGACCTGAATGACGTTGCCGGTCGCTAGCCCCGTCGTGCTTGCAGTGAGGCGAATGAGACCGGAGCCGTTGTTGACGGCTCCGGTGACGGTGGTGACGAGATCACCGAACGATCGCACGTCGCCGACCAGGATGTCGCCGAAAAGGCGGATGCCCGGCCCGGTCGAGTCGCTCATGGGCGAAAGGTTGGGCTGCTGAGCGAAGACGTTCCCGACGTGGAGAATCCCGTATTCGGTCACCCAGATCGGCACCGGCGAGGGAAGGTCGGACGAGAGTTTCAGTGCCTTAACGGCGCTGCCAGAGCCGAAATTCTGCGTGCCGTCGTAGGAGAGGCTCCATGTGCGAACGGACGGGCTCTGTAACTGCAACATCGTCGCTGCGGAGAAGATGTGTGTTGCCGACCACGTTGGCGCGATGGCCTGCGAGAGCGCGGGCGCGCCATCGGAACGCATCGCGGTCGTGGCAACACCATTGACCGCCGTCAGGCCGATCGATGCGGTCGGATTGGCAAAGCCTGAGAACGATCCCGGAAGATCAGTCGCCGTAATTGTGCCGACCGTGAGGGCCGCGCCAGCGCCGGATTGCTTGACGTATTGGCCGGCGCCTCCGGTTGCAGAGAAATCTGTCGTTCCGGCCGGGAGTGTGATCGTATTCGCCCCGGCGACCGCCGCGGCCTTGAGTATGATTGTGCCCGATGTCGCGCCCGCGAGCAGCAGCGTACCGGAATTGAAAGTCTTGTTTCCCGTAACGGCCTGCGCCGCACCGAGACCCATCACAGTGTCCGACGCGCTCGGGAACGTCATCGTCGTCGCATCGGCGCCGGCGAGCGTGAGCGAGTTGTTGACGGTCAGGGTCTTCGACGCCGCGCCGAACGCGAGCGTGCCGCCGTTGGTCGCCACCGTGAAATTGCCGGCAACCGTGATGGTCGAGGTGCCGTTGTTGACGCCGGTCCCGCCGTTGGCGCCGCCGAGGATGCCGGCGACCGCGCTGGTGCTGGCGAGATTGATCGCCCCGAAGGCGAGCGTCGATCCGGCCGAATCGACCCGCAGGACCTGGTTCGCGGTGCCGGTGATGTCGGCGACGCTGGTGGCGGCCGATCCGGTGACGCCAAGTACTGAGAGGCCAGCGGCCGAAATCGTGTGCTGCGCGTTCCAGTCGGTCGGGGTGACCAGGGCGGTCGGCGGCGCGATGGCCGTGACGCTGGAGACCTTGGCGTGGGTGAGCGAGAGCGTCACCGCTCACCCCGGCGGCGCGAGACGAAGCTGCTGGTTCTCTTGCTTGAGCCGGTCGTTCTCGTGCTGCAGCAGCCTGATCTGGTCGGCGACGCCGGCCCAGATGTTCTGCACGTAGTCCATGTCCTCGTCGGCGCCGCGCAGGTAGGTCAGGTTGTTGGCGAGCTGCGCGTGCTGGTTCGACATGTCGTTGATGCGGCCCTTGATCTCCTGGCGCCGCGCCGCCAGTTTGCGGCCGAACGGATGCGAGTCGCTGTAGCCGTAGAGCGGCGGCGACTGCATGATGTCGGATTCGTGCGGGGCCGAGACCGTGATGCCGCGCGTGCGGGCGATGTGGCGGAAGAAGAAGAAGCCGGGCCGCTGCAGGATGTATTCGTCGCGGCTCGCCATGTCGATGCCGTAGAGCGCGATCTCCTTGGCGCCCTGCTTCATCGCGAACGCCATCATCCAGGCGAAGGACGACGTGAAGAAGTCGTTTCCGAACTCGGCGACCAGCTCCTCCATCGGGAAGGTGGTCGCGTTCGGCACCTGCACCTGGTCCTGCATGTAGACCGGGCAGGTCAGCGTCTTGAGCCATTCGAGGTAGGGCGGACCGTAGGCGGCGTGCTCGGGCCACAGCAGGTTGGCGTGGATCTCGAACCAGGCGTCGAAACGCGGAATCTGCTTCATGTTGCCGGGCGAGCAGGCCCAGATCGTCCACGACGGGTCGCCATAGGGGGCCAGCATGCGCGAGGACGGTGCGGTGCCGATCAGCGCGACCTTGAGCGGCTTCGACTCGGCGACGGGGGCAGGCTTCGGCTCGGCCGGCAGGGCGGGGGACGAGAAGGCGTAGGGCATCATCTCCCCGGTCGCCAACGGCTCATGCGCCGCGACCACGTGCGGGGCGCCGCCATTGGCGCGTTGCTTGTCGGCGAAGGTCGGCGTCAGGATCCCCATCAAGCGGCCTCAAAAGAGTGAACGACCGCTCTAATCTATGCCCTATCCGATGCCCGCCTGCAAGACGGTGGCGTCGAGCAGATAGGTCGAGGACGACGAGGTCAGCGTCATCCGCCAGTAGGCGACCGGGAAGGAGATCGATGCCGTCGTCATGGTCCCGGACGAGCCGAAATTCGCCCCGCTCGAGCCGACCGCGCCGGAAATGCCGGTCGAGGCAAACACCGACGGCACTGTGACGTTCGGGTTGGGATACGTCCCGGTAACGTCGTCGAGGGTGAATTCCCATGTCGCCGAGGCTTGCGACGAGTTGAGAACGACCGCGGCCGACAGGTTGATCGGCGTGGTCTGCCAGTTGGCCGGCTTCCATGGCGTGCCGGCCGCCGAGGAGACACCGATGAGGACCGGCACGTTGGCATTGGAGGAGAATCCTATCGCCGTCACGGTCAGGAAGTCCGACAGCGTGGTGGCGTTGGTGCCCGCGCCCGCGGTCGACCCAGTGACCGATTCAACCACCGTCCCGCCGCCTTCCCGCGTGCCCGTGAACGTGAGCTTGAGCGAGGAGGTATCGGCCGCCGTCGAGGTGAAGACGATGCGCCGCTGGGTATCGAGCGGCATGTTGGACGAGTTCACCGTCGCGACCGACGTCGCCGCCGTCGACACGCTGCCGACGAGGTTCGACGACGCCAGGGTCGTGATCTTCTTGGTGACGTAGATCGGCTGCATGTCAGTGGTGCATGCCCTTCAGCGTCTTGGCGAGGCCCGCCATCCGGCGCACCCGCGGGTTCTCCGAATGGCGGGCCTTGGCGAGCTTCGCGGCCGGGATCTTCTCGCCCTGCGGCACATGCAGGGCGCGATGCAGGCCGCCCGGATGCTTGATCGCTGCCTGGATCCAGTGGGCCTTACCACCCGAGGCGTAGCCGCCTACGCTCCCCGGTGCGCCGAGCTGAAAGGGTGCTTGTCGCTGCCGGCGCGGCCGCCGCGCGCGAAGCGGTGCTTGCCCTTGTGACCGTGCATCTTGTGGCCGTCGTGATGCTTCACGCGGCCGCCGTGCTTCCTCTCCTCGGCCTCGTGCTCGACGTGGCTGCCCTTGCCCTCGTAGACCACGCGGCCGCCCTTGGCGCGGTGATGGACCTTGTGGCGATGCGCCATGGTTCGCTCCTTCCGTTAGTTCGACGAGAACTGCGTCAGGCCGACGAGGCCGGACGGGTAGCTCGATCCCTGCGAGACACCCTGCAGGTTCTGCACGCTCGGCGAGATGAACATCACGATCTTCCAGTTCGACGCATTCGACACCGAGCCGACGACGCCAGACGTCGCGATCGTGCCGCGCACGTCGCCCGTGGTGTTCGACGCCGCCGAGGTAACCGCGAACGTGTGCGCGCCAGTCGAGATGTTGACCAAGGTCGCGCTCGACGCCGGGCCGGCCCACACCGTGACATAGGCCGGATGATCGACCCGCAGCGGGAAGCCGAACACGTCGTTCAGCCCGACCGTGACCACGGTCGAGCCGATCGCGCCGTTCACCGTCGAGGGCACGATCGAGGAGATGTACTTGTAGGCCTTCTTCGAGTTGACCGAGATCGAGGCGCCGACCACGGTCTCGGTGACCTTCTGGCCATAGAGATCGCGGCCATAGATCGACCACGCCTCCGCACTCGACCCGTTCGAGGAGCCGTTGATGTTGAGCGTGCGGGTGACCGCCTTGGTCGGGTCCCAGATGTTGATGCCACCGGAGACGCCGAACGCCTGACCGCCCATGGCGCCGTCGATCGGTCGGATCGACACCGTGCCGCCCTCGTAGGCGTTGATCGTCACCGCCGCGCCGAAGCCGAGCGACGTGTTGGTCGCGAGCGTGAGCGCGGTGCCGCCGGTCGGCACCTGCGCCGACGAGACGTTGTTGGTCGAAGTGGCCGACGGCGCCTGATCCACCACCGGGCCGCCGAAGGCGCCCGCCCACCCGTAGAATGCCTTCGACGAAGCCTGCCCCGGCTGGAAGCAGAACGGCGGCCGCGGGTCGACCATCATCTCGCCGAGGTCGACGACCGAAGGCCCGCGATCCGGGTTGTGCTCCAGGTCCGCGCCCGACGAGGTCAGCGTGACGCCGAAATTGACCTGCGGGCCGCTGTTTGCAGTGACGCTCATGCGCGCAGCCCCTTACGAGGTGGGATAGGTGCCGTAGAGGGAGCGCCACTCGTAGTAGGCCGGGATGTAGCGCTGATAACCCTTGACCAGCAGGTTGTCGGTCGTGAACTCGACGCTCATGTCCGACTCGAACGGCTTGCGCTCGAAGAACACGAGGCCATCGATGTTGGTCTTGACGAACCAGGCGAACGACGAGGTCAGGTAGTCGTAGACGAAGTAGCCCTCCTTGAAGGACTGCTCCATTTCCTTGACCGCGTTGATGTCGTTGTTGCCGGTGCCGACGCGCAACTCGGAGCGGAACAGGCGCGCCGCGATCGGCTCCAGATTCGCCGGGACGATCAGCTTCTGGCCGCGCGCGTGAATCTTGAGACCGGCATTGCTCTTCCAGGTCGAGCGCACGGTGATCGCGGCGTTGAGCAGCGAGGTCTCGTTGAGCGAAACGTCCGGCGAGGGCTGGTTGGCGATGGTCGCGCCGTCGATCGGGTGCGCCGTGTTGATCAGCGAAACGCCGTCGCCCTGGGTCACGACGTTGAACACGTTGCCGTTGTTGAGCACGTTCGCGGCGTAGACCTCCTCGGTCTCCTTGAACGCCTCCATCAGGCCGTCGTTGTTCGGCCCGAACTCGTTCTTGTAGAGATTGTCGTCGATCGCCTTGCGGGTGATCGCGTACATCAGGCCGATCTCGAAGTGCTCGGCGTTGTAGATGTAGCGCTGCCCCATGTTGTTGTCGGCGGCGGTGGGCTGGCCCTCGTTCTTGAGCTGGGCGTAGCCGAGGTAGCGCATCGCGGCGCGGCGCTCCAAAGCCATGTTCGACTGGACGCGCTTGAAGATCTGCGGCCACTGGCGCTCGATCTGCGGATACTTGCCGTCGATGCCCCACAGGCCGGGGAGCAGGAGGTCGCGGATTTGACTGAGTGCGACGGGCATGGTGGGCTCCCCTTACGACGACCGCGCCGTCAGATTGAGACGGTCGCAGTTGTTGAGGCGGACGAGCACCATGTTCGCCGCGGTAGTGTTGTCGGTGCCGTTGACGAAGGCGTTGCTGGAGAGGTTGCCGGGGTTGGCCGGCGGCGCGTAAGCCGAGTAGAAGTCGACGATGCGGAACGGCAGCGTGTTGGTCGAGCCGACCGTGGTCGACTGCAGCGCGACGTTGGAAAGGCCGGAGGTGGTGTTGCCGCTCGACGAGTTAGCCGTGAAGCCGGCGTTCAGGCCAATGAACGATGAGAGCAGCGTCTGGACCGTCGAGCCCTGGACCAGGAACAGCGCGCTCGGATCATCGATGATCCACGCCTTGATGTCGCCGGTCGAGTTCGAGATCGTGCCGTTGTAGAAGTTGTGCCAGATGGTGCGGCCGACCGTGGGGTTGTACTGCTCCATCCCCATGAAGACGCCGACGATCTGGCTGTTGCCGCTCGTGGCCTGGGTGATGTAGCGCCCGTTGTTGTTGGCGCCTCCGGCCGATGACGTGATGACCGGGTCGCCCTTGAAGATCGTGCTGGCGTCGGAGGTGCCGATCCAGACGGGGGTGAGGCCGGCCGTGGGCGAGCCGCCGTCTTGGCGGCCGAACCACTGAAAGCCTCCGGTGGGATTTGCGAGGGTGTTCGCCACTGATAGCTCCTCATGTCGACCGGCCCCGCGTCCACGCGGTTTTCGGTCACATCCGAGCCATCACGGCGTGCGATGGTTTAGGCTTCGGGCGAGCGCCGCCCATGAAGCAATGAACGACTATTATACTGGTTCACGCGATTGCGCAAGTGGGGGCCGGCGCTTCGGCCGGAGACGGTCGCGTTCCGCCTTCCAGCAACGCTGACAGAGATCGTGATCTCGCCCCGGGGCGACCATTCTCCCCCAACCCGGTCGCCGGGCGATGATCGGGCGCCCGCAGATGGAGCATCCGCGGCGTGCCACAGGATCACTCCGGAATTTCGATCCGCTCGCGCGTCACGTTGATACGGTTCTGGCTGCGTGCCGAGGGATGATCGGCCCCGGTCACGCCCGGTATGCCCTGCCCGATCTCGGCCGCCTTCACCTCCAGCGGCGCCCGCGCCAGTGCCCGCTCGCGCTGCTTCGCCCGCTGGTGCACGCCGACCGGCCGCGCCACCAGGAAGCAGTCATCTTTGGCGATGTAGTCGTCCATGCCCTTGGGCAGGAACATGCCGTCGAGCAGGCCGTCGAAGTCGCTGTTGTGCACCGGCGTCCAGCCGCCCTTGACCGAGCTTGCCACCTGTCCCCGCGCCTCCTGGCCGCGCACCGTGCGGGTGTGCCATTCGAGCGCGATGCCGTCGCGCCACAGCGATTGCACGATGTCGTCCGGGATCTTCAGCGTATCGGTGCCCTCCTCGCCGACCATGAGCGCGGTATCGTCGTCCCAGTTCGGCCGCGCCTTCATCTTGGAGAGGAGCGACGGCTTGGCGGCGAGCCGCTGCGGCGCGGGTTCGGCTGCGGGTGCGGCGGGCTTGCGGGCCGGGCGGCCGGGCTTGCGCGGGGCGAACGGGTTGGGCTGGTCGGTCATGCTTCTATCTCCTCAAACGTGAAGCCAATCGCTCGGGAATCATCGCTCTTGGTAATGCCCCTGGGCCTTCAACTCATTGAGGCGAATCAGGTTCTTCGCATATTCGGTTTCCGAAATTCCGCTGATCCGAGCTGCGTCCCTCTGCGCCGGCGACAGCGTGATGGTGCGACTCTGCGGCCGGCCGGTCGAGAGGTTCGGCGCGTCGCGGGAAACGGGGGCGGACATGGGCGGGCTCCTTCGGGTCTGCGGTTGCGGTTCAGGCTCGGGATCGGGTACTGTCGGCGACTTGCGAATGCCGAGATGCGTCTCCAGCGCCTCGAAATATTCCGGCGTCCACGCCTGCTTCCGCTGCACCTTCACGACGTAGTTGTGGGCCGCGCCGATCTGCTCGTTCTTGTCCTGATCGTTCATGTATTCCGGGCGGGCGCGCAACCACGTCTTGGCCGGCTCTGGAAGCGCTGCGATCTTCGCCTCGAAGTCATGCGCTTGGGGCGGCGGGTCGGGGCGCTTCTTCTCTTCCTCGCGGCGCGCCTCGATTGCGACCTTGCCGTCCTCGAGCTGTACCAGCCGCGCACCCGCCGTCGACATGCGCCGTTGCGCGGCGGCTGCGGCCTTCCAGTCCTGCGCGGCGGCCGCGGCCTCGTAATCCGATTCGGCCTTCTCCAATTCGGCCTGCGCCGCACCGATCGCGTTGACCACCGTGTCGTATTCGGCCTGCTCGCGGCCGGCCCGCTCGCGGGCGAGATTGGCCTCGGTCTCGCGCGCCTGCCGCAGCGCCGCCTCGGCGCGCGCGGCTTCCGCATCGGCCCGCTGCTTCGCCGCCGCCTCGGCCTGCTTCGCGGCTTCGAGCTGTTTTGCGAGCGAGTTCTCCGCCGGCTCGGCGCCCTCTTCCGGCTCCTCCGGCTCCGGCGGCGGCGTGGCCGCAAATCGGCCAGCAGCATCGCGCGGCTGCTCGCCCAGCGTCTCCGGCGCCTCGGGCTCCGGCGACTCGGCGGGCGACAGGTCGATTGCGACTGGCTGGTCGGCCGGCACGGCGGCGATCTCTTCCGGCTTCTTCAGGGGGCGCAGTTTGGGCATTAGAACACCGCCTTCGGGTCGGCGACGCGCGCGCGCAGCTTCTCGTAGGGCACGAAGCGGCAGGCGGTGCCGTTGATCTGCACCGGCCAGCCGTCCTTGATGGCATAGACGACCCAGGTGCCGGGCCGCGCGTTGCTCCCGGGCTCATTCTCGCCATCGAGCCAGGCGAGCGGGCCCGACTTGAGCACCAGCCCGACCTTGCCCTGGAATTCGTCCTCCTGCAGGTGCGAGGTCGGCATGATGATTCCCCCCGCCGTCTTCTCGTTGCGGATGAAGGTGCCGACCAGCACGAGGTCGGAAAACACCTCGACGCCGGTGAGGTCGCCCACCGCATCAAAAATCGCCTGTTTCGGGTCCTTCGCCTGGGCGATTACCTCGATCTTCTTGGCACTGGCAATCGACATTCAGGAACCTCCGCTGAGTTCGTAATCCGCGTCGTCGCTGAGTTTCTCGGCGTCGCTCAATCCGGCGAGCCGGCCGACGACCTGTTGATAGACATTCCAGTCCGGCACGCCGGCAGCGAGCGATTCGAGCAGCTTGTCGCGCTCGGCCGCGATCTTCTGCTTGAGCACGCTTGCGTGCCGGCTGGCGATGACCGGAAGACCGTCCGCCATCAGCGATGGCCCCGGGCGTGCGCCTGTTGCAGCCGCGCGACGCCAGTCTGCGCGCCGGCGCTCGGCAGGCGGCCGCCGCGCGCATAGGAGTTCTTGGCGGCGCGCCTGCCCCACTTGCCGATATTGCCGGCGGTCGCCTCGCCGTCGATCACCTTGCCGCCGCGGGCGCGCATCGGCATGCCGGGAGGCGGGGGGGCCATGGGCGCCGGGGCGGCCGCCATGGGGGGGATGGGTGGGGCCGCCCCGGCTTGTGGCCCCGCGGGCGTGGGGGAGGGTGAACGGTGCGGGACCACAATCGCGATGTTCGTCTGATGACCCTTGACCTTGCCGCCACGGGCGTAGCGTCCAGGCTTCTTCTTGCCAGCGACCTTGTGCTCGTGCGCGACGGCGGCCGACTTTGAGCGGACGTGATGGCTGAATGCCTTGCCGTCGTGGCGCTGCTGATCCTTCGGCTCGTGCTTGAGGATGTGGCCGACGCGCTCGTGCGACTTCTTGTGCTCGTTGTGGCGATGGAAGGGGTGCATGTCAGTCGTCCTCTCCGATGACCTTTCCGGTGTTGGAAACCTGCCGCGCCGGGGCGCCGACGAAGACCTCGGCTGGCGGCTTGGCGGCATCGCCCTGCGCGCTGCCGCTGGCGCCGAGATTGGCGATGCGCGCCGCGCGATCGGGCGGGTACTCGCCGCGCTGGCCGGTCATGGCCTTGAGCTTGTCGCCGCGCGACTTGCGGGCGTCGTCATGGTGGATATGGGGCATCATTTCTCTCCCGGTTTGGGCTTTGCGGCCGCCATGGCGCGCTGATGCGCCAGTTGCGCCTCGTGCTTCTCGTCGGCGTGGCGCATCTGCTGCTCGTGGCGATCTTCGACGGCGCCGCCTTGCTGCTCGGCGCGCGCCCGCTCGGCCGCAAGGCCGAGCTCGTGCCGCTGCGCCTCGTGCGTCATGTCCTGCTGGTGTGCGGCGTGGTCCATCGCGATCTCGTGTGCCGCCTGCGCGCGCTGCGTTTCGATCTCGGAAGCGGCCTGCACGTTGTCGCGGTGCAGGTCATGCGCGTGGATTATCGCCTCGGCCTGCACCCGCATCGCCTCGAGATACATCTCGAACTGCTGCATGCGCTCCTTGAAGGCGCGTTCGGCCTGCTTGTCGGCGAAATTGGCCTGCGCGGTCTGCGCCTGGATCAGCACCCGCGCCTTGTCGATCTCGGCCTTCATCGCCTCGGCCTGCGCCTTGGCCTGGATCGCGGCAAAGCGCGGGTCGGGCGGGGGCGGCGCCGGCTGCGCATTGAGCAACCCCTCGGCATCGATCCCGGCGACCCGCAGGATGCGACGCACCGCGTTCGGCGCGTTGAACAATTGCTGATACTTGGTCACCAGCGCATCGATGATCGTCGCCTTGGCGATGCGATGCAGCGACGTCGGGTTGTTCGGATCGGCGACCGGGACAAGCTCACGCTGCTCCAGCGCCCGCTTGAACTCTTCCACCTGCCACTGCCGCGCCGGCTTCTTGTTGTGGCGCCAGAACGCCTCCGGATCCTCGCGGAAGCGCTCCTTGAGCAGCGCGAACTCCTCGGCCTGGGCGGCGTGCAGCCGCTTGTGCACCGAGTCGATGACCTTGGTCGACTGCTCGATCAGCGCCATGGTGGTTCCGACCGGCATGTCCTGCTTGCCCTCGCCGATGTTGACGTCGGCGGTCTGCCCGAGCCGCTGGCCGACCTCCTCGACGTGGGTGACGAATTGCGAGAACGATGCGCCGGGCTCCTTGTACGGGAGCGGCATGAAGGCGTCCTGGATCCGCATGCCCGGCGGCACGTCGACCCCGATGCCGCCGCCCGGCGGCACGCGAAGCTGATTGGTGAGTTGGCGCCCGGCGCCCTTGGCGAATAGCCAGCCGGAAAAATTCGCGAACATCCCGCTGTCGATGAACTCGCGCCACACCGCCGTCAGCGTCATCGTCACGTTGCCGAGCAGGTGGATCAGCCCGAGCCCGTAGAAACCGAGGCCGCGGATGAACGGGAACTGGACGAAGAACCGCTTGGCGAGGCACTGCGGATCGTCCTCGTTCCAGTTGCGCCGAACTTGCAGAACCTGTCGGCTTTCCTTCTCCAGCGTCACCACATAGGGCAGCGGCAGCGCCTTGCCCTTGAACTGGTCCGGCGCGAACTTGTCGAGGTCGAGCTCGCAGTAGACCTCATAGACCGTGTAATCGTTGTCCTTCGGTCGCTGCGGCTGCGGTTTCACCCCGGCGATAGCGGCCTTCTCCTTGTCCACCGCGTTGACCGGCTCGGACGGATTCGGCGGATTGAGCGGCACGTCGCGGTACTCGCCGACGATCTGCATGCGGCGCAGCACCGACGGCCGCATCTTGATGCGGTGAGTCACTCTGCCGCAGTTCTGCAGGTCGGTCGCGGCGTTCGACACGATGATGTTCTCGGCATCGACCGATTCGGACACCGGGCGGCGGCGCAGCGGGCAGTTGTAGACCTTCTTGAATCCGTCCCCGCCGAAGCCGATGTAGAACAGCATGCGGTCGGTGTCGGCGACGTATTCGCTCGCCGTCACCGTGAGATAGTGGTTCATGTCCTTTTCGAGCGCGGTGCCGAGATCGTCGAGTTCGGTCATCGACGGTCCGCCGTTGTGGCCGATCGCGGCCGGCGGCGTGCCCGGTGCGGGCGGCTCCGGGGCCGGCGTCGCGTCGTTGCGCACCTTCACGGGACCTGCGGCGGGCAGCAACTCGCCGCGCGCCGTCGCCTGGAACCGGACCGTCGCCTCCAGCAGGAGCGGATGGCGGATGGTCGCCATGCCTTCGAGCGGGGCCGATGACGTCCCGACGTCGCCGCGCGGCTCCTCCAGCTTGAGCGCCAAGAGCTTGATTCCGGTCGCCCGCGTCTCCAGCCATTCCCGCCGCGACTGCTCGTCGTACTCGATGCCGGTCAGAAGATCGGTCGCAATCGCCGCGAGATCGGCCTCGGCGATCTCAAGGGCGAGGTTGCGGTAGAAGTCGCCGCTGCCCGATTGCGCGCCGGACAGATCCGGATTGAGGTCGATGGTGACCGAACCGTCCGGCCGCTCGACCTTGAGCGCGCCGTTCTCCAGCGAGATGCCGTCATCGTCGCCCGGCAACTGCACCGTCGACGGCGCGAGCGGCTCGGCGTCCGGCTGCTGGTCAACGAGGCGAAGGCTGGTGGGCGCGGCCATGTGATGAGCGATAATTCACTCCTTCCATGGAAATAACACAGCCGCGCCCGTGGCGCTAGGGGCGATGGCGGTATAAGATTGCGGACGGGGAGCAGGAACATGGCCCGGATAAACTGGCGACGCGGCCTCGTCCGCCTTTGGCTCGCGGCGACGGCGCTATGGCTCGTGATCACCGTGCCGATCGCGTGGTCGTCTCCGCTCGATGTCGCCATCCGCCTGTGCGCCGTTCCGCCCCTCGCCGTCCTGTTGATCGGCGGACTGCTGGCCTGGGCGATCAGCGGATTTCGTCACACCGGATAGAGCGCCCCGGACCGGGGCCGATAGCGTAGCTCGTCCTCGACCTCGATCGCCCGCTCCTCCTTGCGCTGCGCCCAGCCGGCGCGGCGCAGGTAGATCAGGGCTTGGCTCATCGAATCCGCCAGATCGTCGTGCAGCGCGCGCGGCACCAGGGCGCACTGCTTGATCATCTCGTCCGCCCACGCCTTGTCCGGAGCCCAGACAAGCCCCTCGGCGAACAAGTGCACCACCGTCTGCAGCCGCGCCACCTTGTCGGGCGATTTGATGAACCCGGTCCGGGGATTGACCAGCTCGATGCCGAAATCAAACGTGCCGAACAGCCGCGCCAGTTCCTGGCTCACCGAATGGCCGGCCGCCTTGTCCTCGATGATCAGCCGGTCGACCGTGAAGGTCTTGCAGTCCGCCCCGACCCGGCTCACCAGCTCGTGTATCTGGAGCCGCTCCTGCCAGCACAGCATGAGGATGATCTGCGGGTTGCCGTTCTTGTCGCGCCAGATGCCCCAGATCGACAGCGCCGAATAGTCATTTTCCTCTTTTTCGGTGTAGGCGGTGTCGAGCGACGCGAGGATGTATTCGCACGGCGGGTATTGCCCCGGCTTGGCGCCGGCGTCGGCCCCGACGTCGTCGTTGTATTGCTGCCACCACTCGGCGCGGATGATTCCGCCGCCGCGCGGGGCCGGCTCCTGCTGGTATTGCCCCGCAAACCCATACGGGCCCACCTCTTTTTCGATCTTCGCCACCTCGCTCGCCGGCAGGCGGGCGGGCCACAGCAGCTCGCCCTCCTCGGTGCGCGGATCGGTCCAGAACACGTCCTCGTCAGCAATTTCCGCGACGTCTTCCTCGCCGATGATCGTCTCGATCCGGTCGCCGACCCAGGCATTGACGTGGAAGCACGGCACGTAGCAGAGCGGCACGCAGATATGCACGTAGCCGAGGTCGTTGGCGAGGATGTGCCCCGAAAGATCGCCTTCGTGCACGCGCTGCATCACCACGACCATGGCGCCGGTGCGCCGGTCGTTCATGCGGCTCGGCATCGTCTCACTCCACCACCGCACCACGCCCTCGCGCACGAGGTCCGATTCGGCCTCTTTCACGAGGTGCGGGTCGTCGGCGCAGTTGTGCAGCAACGCGCCGCCGGCAAAGTAGTTGTGGCAGGGGCTTACATTGAGATTGTAGGTGTGCTCGGCGTAGCCGGCGCGCTCAATAGAGCGGACAACCGCCGTTGCCACTCCTTGCGCTGGTCGGGCGTCCCGTGCATCCGACCGTGGCAGTCGCGACAGGCTGAAATCAGGTTGTCGAGCGCCATGTCGTTCTTGTCGTAGTTGATGTGGTGCACGTGCAACGCCGTCCCATGCTCCGATTCCGGCAGGCTGCAAACGCGGCACATGAAGCCATCCCGAGAGCGAACGGATAGCTTGCGCCCCCTTGTCCAACCACGCCCGTATCGCCGCCGAGATTCGCCGTGGACGTAGCGCGGATTGCCCCGGTCCCGCATCTCTTTGGCATGCGCCCGGTCCTTGCATGCCTTGCAGCAGAATCTGACCTTCTTGCCGTCCACTGCGCCACGCTTGAACGGCAGCCCGCACTCCTCGCAATTTCGCCACGGCATCCGACCGCGCCGATCCCATGCCGAACGAGAAGTGCACGAATGGCTGCAGTATTGCCGTCGCGCCGATTGCCCCGGATCGCAGCGAAACTCGGCACCGCAACGCTTGCAGTTCTTCGTAACCTTTCCGCCAAGCCACTGATGATTTTTCGCGCCGGCTTCTGCCTTTCCTGAACAAACCCTTGAGCAATACTGCCCATTGCCACGGCGTCGGTGTGCTGGCGTCGCGTAGACCGGGGCGCCGCATACCCTGCATGGCGTGGTACTCGCCGCGATCCTGCGCCGCTGTAGTTCCGCATAGCATCGCGCCGAGCACGTCACCTTGTTGCTCGCCCTGCGTTTCGCGAAATAGAGCGGGCCCTGACAGATCACACAGGATGAGGCGGTCACCGACACGGACGCTTCCGGCGGGGACGTAACCCCGTCCCTCGACGAAGACGGGATGGTCGTCGGTGCACCGAAAAGAGCCGCCATCAAAAGTGACTGCGACGAGCGGCCGTCCCGGATTTTGTTCGTGCTCAAGGATTCTCTGCCAAACGACACATCCGGTCGCGTGGTCATAGCCCGCGACCTCGACGTCCAGTTTTTCCCCAACTATTTTTCCGATCGGGAGCCATCCCGAAGACGTGAGTATATGCTCATCCTTTGGCAGGCACAAGATATCCGCGCCAAACCCCGTGGCTCTCGCGTCGACCGACGACGCCATGCGGTAGCCACCCTTGTCGTTCTCGAAGTGCCCCTTGGTATTGCGGTCGGAGACCAGCTTGAAGCGACTGCCCCATAGCCGCTGATACCAGCGCGATTCGATCAGGCGCCGACATTTGAGCGAATGCTCGAGCGACAGCTGCTCGGCGTAGCTCGCGTAGTAGAACGAGACCTGCGGGCCCATCAGCGGGCCCTTTTCGCGCTGCGCCCACACCCACGCCGGGAAGCAGATCGATACCAGGGCGGTCTTCCCGGTGCGCGGCGGCTCGTTGATCAGGAGCCGCGGGATGTTGCCGCGCGCCACCGCCTCCAGGTGCTCGCAGATGTCCTCCAGGTGCCAGTTGCCGACGAACTCGGCCGGGTCGAACACGTGCCAGGCAGCCTTGACGAACTCGTAGAGGCTCGCCTCGCAGCGCTCCGCCTCCTGGATTTCGCGGCCGCGCTTGAGCGCGCGGGCGAAAACCGCCGCCTGAGCCGGCGTCATGCCCATTTTTGCTGCTCCGAAGCGCGCATCGACCGAAAGCATAGCAAAAACGGTGGATAAGATGAACCGTTACTCATTCTTATTGCGTTTTGGTGTCAGTTTGGTATCAATCAGCACATGCAGCGCCGCATCGAGGGCGAATTTGAGAGCTGGCAGACACGAATCACCCTGCGCCGGACCGTGCGCGAGGCGATTCAGGCGCTCGCGGTGCAGGAAATGCGCTCAACCGCCTCAATGATGGGCGTTCTGCTCGAAAAAGCCCTCACGGCCGGGAGTTCGGCATGACCCGCGACGATTTTCTCGCCCTCCGCGACAAGATTTTGCAGGGCGATCCGCCATTCACGGTCGATTCGCTCGGAAAACCGGCGCGGAAGACGGGAATCCCCGGCCTGATCGAGCGCCGCGCGCTCGGCGACTACGACGTCAGCGCATCCGGCGTGCGGCTCGCGCTCGAAGGCGTGCTCGTGCTGGTGCAGGACCGCATCGATCGGATGAAAAAATCATGAAAATCACCCGCAGCGCGTTCCTCTATCTCGAAGGCCGCGACGACACGTTTGCCCAGTGCGGCTCGTGCGCCTTCGGCAAGGACCGCTGCGCCATCATGGGCAACGCGGAGGTCTCGGCGCACGACGGCAGCTGCAATTTCCACATCAAGGGCACGCCGACGCGCGACCGCAATATCGCAAGCCTCACCCGCAAGCAGACCGGCTATGTCGAGCGGCAGGTGCGGTGCCAGAATTGCAAGTTCAAGCCCGACGCCACGCCGCGCTGTCGGCTCTATGCCGAGCTGAACCGGAAGCTGCCGGAAATCTTCGAGCTGGACGAGCGCATAAGCCCTTACGGATGCTGCAATTCTCAGGAGCCGCGGTGACCGCGATGCGCATTCGTCACGACAAATTCGGATATTTCTACATCGGGCGGTCGTTCTATTACTACGCCGACCGAGAAATTTCATTCGGTCTATTGCGCCGCAATCATGTAAGCGAGGGCGATATCGTGTGGCGCCTGAGTGCCGGCTGTGCATGGAATTGGCTTCCGCCGATTCGCTATCGACACTTATCCCCTGCGGCCACCATTCAAGGCTCGGCGGCAGCCTGGACCGGCAGAGAAATCGGATTTGCCGGATTCGAATGGCGACGATGGTTTTTCCGATCTTGGTTCGACTGGATCAAAGATCGATGACGCCAACTTTGAACACCGAGCGCCTCGTCCTGCGGCCGCTGACCAAGGCCACGCAGCGCCAAGTCGATTGGTTGCGTGATCCGCAAGTTGTCGCGTTCTCCGAACAACGGCATGCGCACCATTCGTTGTCATCCCAACTGACCTACATCCGCTCGCGCCCGCCCGGCAGCCATCTCTGGGCCATAGAGCACGTCGCCGACGGCGCGCACATCGGCAACATCTCAGCCGACGCCGACGAGCCCAATCACATCGCCGATCTCGGCGTGATGATCGGCGACCGCGAGCAATGGGGCAAGGGATTTGCGACTGAGGCGTTCAAGGCCGCATCGGCATGGCTGCTCGACAAGGATGCGGGCGGCTTCCGCAAGCTCGAATGCGGATTCATGGCGGCGAACCACGCCATGCGCAAGGTCGCGGAGCGGTCCGGCTTCACCTTCGAGGGCGAGCGCCGCGCGCATTTCATGCTCGGGAACGAACTCACCGCCGCCGTCTATTACGGGAGGTTCCGGTGAAACTTGTCGATGCCTATACCGAGCACGGCGCGATGCCGCTGCTCTACGACCTGCTCGCGGAGCGTCCGGCCGAAGCGAACATCTCGCATCGCAAGATGCCGGCGCTCGTCGAGCACGCGAGATTTTTCGCCTCCAGACCTTATACCGAGTGGTACCTCATCGAGGTCGACGGCGAATATGTCGGCGCGATCTATCTCACGGTCGATGACGAGATCGGCGTGTCGATCTTCAAGTCGTACTGGGGTCGCGGCTACGCGCCGGCCGCGATTAGCCTGCTGATGAAGGCGCATCCGCGTGAGCGCTATCTCGCCAACGTCGCGCCGGGCAACGCACGCTCGGCCCGCATGTTCCAGTGCCTCGGCTTCAAGGCGCTGCAACACACCTACGAGCTTCGTCCGTGAGCCAGACCGACATCATGCTCGAATCGGAAGGCGATGCGTGGCTGGAGCGCAACCGCGCCAAGCTCGGCCAGCACGATCCGGTGAGCGAGGTCATCGCCGATCTCCGCCTGCAGCCGAAGCGCGTGCTCGAAATAGGCTGCGCCAACGGATGGCGGCTCGCTCGGCTGCGCGCACAATACGGATGCGAGGTGTTCGGCGTCGACCCGAGCGCGAAGGCGGTCGCCGAGGCGGGCGGGCTCAACTCCGTCCCGGCCGCGCGCGGCACCGCCGATTCCCTTCCGCTTGGCCGCGAGATGTTCGATCTCGTGATCTGCGGGTTCTGTTTGTATCTGACCGATCCCGCCGATTGGCTGCGCATCGCCGCCGAGGTCAACCGCGTGCTGACCTTCTACACCGGCGTTCTCGTCATCCACGACTTTGCCGTGAAGGGCGAGTCCTTCGCTCGCTTCTACAAGCACAACGCCGGCGTGACCGCCTATCATTTCGACTTCGCAAAACTGTGGCTGGCGCATCCTTGGTACATGCTGATGGAGCGCCGGATCATTGGCGACGAATGCGTGACCGCACTGCGCAAGGGTCATCTGATCGAGGAGCGCCCATGAAGATCGGCGTCCTCGGCAGCGCGGGATCGATCGGCTCGCGCCACGCCGCGAATCTCTCCGCGCTCGGGCATGACGTGATCCACTTCGACCCCGCCGGCCGGATGGACATGAGTTTCGAGCGCGAGGTCTACGACATCTGCGATGCCGTGGTGATCGCGACGCCGAGCGCATTCCATTCCGGCGGCATCCGCGCCGCAGCCGAGCGCGGCAAGCACATCTTCGTCGAGAAGCCGATCGCGACCGGCAGCCCGGAGGTCATCACCGACCTGCTCGCGCTGGCAAAGAAGAACGGCGCGCAGGTGATGGTCGGGTGCATGTTGCGGTTTCATCAATCGGTCATTGACGCAAAGCGCTGGCTCGGCGCCACTGCGATCGGCAAGCCTTTATGGGCTAACTTCACCTGCGCTCAGAAAAATAACCGCCCGGCCTATCGGCGGGATGGCGTCATTTTGAACTGGGGAGCACACGAACTCGATCTTGCGCTGCATCTGCTCGGTCCGGCGACTTTGGCCTCTGCGGCTTCGACGGATGGAGACGAAATAGCTGATCTCTTTTTGGTGCACGACGACATGACGCGGACGACTGTGCATCTCGACTACGTCACCGCTCCGAGTTTTCGCACCTTCGTCATCGCAGGCGAGCATGGCCTGATCGCGGTGGACCTGGAAAGACGATCCTCTGATCTCGTAGTGGGAACAAATCGAATGTCCGCAAGCGGCTTCGCGTCATGGGACGACGACTACATGGCCGAGATGCGCGCCTTCGTCGATCGCTGTGAAGGCAAGGAAACGCGCGGCGCCACCGGAGAGGACGGACTCGCCGTACTGCGGCTCTGCCTCGACGCGCGCAAGATGGCGGGGCTGCCGACATGAAACGGGAGCTCCGATACCCGGACTATCCGGGCCCCTCACCGCGCCCCGAGAATCCCTACCTCGGCGACGTTCATGTCACCGGAGATTACCCGCCAGGAACTCCTCCGGAGGAGATAACCGATTTCGAGGTTTGGAACGGCGTCGCATGGGTGCACGCAAGCGACATGCTCCAATCGATGAACATACAGATCAATAGCAGCAAATGACCGTAACCGCCGTCATCATCGCCCGCATGGGCTCGACTCGCCTGCCCGGCAAGGTGCTGATGCCGCTCGGCCGCGATGGTCGTCCGGTGCTGCACTGGGTCTACACTGCTGCACGCGCTGCGGCCGGCGTCGACCAAGTCGTCGTCGCCACGACCGGGCTCGTCGGCGACGATCCGATCAGGGCGTGGTGCGCTCGCCATGATATTCCCTGCTACCAGGGTTCGGAGAACGACGTTCTCGACCGCGTCTATTGCGCAGCCGCAGAGGTCGAGGCCGACATCGTCGTGCGCATCACCGGAGACTGCCCGTTCATCGATCCATACGTTATCGGCGAGGTCGTGCGTCTGCAGAAGGAGACCGGCGCCGACTACGTCTCCAACATCGATCCGCGTACATGGCCGGACGGGCTTGATGTCGAAGCATTCACCTTCGACTCGCTCGCGTTCGCGCATGAAGTCGCAACGCGGCCGATCGACCGTGAGTGCGTCACGACCTTCATCCAGCGCAACCGCTCGCGCCTGCCGGCCGCGGCGGTCGTGTGTCCGATCCCCGGCTTGCACAAAGAGCGCTGGGTGCTCGACACCAAAAACGACTATCGGTTCTGCAGTGCCATCGCCAACGAGCTGCACGGCCCGCCCGCGCGCTACCTCGATATCCTTGCCGTGCTCGACCGCAAGCCTGAGCTGCGCAAGATCAACCGGCACCACCCGATGAACGAACGTTACTATGAGGCCATCGCCAATGAGCCGATCATCCCGCGGTCATACGAAAGGTCGCAGGCGCAGTTCGAGCGCGCGCACAAAGTCATCCCGCTCGCAGCGCAAACCTTCAGCAAGTCTTTCGTTCAATTCCCCCAGCCCTCCCCGCTCTTCCTCAGTCACGGGCAGGGAGGAGTCTGTTGGGATATCGACGGGAACGAGTTTGTCGATCTCGTGTCCGCACTGCTGCCAAACATTCTTGGCTACCGTGACGCAGACGTTGACCGTGCCGTGCGCACTCAGCTTGCATCTGGAGCCTCTTTCAGTCTCTCCACTGAACTCGAAGCGCAGCTCGCCGAAAAGCTCACGCGGCTGATCCCGTGCGCCGAGATGGTGCGGTTCGGCAAGAACGGCTCCGACGTGACGACGGCGGCGATCCGCCTCGCCCGCGCCTACACGGGCCGCGACCGCGTGCTCATCTGCGGCGGGTATCATGGCTGGCATGACTGGTCGATCGCGGGCGCGTTCCGCGATCTCGGCGTGCCGACTGCGGTCAAGGAGCTGACGGCACGACTTGATTTCAGCCAGTGTCCGCCCGACGACCTCTCCAACGTAGCTGCAATCATCGTCGAGCCGGAAGGCAACCCACAATATCTGCAATACCTGCGTAATGTCTGCGACAAAGAAGGACCCCTCCTGATCTTCGACGAGGTCATCACCGGCTTCCGCTTCGCACTCGGCGGTGCGCAGGAATACTACGGCGTGACGCCGGACCTCGCCTGCTTCGGCAAGGCGATGGCGAACGGCATGCCGCTGTCCGCGCTGGTCGGGCGCGCCGATATCATGCGCAAGCTGGAGCCGCCGAACCCGTGCGTGTTCTTCTCCGGCACGTTCGGCGGCGAGACGCTGTCGCTCGCGGCGTCGATCGCGACCATTGCGAAGATGGAGCGCGAGAACGTCATCGACAAGATTTGGGAGACCGGCGAGACGTTGCGCAGCGACGTTACCGACCTCATCCGCGCGCACGGACTCGGTGACGTGATCGGCCTCTATGGTCAGGCCCCGCTCAAGCGCATTTCGATGAAGGCGCACGAGAATGCGACGGTCGACCAGCTCTGGGCTCTGTTCCGCAAAGAGATGATCGCGAGCGGGACCCTGATCATCGGATCGCACAACATCTGCTATGCCCACACGCAAGGCGATATCAAGCGCGTTCTGAAATCCTATGACCACACGCTGGCGATCATGCGCGAGGCACTTGATCACGACAATATCGCGCGGCGCCTCGAGGGCGCGACGATCGCGCCGATGGTGAGGGCATCGTGATGCTCGACTTGCTCCACTTTTGGTTCGATCGCGAATGGCGCTGCACCGCAAAGCAATACCGGACCGCGATCGAATGGGAGGATTTTTTGCGCAAACTGATCTTCGTGTCCCGCCGCAAATGCGCCCGGCCGTGGGAGCGCAGATGATCGGCAGCATCCTCATCACCGGCGGCTCGGGTGCGTTTGGAACGGCGTTCACCAAGCGCCTGCTCCGCTTGCCGTCCCCGCCCCATCGCATCGTGATCTATTCGCGCAGCGAACACCGGCAGGCCGCCATGCTGCGCGAACTATCCGCGCTCGATCAGTTCGGCACGCTTCGCATGTTCATCGGCGATGTCCGCGACCGCGACCGCCTGCACCGCGCCATGCACGGCATTGAGACCGTCGTTCATGCCGCGGCGCTCAAGCGCATCGAGGTCGGCGCCTACAACCCGATCGAGGTCAAGAAAACCAACATCGACGGAGCCACCAACGTGATCGAGGCCGCGCAAGACGCCGGCGTGTGCCGCGTCGTCGCCCTGTCGAGCGACAAGGCATTCGAACCCGTCAGCCCCTATGGCACGAGCAAGGCGTTCGCCGAATCCTTGTTCCTCAACGCCAACAACACGCGCGGCTGGAACGGTCCGATCTTCGCCGTCTGCAGATATGGAAATGTCTGGGCGTCAACCGGCTCCGTCGTCCCGACGTGGAAGGAGATCATCGCCGGCGGCGCGCCGTCGGTGCCGGTCACCGATCCCGACTGCACGCGATTCTTCATGACGATGGATCAGGCCGTCGACCTCGTGCTCAACACGATCGAGACCATGAAGGGCGGCGAGGTGATGATACCGACACTGCCCGCCTATCGGCTTGGCGACCTTGCCGAAGCCATGGGCGCGACGATGGACGTGCGCGGGCTTCCCGCGTTCGAAAAGAAACACGAGAGCATGGGACCCGGCAACAGCAGCGACAAGGCCCGGCGCATGAGCGTGGATGAATTGCGCGCGGCGCTGGAGGCCCGATCTTGAAGGGAGCGCAATTGAGCAACGCCAGTTTTGCCAACCGGGTTGGGACGATGGTAGGGGCCCACTCCCAGGGTTACCCAGAAGCGTCGCAGGCTGTGGCGCCCGTTGACAACGAATGGGCGCAGATTGCCGCGAGCGCGAGATGCTGGGCGCAAAGTGGCGATGCGTTCTTTCCCGTCACTGATGTCGTCAAGGAAATCCCCGCGGGCGCCTATCGGTGCCGTATCTCCAATCGCGGCCCGTACCTCGAAAAGATGCCTATCGAGATCGACAGTCTCCTTCATCTGCCAGATGGGGCGGTCGAGAAGCTGCTATCCGAATTCCGAAAGTTCTGGACCCTGCGCGCCAATTTTGCCGAGCGCGGCTTTACCTTCAAGCGCGGCCTCCTTCTTTGGGGTCCTCCGGGCAGCGGCAAGACGAGTGCCATCTGGCAGATGACGCAGGAACTTGTTCGGTCTCACAACGGCGTCGTGATCTTCGTCGAAGACCCGGCGCTTGCAACGATGTGCATCTCGGTCCTTCGCCGGATCGAGCCGGCGCGCCCCATGATCTCGATCATGGAAGACCTCGACGCGCTGGTGCAGCGCCACGGCGATCATGGATTTCTGGCGCTGCTGGATGGCGAGACGCAGATTTCCAACGTCGTACACGTCGCGACGACGAACTATCCCGAATATCTCGATCGCCGATTTGTCGACCGCCCATCGCGCTTCGATACGATCATGCTGGTGGACATGCCCTCTGCCGAGGCGCGACGGGTCTACTTCAAAGCCAAAGAGCCGGCGCTTGACGACGTGACGCTGGCTCGTTGGGTAAAGCGATCCGAGGGCTACAGCATCGCCCATTTGCGAGAGGTTATCGTTGCCGCGCGCTGCTTTGAACAGCCTGAGGACGAGGTTTTTCAACGCCTCGACGAGATGCGAAGCGAGGCCATCGCCTCGGATGGCCGAGGTGGCATGCGCCGTCAAGTTGGTTTCAACAGTTTCAAAAACGAAGGCTGAATAGCCCAAATGACGGACCCGCGCCCCGCCGTCACCACGCCGATTCTTCCCTACCGCTCGATCGGCAAGGAGGAGCGCGAGGCCGCCGTCACCGCGATGAGCTGGCCGCTGTCCGGTTTCATCGGCGGGCAGGAGCGCGGCGGCTATTGGGTGCGCGCGCTTGAGGAGGCGTGGTGCAAGGAATTCGGGGTCAAGAATGCCGTCGCGTGCAATTCGGCGACGAGTGGACTGTTGGCGGCATGTGCTGCGGCCGGCGTCGAACACGGCGATCCAGTCTCCGTCCCCTGTCTCACGATGAGCGCAAGCGCGGCCGCGCCGGCATTGCTGGGAGCGAAACTGCATTTTGACGATTGCGAAGATGAAAGCTTCGGAAGCTCCGGAATCAACATCGCCGTGAAGTGCGCCATCGTCACGAATCTGTTTGGTCATCCAGCTCAGGTGAACGAGATGTCCAGGTTCATGAGTCCTGCTCGTCCAATCATTGAGGACAATGCTCAGTCCCCGTTCGCGATAGAGCGCGGACGTTACGCGGGCACGATCGGGCATATCGGCTGCTGGAGCATGAATGTCCACAAACATTGGAACAGCGGCGAGGGAGGCGTCTGCACGACCGATGACGCCGATCTCGCGCTCAAGATGCGCCACTTCATCAATCACGGCGAGATGGCGGGCGACCGCGTCGGCCTCAATCTGCGCATGACCGAAGTTACCGCCGCCATCGCGCTCGCGCAGTTGAAGAAGGGCAAGCGCCTCGTGCAGGATCGCGTCGAGAAGGCCGAGGCGATCATCGACGCGATCGGCAACATTGCGGGGCTGCGGCCGCCGGTGGTGCGGCCTGGCTGCACGCACGTCTATTACACGATCCCGTTCCTGATCGACGGCGGCGCACGGCGACGCGCGGCATTCGTGCAGGCGCTCGCGGCCGAGGGCGTCCCGCTCGTCGAGGGCTATGTGGCCCCGCTCTATCGCCTGCCCGCGTTCGCGAAGTTCGCGCGGCCGTGCCGCGTCGCGGAGGACCTGCACGACAATCGGCTGTTCTATTTCGAAAACTGCGCGTGGGACCCGACGCTCGCGCAGATCAGGCAGATCGGCACGGCGTTCCAGAAAGTCGCCGCGTATATGAGGCTAGCAAATGACCAATAAAAAATACGAGAGCATGTGGGACGGTCCAGAAACCGTCGCCGATTTCATGGAAATGTTATCGGCATTTCCACCAGACTGGCCAGTCTCAGTCGCAACGCCAGCCGGCGGTGGAATAGGAATCGAACACCGGGAGCGTCAGGGGCAACCATTTGTCGCGATTTTCGGCAAGAATGGCGGGAGGTTTGGGGAAAACCCGCTGACGGAACACGAGTACCAGAAGCAAGCATCGAAGTTCCTAAGTGACCTGCGCATCGGCCGACAATACACATCGATTCATGGCGATCATCGCACCTACTCTCCAAGTCTTGGGGATCAGGCGACTTGTTACGGGACGCATTACGACCGGCGAATTATTGAGCGGATGGTCTGCGAGGGGCTGATCAAGGCAGAAACGGTCGACATCGAGCGCGTCGCCAAATTCGACAGTCTAAGGTGACATGTAAATGAAACGCTGGCGCGCCCGCTTCCTCTCGTCCGTCGCATGGCCGGTCATGATGTATCACCAGCCGATGACGGCGCTTTCGTTTCAGCGGATCGTCACCATGAGTGCGAAGGCGCTCGGTGTGAAGACGGAATGATCCTGTGCGCGACATCTTCCCGATCTGGTATCAGACGCCGCTCAATCCAGCGTCGGTCATCGAATGCGTCATCATCAACTGGCTCGCGCAGGAACTTCCGATTCCGGAAGAACTCGCGCAAGCCCTGCTTCAGATCAAAGGATGGCGGCGCGCCGACGTGATCGAGTTCATGAAGGATTGGGATTGGACGGCTGGTATGTACGAGGGTCAGCCAATCGCTCGATACGAACACGAGATGTGGACCGATGAATATCGACGGAAGATCAATCGGCGCTGACCAGCCGCCATACCTGATTTGCGAAATCGGCGCGAACCACGGCGGCGACCTCGACCTCGCGCTGCGCACGATGGATGCGGCGAAGGCAGCTGGCGCGGATTGTGTAAAATTCCAGTGCTACGAGGCCGACACCATCACGCTCAACTGCGACCGGCCGGAGTTCGTTATCGCCGACGGGCCATGGAAGGGACAGCGGCTCTACGACCTCTACCGGCGCGCGCAGACGCCGTTCGCGTGGTTTCCCCGAATTGCCGAGCATGCAAAAAAACTGGGGATAACTTGGTTCGCCTCGGTGTTCGACAAATCGTCCGTCGACCTCATGGAGCGCCTCGAGGCCCCCGCAATCAAGATCGCGTCGTTCGAGCTCGTCGACGCCCCGCTCATCCGCTACGCCGCGCGGCTCGGCAAGCCGATGATCCTCTCCACCGGGATGGCGAGCGACAAGGAAATCCGGAGCGCCCTTCATGCGACGCACGGTGCCGACGGTGCTGCGCTCCTGCACTGCGTATCGGGCTATCCCGTCCCGGCCGGGGAGGCCAATCTGCGCCGCATGGCGTGGCTGCGGGGTCCGCTGTGGGCGCGGCAGGCCTTCGGCGTTGCCGCCGAGACCGGCCTGTCCGACCACACCACCGGCATCGAGATCCCCGTCGCCGCAACCGTCCTCGGCGCGGCCATCGTCGAGAAGCACTTCACCCTGTCCAGCACCACGCCTGACGCCACGTTCAGCCTCGAGCCGAAGGAATTCGCCGCCATGGCCGCCGCGGTCCGCAACGCCTGGGCGGCCTGCCAGCCATCGCCGGCGCCGAGCCAGGACATGCACCGCCCGCTGCGGCGGTCCGTATTCGCGGTTGCCGACATCGCGGCCGGGTCCCCCTTCACGGAGACCAACATCCGCTCGATCCGGCCCGGCCACGGCCTGCCGCCGAGCAGGCTGCCCGACCTGATCGGCCGGACATGCCCGCGCGACATCGCCCGCGGCGAGCCGATCGGCGAATGGGCGCTCGCGAAGAGCTGAACCCATGTTCCAACCCGGGTCCCGATGCGGTACTACTTCGACCCGAAACTCATCGCCGACCTCGCGCGATACCGCATGCGCCCGTACCTCGCCGCCGTCGCGGCCGCCATGGAGAAGCCCATGCCAACCATCGACATCCAGCGCCTCGCCCAGAACATCCAGCGCGCCAACACCCTGACCGCCAAAGCCGCCTCCGAATCGGACCGCGGCGCCAAAATCCTCGACGCCTTCGAGCAGCACCTCGCCGGCGCCGGGTCCCATTTCGACCAGATCAAAGCCTACGACGACCAGCTCGTCGCCATGCAGCAGGCCATGGGCAACGGAGGCCCCCCGCTCGACGGCCCCACCTTTCAGCCTGCCCCTCCTCCTAGCCCGAGCGCGCCTGCTGCGACCTCCGGCTCATCCTTCCACCACGACACCGGGGATCCGGTGAGGTGACGACCATGAGCACGTTCGCCGGTGTGCGCATAATCGAGAGCGCCGAAGCCTACGAGCCGATCGAGGATTGGTCACGCGTGCGCTCGCCCTCGCGAGCCGAGCGGCGCCGCCAGCAGGGGCATCGCCAGAACATCATCATCCGCCACAAGCCGATTGCGCTACAGCACGTCGACGGAACGCTGATCGTCCATCCAGCCATTGCCGACCAATTGCGGCGTGAAATCTCGGCAAAAATGGACGCTGAGATGCGGCGCGCGATGTACGGTTATCGAGGCCTATGATCGGCGCCACCCATCGGCAAAGTGCCACCGGGTCCCATCCGTAAACGCCGCGCCGCACCGCGCGCACCCCGGTATCGGGCACTGTCCAACCACCGGCTCAGCCTGCCGCCAGTTTCCCAGTTGCCGCGGCAGGTCCTGAAAGTCCCCGAAATACACCGTCTCCGCAAAATCGCAGATCGGGTGCCCGTTCGCACACGTCACCGTCGCACCAGCAGCCGCATAGACGCGCCGAGCCGGCACAGGCGACGCCGAGACCCCCTCGATCCGAAACAGCGCCCCGACCAGCGGCAACCCCGCCAGGACCTTAAGCAACGAGCGTCTGTTCATCGGAACCTCCCTGCATCAGAACGGGTCCCCGGAAAACCGCGCGGTGAGGTCTTGCACCGCCTCGCGGATTGGATGGGCGCTCGCGCGCCGGACCGGGTGACCACTCCCGGGTTTGCCCCCGTATACCGCCGACGCCCGTTCAGGCGGGCCCCGAAGCACCGCATCCTACCACAGAGACGGGTCCCCTTCTTCAATGCCCGCCGTATCGTACCGAACCCCGCGCATCGGAACCTCCTATGTTTTGGGGAGCGGAGGGACCGCGTTTTGGCCAGCGCAATCCAGCCGAGCCCTGCCGCCGTATGCACCGGACCCCCTTTTTCCTCCGCCGGCCGGCCGCGGCGCGCGCCAAGTCGATCCGGTTGCGCGGCGGTCACGCTGCCTGATTGAACAACTAGACCAAGCAATATCAATGACTTAGGTGTAACGCCTTGTTATGTCGCGTCTCGATTGGCGGTCTCAACCGTTGCCAAGTCGATCGGCGGCACGTCGTCGGCACCGAGCTCGCTGGCGAGGAAGTCAGCAAACTTGTCGCCAAGCTGTTGACGGACTTGAGCAATCAGGTCTTGCGCGCTCTGGATCGCGGCGAAATCGCCGGGGCCGCCGGTCTCACTGCGCTTGATAAACATGCCATGCTCAATCCCGATCAGCTCAAGCGCGCGGTTTGCAACGCTGCCGTCGCCGTTCTCCAGCGCGGTCGTGGCGTTCGTGACGAGGCGCTCTAGCACCCATCGGCGATCGATTGCGAGCTCGCGCAGGGCTTTTTCGGACGCTTTCTCGGCTTGCCGCTGCCTTGCCGCGAGCAATTCGGCGACGCGTTGCTTTATGTGTTCGGAGTGTCGTAGGCGCGAAGCGTTTGGCCGATTGGGCCTGAAGCCGGCTTTTTCATAGGCCTGACTTGCACTTACGCCGTTTGCGAGTTCCTGCGCGAACCGTTCGTGTTTGGGGTTTGTCAGGGTCGCCATTGTCGGCCTCGTTGTGGACGATGTTGTAGAGCGGGCGCTCGGCCTTGATTGCGCGCTTTTCGGCAAGTGCTGCGGCTGAGCGGGACTTGTGCCACTCGATCTCGATTCGCGTGATCTGGCTGAACCAGGGGGCGCGACTGCGGTGTTGTGCGGTGCGCGTGACGGCGCTCAACGAGATGCCGACATAGAGCAATCGTCCGTCATGGTCGAAATGGCGATAGAGCGCAGTGCCGATGGCGTCGAGCTCGGCGATCAGGCTGATCTCTTGCCGCTCTTGCTCGGTAAAGCGGTCGTCGCCGAGCTGGCGGAGGAGATCGCTTGCGGCGTCGATGGCCTTGACGTCGCGCTGCTCAAGAGCGGCCGCCTTGGCTTGGCGAGCGTCGGCGATCAGGGTTTCGCGGGTTGGCCTTTCCATGGCAGCATGATGTACTGAGATTGCATTCGTTTCAACGGGGCGACTGTGCCGCGCGCGAGACGACGCCAAGTCGGCAGCGCTTGTCAAGATGGTACGTTGTTGTTGATTTCGTTGGGCGAGTTAGGTCCGATTCGGACCTTTCGGCGTTTTGTTGCGCGTTGGCGATTTCACTCGCGGCCGCGTCGACCATCGAAGAAATGAGAACGTGGCCATTCTTTCCGCTATTGTGCGGAAATGTCCGCTGACATTTTGTCATCAGGCGTGCTATTGTCTCGTCATTCCTGGTTGGCGCCGGGAACAACAGCGAGGAAACCAAAATGTGGTTCTTTAACCTTCGAGGCCAGATGGTCGAGGCGGCGACGCTTGCGGACCTTTCGCGCGCCTACAGCCGCATCCGTGATGCGAGCGGCGAGGGCATGCGCACCTTCCCTACTCCGGCCGTGCGCGTCGGCGGATCTAATCAGATTATCGGACGCTTTTCGTACAACGGCCGCATCTGGAACCGCGACCGCATCATCTTCGACAACCGCGTGGAGGGATGACAATGAACGCCTTGCTGGAGGGACTGAGCATGTTCACTCCCTTCGATGACGATTTCCGCACCGCCGCCAAGGTGCGGCGCGAGCGTGGCGGGTCGACGGTACGCGTCTATAGGTCGACTCGCGCCATGCTGGCGAATCGCACGAGCGGGCCGTTCGCCGAGATCGTGCATCGCTGCAAATTCGAGATGTCGCAGGCGTTGTTCGATTACTGCGACGCGGTGTTCCCGGACCGGCGCATCCCGGTCGATCTGTTGGATACGTTTTAGGGAGGGCCACATGCGCGTCATCACCAAAGAGCAATTCGACCAATCGGGCGAGATTTTTCGCAAGATCGGAGATCTGCAGTTATTGCTGCAGACTTCCAGTCTTACACTCGCCGAGAAAATCAAGATCAAGCGTCGCATCGCCGAGTTGGATAGCGAGCGCCGCCGTATTCTGGGGATGGATCAATGATCCTGACCGATGACCCGCGCCAGCTTGATCTTGCCGGCAATCCGCCGCGCCGAGACGGCATCGCGCACGAGCGCGCCAAGCAACCCCTGCGACCCGTTCGGCCGCAGCAACCGTGCGACGTCGGGCTGTTTGGCGATAGCCCGGCGCAGATCGACTTGGAAGACCTGATCAAACAGCGAGGATGAAACCATGCGATACAAAATCGTGCAGATCGTTGACGGGCATATGATCGTAACGCAGCCAACCGACATATTCGCTTGGGCCGCCGCGGCCGGCGTCGACGTGATCAAGCTGAACGACAACCCGCGCCATCGCGCGGAACTGCAAGGTCAGCCCGTTCTTTCCCGATTCTGTGGCCCGATGTGGGACTGCAACAATACGATCCGATACGAGGATCAGGCGGCCAATGATCGGTTGAGTTTGTGAAACGAAAAGCGGCCCGGGCGGGTTGGCGCCCGCCCGGGCCTTATCATCGCGGCTCGACCAGGGCCCAGCGAGGGCAACCCAGGGAACGCACCATGACGCGGACACAGTACACCCGAAAGCGCTACCTTGCGACGATCGAAAAGCTGGGGCTTCGTCCGGGTGTGGACAAGCGCACCGCGCACATGCTCGGCGTCACGCCGCGCCACGCCGCGCGATTGTCCGCGGGAACCTCGCCGGTAACCGGCACGCTCGCGCGCCTCTTGTGGATGTTCCAGAAATTCGGCTTACCTGACGACGAGGAGACCTGATCCATGGCCTATCGAAGAACCGAGCGGGTGCTCGCGCGTCTGGCCGGCCGGCGGGCGGAGATTCTGGCCGCAGCTGCCGACCTAGCGGCGCGCGACGGGCTGTCCGCCATCAACGTGGATGACGTCGCCGCGGGTGCCGGAATCGCGGTCGGAACGCTTTACCTGCATTTTCCGAACCTGGGCGAGCTCGTCGCCGCCGTGGTGGCGCAGCGGCTCGAGCGGGATCTCGGCGCGATCCGGGCATGCCATCCCAAGGATAGCGCCGCGGGGCTGGCGGCGGCGCTGGGCGCGTATCTCGCCCGGGCGCGGCTTTCCCTGCCCCTGACGCGCTCGCTCGCCGGCGAGCCCGGCTACTGGGTTTGCGTGACCCGCGAGCTGCAGGACGCAATCGAGGCAGCGGTGCGCCGGCGGGAGATTCCGCCGTGCGACGCCGGGCTGGTCGCAATCGCGGTCTGGGGCGCGCTGACGGCCTCGGTTCTGCAGGGGGCGGCCGGTCCAAAGACCGAGCGGGCGATCATCGGTCTGGCGCTGCGGGCGATCGGCTACGCGGGGGAGAAGGCGCGCCACGCGACGGCAAAGATTACCGCGAACTGACAGCCTCGGCCCGCGCTGGCGGCCAGAACAGTGGCCAGCCGGTCGCGACGTCGCGAATCAGCATGCCGCCCGCCGCGGCCGCGAGCGCGCGGAAGTGCGCGGCATCGTCCGGCGCGACCGCCCCGAGGCGCAGCGCGAGATCGCGCGAGCAGCGCAGTACGATCGGCTCGCTCATGCCCCTGCCTTGGCCTGCCGTTGTAACATAACGTGATCACGTGTCATGTTGACATATCCATCACCATGACATATCCTGCTGTCCATGGGCGATGGTCGCCCGGACGGGAGAGACAGATGACGACGATGACGGCTCAGGGTTGGATCAACGCCGCGATCGAAAACGACCGCGAGGCGCTGATCGACGGAATCAAGACGATCTACAACTGCCGTGAGGTCGAGGTGACCGATGACGGCCGTATCCGTATCGCGCAGCCGCAACGTAGCCATTGGCTCGGCGAGGACGAGATTGAGCGCGTCGGTCGGGCGCTGCGGGCGGGCGACATCTGATGACCACCTCACGCTATCTCGCCGCGCTGCGCTCGCTGGGGCTGACCCCGGCGAGCAAGCGCACCGCGGAATTGCTCGGGCTGTCGCTGTCATCCACCCAGCGCATCGCCGCCGGGCGCCAGGACGTGCCGCGCACGGTCGAGCTGTTGCTCGCCCAGTATCTCGCCCACGGGCTGCCGCAGTCATAGCGCCGCCTTGGCCTGCTCTGCGGCGCGGCGCCCGAGAAATAGTCCTGCGATCCGCTCGCGCATCGTTGCGCAGTGCTCCTCGCTGTATTCGATCTTCGGCTCGGCATCGATCAAGGCCTGCAGTGCGATCGCGCGGCCCTTGACCTTGAAAGCCTCGATTTTCGCCAGCCGCCGCAGCACAGCCGGCGCCGGCGCATATCGGAAATCGTGGGGTTGTCGAGGATCCAACTGCCGGCTCGATCCGCGGTACCAACCGCGCACCGCCTCGTCGACCGCCCACGCCGGAATATCGTCCAGCGCGGCCATGTAGGCCTCGCCCTTCGCCTCAGCCCCGGTTTCGCTCGTGCGCTGGCCGGCAAGCGCCAGCAGCATCTTCGTCACGATCACGAGCGTCGCCGCCTCAGCCCCAGCGTCCGCTTCGGGCGTCATCGAGCAGCTCTTGTTCAGCGCGGCGACGTGCTGCCGCAGCATCGCCTTCTGACTGTCGATCGGGAGGAGATCCCGCGGAAGCGTCGGGGCTTCGCGGTATTTCCCCGCCTGGTCCACCTGGACGACCCTCGCGAGGGATGCGAGACGCAATTCGACCCATCCCGGCAAGGATGGCATCCGCGCCGGTCGCGCCTGGTCGAGCGGCAGAATTGGCTCGATCGTTGCGAGTTCCGTGCCCATTGCAGTTCCTCCTCATCCAGCCCGAAAACGTGAGATCCCAGTCTGACTTTCGCGCCACCGCGCGGTGCTCGTTTGCTCGAGCCCATAGCCGCATGTCTTCGCCTTGGCCGTCGACCTGCTGGCGATCGAGGCCGAGTTCGGCGCCTTGGGCGTAGTGCTGTTCGCTAGGCTTCCAATCCGGTGGAAGTTTTTCGCCACGCGCTCTTTCTTTCTTAGGAACTTGATGAGCATCTTTTTCCTTAGAAGAAGAAAGAGCGGTTTCTTGGTCCGGTGGAATTTCCGGTGGAATTCCGGTGGAATTTGCGGCCTTTGCTTTCCTTGCTCGATCCCATGCGCGCCGTTTTTCGGCAGCTGCATCCACCGGAATTCCGGTGGAACGCGCCAGCGCAGCTGTGCGCTCGGCCGCCCGAATAGCGGCGACGACGTGCTCCGCGGACACGCCGGCCGCGAGCAGCTGTTCTGCCATGTCGGCGATCGGCGTCATCGCAGGTTCGCCGTCCGTCGCATGAACTCGGTGAACGCCAGCAATGCGCATCCGTGCGGGTCGCGCACGATGTCTTTGCCGGTGAAGCGGAACATGGCAGCGCCAATTTCGGCGGCGAGGGCGTCTTTCTTTTGATCGTTGGCGATCTGCGCTGCGGTCGAGTGAAATTCGGCGCCGTCACATTCGATCAGGACGATCGGCGACAATAGAAGGCCCGGAACCTTGATCGCGAAATCGTAGCGGAACCTCTGGAGGCGATATTGCGGAAGCGCCTCGGCCCACGCTTGGCGCTTCGCGATGATCCATCGCAGATGCGCGCCGAGCATGACCTCTATTGGGCTGTCGCAGTGCGGCTTAAGGGCGAGCGTATATTCCGACACGCGAGTAGCGTCCTGGGACGCGCGCCCGACCGATCGCCATTGCGGTCGATCGCCATCGTCGAGCGGCCGGTTAAGGGCCGCATCCGCGCATAGCCGATCGCGCCAGCCGACCGGCGGCGGCCACGGCACGCCCCATTGTGCGAGCTGCTCGCGCGTCCAGCCACCGGCTGGCGTCTTGGCGGCCTCGATGTCCTCGGGAGTGGGTCGGCTCATGCGGCCTCCCACGAGAGCCGGCGCAGCTCGGTCGGGCCGCGATGCGCGAGGTCCCAGACGAACCATGCGAACGCAATCGACGACGACGCATGCGGACCGTCCCATCCAGAACGATGCATTCGAGGCAACCGATTGCGAAAGACGTGGACGCGGGCCAGTAGCCCTTGATCAAGGATCGGTGTGCGGCCTTGTCCTTCTAGGAAGGCGAGCCGCAGAAGCATGACCACCTTTGGAATGCCGAGTGCGAGCGCATGGGAGACGAACTTGTTCGCCAGTTTGTACGGCGGGTTCGTCACCACCGCGCCGACACAAAACGATGGCTGGCGCTCCAACAGAAAATCGATCCGCGCCTCAGAATCAGGACAGCCGTAGTCCACGAGATCTGTGGCGTAGACCAAATGGCCCGCGGCGCGGAGTTCGCGCACGATGCTGCCAGGACCGCAGGCACATTCCCAGATCGTTGGCGGCAGCGGCTCGACGCGTAGCAGTGCTCGAACGGCCTCGGGCGGCGTTTCGTACAGATCATCCTTGCGCTCGGCGAGCGGCGCTCGACTTGCCTGCGTGGCAAGATTTCGGCTCATGCCACGCTCCGTAAAACCAATCTGGCGCCGTGCGGCGCCTCATGCGTCGGCACCCACCGGGCCGTCACCTCGTCGCACTTCGCGTCATTGGTGATCAGCCCAATCCGCTGCGCCCAATCCAGGCACGCCTTAATCCGATTATCTCCGTCGGTTCGAGCCGTGCGGTGCTCGGTGCTGAGCAGGATCAGCGCCGTGAAGTGCGCCGGCATCGCGACGCGATTGCGCCAAGTGCCGTTGGCGATGACCGCCATGTCGGCCTGCTTCCGCCAAGCTTGGTATTCGGCGGACAGGTGATTGCGCCGGCCGCTGATGCGCCAGAGCTTGTTGGTGCTCGGCGGGAACGGGATGTCCATCACGCATTCGAGCGGCGCCATGAAAGGCGGGTCGATGTAATCGATCGCGTGGCAGGCTTGCGGCATGGCATCCCCGTGGCGCTGGAAGCGCAGCACGCGAACGCAACAAGCAACCCCCGTGCTACTCGCCGATCCGCTGATTGAACCGGCGCATGATCTCGGCCATCACGGCGCCGAGCATTTCCATTGGCGGCTCGTGTTTGCCCTCGAGCCATCGTTCTGCGGTTCGCACCTCGCATTTCGCGATGTGTGCCAGCCAAGCTGCTGTTTTGTAAGGACAAGCGAAGCGCGCGAGATCGCCGAAAGTGATGCGATCTGACCCGGTTTTCGCGCTAACGACGCGCCGCGTCGGTCTCTGTCTCGGCTCGTCGGTCGATTCTTCCGGTTCCGATTTCGGAACCGCGGACAATGCACCCATGACAAAAACGCCTCCCCAACGCGACAATGAACACGACGCCGCGCCCGTTGATCGGTCGCGAGAATCTGATTGGAACTGGGGATGGTGGGAGCGGCCCGGTTTACGTTGGGACCTGCTGACCGGATCAGTATTTGACCGTATGCCGCACACACAACCTTTTGATGGCGTCCTGTCGCAATTCGGTCATAAGATGGTACCGACCCCCGAGAAGAGGGAGTGCGGCAGTGTCGGGCAGGGTGTTGGAGTTCCCGAGGCGTCATGCGGCGGCCTCACGGGAAGCGGCGAGTTTCGCGAGCAAATCAGCGTTGACGCCAGCTTGGCGGGCTCGGGTGGTGCCGAGCAACGAGGTCCACCATTCGGAAGGGATGAATCCGCGCTGCGCCCACTTGCGCACCGCGTCATGCGAGGCGCCCACATCAAGCGCAAGTGCCTCCTGGGTCGGCCAGAGGGCGATGATCGACCGAAACGAAGTGGGCTTTGACATGCTCCCATCTATGGGACCCACGGTCCCAAATGTCAAGGCCGCGATGTCCCGTGACATCCAACCTGCTGTGGGACAAGTTGTCCGCATGGATGAAGGGGCAGATCGTCAGTGGCGTCAGGGCTTTAAGAGGCGCCTTAAGGAGGCGCGCGGGCCGCGCACGCAGGAAGACATGGCCGAGCTGCTAGGTGTCACGCGCGACGCCTACTCCAAATATGAGGGCGGCCGCGACACGGACTTGCCGATCAGGCTTCTTCCGAAGTTCTGCAAAATATGCGGGGTTTCAATGACATGGCTGATCACTGGTCAGGAGTCAGCCGCTGCCTCTGGATCGCGGCAGCGCCGATCTTCCTAACCGCCTGCGCGCATACTCCACAGCTTTGGACGCGCGCGGACGGGAAGGACATCACCCAAAATCAGCTAATGGCCGATCAAGCCGCGTGCCGCGGCGATACTGAGCGCGCCAACTTGTCGGCTGGGGATAACGCGCAGATTGGCTCGCGGATGTTCGGCTATTCGGGCAGCCTCGAGACGGTCTACGAGGGTTGCATGGCGTCACGGGGTTATCTACCGCTCGACAAATAGTCCTTGACATGTGGGACTGAGCGTCCCAAATTGCGGTCCTCTGATTTGGAGGATCGCATGCCACAAGACGTTTTCGTGCTTCGGCTCGACTGGACCGAGGACTCGATCCTCGAGCGCCTGTTCCTCACGCGCGCCGCCGTCGTCGCCGACATCCTCAACGAGCAGGTTCCGGTCGCCGACATCACGGCGATCCTGCAATGCAATCCCGAGGAACACGTCTGCGACGACGTGACGGAGACGATCGCGCGCGCGGTCGCCAACGAGGCCGAGCAGCGGCAGGCGGCCGGCGACGACATCACCCTTGCGGTTCGCGACTTCATCGAGAAGCACGCCGGCCTTGCCTGGGCGCGCGGGCTGAGGGTCGCGGCATGAGCTACCTGAACTCCGCACAGCAGGCGAAGCGGATCGCGGATGTCCTATCGCGCTCGCGTCAGTCCGCGTCCTTGCGTAGATCGCGCATCCTCGCCCGCGCCGATCGTCTGTCATGGGGCGGCATCAACGGCAGCATCGCGCAAGCGCATCGCGCGCCGGCTCCATCCCCCTCCCCTATCCGCAACGAAGCCGACCTATTAGCCGAGCGTGATGCTTTGTTCGCGATGCCGCGCAACTACGGACAAACCTATTTCGGCGATCCTTTGCCGGGGCGCTCGGCGCTCGACCGCAAACGTGAGTTACCCCCTCCCGTGGAGACCGGCCGGCCAGCGTCGGGGTCGGCTTTCAGAAAGGTGCCCTGCGTTTCGGGACAGGGGGGACGTTCATGGCGCTCAAGGGCATCGGCCGACGCACAATTACCCAATCAAGATACGTGAGAGAATAGATGCCACAAGTGGTTAACCAGGAATATGCCGAGAAGATCGAAGAAGCGATAACTACCGCGATCTTTGATGTTGGAAAGCAATATGGCGGAGGAACATTGATCTTGCTTTCTGGCGAGATCATTTCGGCCTGCCTGATGGTCCTCTCGTTCGCGGCATCGACATCAAAAGAGACTGCCACCGCAGCGGGGACCCGCCGGTTTAGCGAATGGTGCGCTAAACGCATCCGCACCAGGGTCAGGATGTTCCAAGAGGAAATGGATAAGGCGCCGATCAACATGCACGTAGTGCATGCGGATGAGCGCCACTAAGGAAAAATGAGCACACCATTCTACATCCACAACTTTCGGCGCTGCTATGCGCGAGGCGCGCAGACCGAGGTTTTCGTCGAGCGCCAAGGCACCCGCTATTCGCAATGGGTTCGCGCCGTATGCGTTCCATACACCGCCGGCCGACTTTTCGCGGCTTGGGAAGTCCTGCGCGGACGAGCCTTTGCGTTCGAATGGCCGAAGCCCGGCGATCTCGAAAAGATCAACGCGATGGAATGAGAAATCATGAGTGGGGATCGGCCCATGCTTCACTTCGTTTGCAGTGCCAAGCCTCGGGCGGCCACCGGATCGGGCCGAAACCATCAGTGGTGGAAGCGCGAGCCCTACCACGCCTCCAACGGCAGCGGGACGCTCTGCGGCCTTCCTGCGTCCACCGGCTGGCTCGCGCTCGATGACCGTTCCGCCGCCGATGCGCTTGAGGACGACAACCTTTGCCGCCGGTGCGCCGCGCGGCTGCGCAAAAACTTACTGTGAACTCGATAACTAAACCAGCAACTTAACCCAGGAGAAAGCTATGGCCAAGTCCTTCATCGCGACGATGACCGAAGTGTTCAAGAAGCCGGGCCAGTCCGCCGGGTCGTTCATGACCGAGATCAAGGCGCTGAGCACCGAGGATCGCGCTTGGTACATGCGCGAGCTGCAGAAGGCCGGCTACGAGATCGACGGCGGCGCCATTCCGACTTCCGCGTAATCACGGAACTTCAGCGAACATGGCCAACTACTTCTACCTTGCCGGATCGATCTGCTTCGCGATCGGCACCCTTATAAACATGCTGGCGAAATGAACGTAATGGCGACCATAGCCGAACCGACTCGGCCCGTGCTCCGCTGGCACGGCGGCAAGTGGAAACTGGCACCGTGGATCATCAGCCACTTTCCTCCGCACCGGGTGTACGTCGAGCCATTCGGCGGGGCCGCTTCTGTGCTCATGCAGAAGCCGCGGGCCTACGGCGAGGTCTACAACGATCTTGACCAAGAGGTTGTGAACCTATTTCGGGTGCTCCAAGACGACACCCAGGCGCGCCAGCTCTCGGAGAAACTGCGCCTCACCCCGTTCGCTCGCGACGAGTTCGAGGTCGGCTATCTCGATACCGACGAGCCGGTCGAGCGTGCGCGGAGGCTCGTTATCCTCTGCTTCATGGGGTTCGGATCGAACGGCCACAACAAGGCTACCCGCACCGGCTTCCGGGCCAATTCAAACCGATCAGGGACCACGCCGGCGCACGACTGGGCGAACTACCCCGACCGCCTGCCGGCGATCATCGAGCGGCTGCGCGGCATCGTGATCGAGAACCGCGACGCATTGGAGGTCATGGGGCAGCACGATAGCGCCGAGACGTTGCACTACGTCGATCCGCCCTACGTATGGGAGACCAGATCATCGGCGATGCACCGGAACCGTTGCTACACCCACGAACTCGACGCCGATGGACACGCGCGCCTGCTGACGTTTCTGCGAACGCTCAAAGGCTTCGTGATCCTGTCAGGCTATCCGCATGACAGCTACGACAAGGCGCTGCCTGGGTGGAGAAGGGTCGAGCTGGAAGCTCACGCGGACGGTGCGAGAGATCGTGTCGAAGTCCTCTGGATCAATCCGCGGGCCTCGGCCGCGATCGACATGGCCCAGGCGCAGCACGACATGTTCACTCACGCGGGCCGCAAGCCCGATTTTGCTAATCAACCAAGACTGAGGGGAAAATAGCTATGTTGAGTCCCGCCCAAACCGCGGCCCGCGACGGCAAGCTGACCGCCTCGCGCGTCGCCTGCCTCATGACCGGCGACCAGGCCGAGATCATGAACCTTTGGCGCGAGATGGTCGGCGACCCTGACTACGTGCCGGAAGACCTTTCCGGCGTCTGGGCGGTGCAGCTCGGCTCGCACACCGAAAGCCTCAACCTCGACTGGTTCGAGCGCAAGAGCGGCGAAGTCACCCGGCGCGGCGAAGTCGTCACTCACATGAACGGCTGGTCCGCCTGCACGCTCGACGGCTGGTCCGTCAAACTCGACTGCCCGATCGAGTGCAAGCACGTCGGCGGGCGCGAGCCGATCGAGACCATCATCGCCCGCTATCAGGCGCAAATGCACTGGCAAATGATCGTGACCGGCGCGCGGCGCTGCGCCCTATCGGTCATCATGGGCGCCAGCGAGCCGATCGTCGAGATTATCGACGGCGATGCCGCCTACGCGGCCGAGCTGCTCAAGCGCGCCACCGAATTCATCCGGTGCGTATGGGATCTCCGCAAACCCTTCGCCCAGGCGGCCGTCACGGCGCCGGTCAAGGCCGAGAAGACCTACGACATGACCGGCAACAACTCGTGGGGCGCGAATGCCGCGACGTGGGCCACCACACGGCAGGCCCGCAAGGACAACGAGGCCGCCGAAAAGGAACTCAAGGCCATGGTGCCGAGCGATGCCGCCCGGTGCTTCGGACACGCGATCGAGATCAAGAGGGACCGAGCCGGACGGCTCAGCATCAAGGAGGCAGTGCAATGAACGTCAACCTTCCCACACGCGCCCAGCCTCAGGCTGTTGCGCATTTCAACCCCGAACAGGTGGACCTTATCAAGAAGGTCATCTGCAAGGGGGCGACCGACGACGAACTCAAGATGTTCATGTGGCAGTGCGAGCGCACCGGTCTCGACCCGTTCGCCCGGCAAATCTACTCGATCGAGCGGCGCGAGAAGCGCGGCGAGCAGTGGGTCACTGTCAGGTCAATCCAGGTGTCGATCGACGGCTTCCGGCTGGTGGCCGAGCGCAGCGGCAAATACGCCGGCCAGGTCGGCCCGTACTGGTGCGGCAAGGATGGCCAGTGGTGTGACGTGTGGCTGCAGGCTGAGCCACCCTTGGCTGCCCGCGTCGGCGTGATCCGCGACGACTTCAAGGAGCCGTGCTGGGGCGTCGCCCGGTTCGACTCCTACGCCCAGAAAACGCGTGACGGCGTGCCGACCCGCATGTGGGCGAACATGCCGGACGTGATGCTGGCGAAGTGCGCCGAGGCGCTAGCGTTGCGCAAGGCGTTCCCGCAGGAGCTTTCCGGCCTCTACACGTCGGACGAGATGGATCAGGCCAGCAGCCTGCCGGCTGAGGCGCCCAAGCAGGAAGTGATCCCGCCGAAGCCGATTGAGGCGCCGACGCATCCCGAGACCGGCGAGGTGTCGCCTCACGCGATCCCGTTCGAGGGCAACACCCTGAATTGGGGCGCGACGTACATCGCCGCCGTCAAGACGGCCAAAGACGCGACCGAGCTCGCGGAGTGGCAGCAGGTCAACAAGGACGTGCTGGACAAGATCGCTGAGCACGCCCCGAAGGCGTTCCGCTCCATCACGGCCGCCACAAAGGCGCGACTGGACAGCTTCAATGCCGTGACTGAGGCGGCCGAATGATCGTCACCGAGCAAATGGTCGAGCAGGCGTTGGCGTATCTCAACGAGCAGCCACACCCGCTCGCCCGCGCTCGGAAGCGACTGCTCGACGCCGAGAACAAGGCGAAGCAGCTCTACGCCAAGGCGCTGCTGCTCGCCGATGGTCCGGTCGATGCCCGCAAGGCGACAGCCGAGACGGCTGCAGCCTACGTGAAGGCCAGGGACGACGAAGCGAACGCCACGCTTGAACTTGAGGATCATCGGCAGCGGGTGCGCGGTGCCGAGTTCATCATCGAATGTTGGCGCACCGAGAATGCCAACATTCGGGCAGCGGAGAGAGTCAGGTGAGACAGGAGTTTTCAGCCAAGGTAAAGCTCGCCGCCTTCCAGCGCGCGAAAGGACGCTGTGAGGCCGAAGGCTGTGGCGCCCTGCTGATGCCGGGCCGCTTCCGCTATGACCATCGGATACCCGATCAGATGGGCGGCGAGCCGAGCCTTG
>Ga0209062_1001030_pt1 | contig 58388 bp, 53 predicted proteins | sample Coa_R2_2_FD_187158 | JGI IMG/M metagenome (GOLD analysis project Ga0209062, IMG submission 187158) | Surface soil microbial communities from Centralia Pennsylvania, which are recovering from an underground coalmine fire - Coalmine... | ecosystem: Environmental > Terrestrial > Soil > Unclassified... | reverse complement strand
AGTCTGCTCGAAGATTTCATCAAGCGTCTGGGCAGCAAAAGCATGTTCGAGAGTGGCTCGCGTCATCACGGCAACCGGACGCTGAGCCAGATACTTCTGGAAGATCGAGTCGAACAGCATTGGCGTTACCTCCGGGCGATGGCGGCAACGCTCTAACCTAAATCCCTCAATTCGCCAAGGCGACCCTGAAAGGCATGGGCGGAAGCCCTACGACCATTGGATGCGCCTCGCTGGCGCGTCGGGCTAACGTCTTTCACTCCAGGCTGGCGAGCAGGCCCTGCATCTCACCTTCGGCGTGGGTGTCGCCCGCGGCTCGGGCCGCAGCAATGCCGGCCTTCAGGACTTCACACGCTTCCTCCGTACGGTCGAGCCGCATGAGCGCCTGACCGCACTGTAGGAACGCCGGCACATACGGCCGGGCCGCCGTGCGGGCAATGAGGTCCCGGAGGACATTCACACACTCCGCGTCGTCTTTGGCACTGGCGTGTTCCATCGCCAGCCCGTAGCGGAGGAAGGCATCGTCCGGGTCTTCGGCGAGCATCGCTTCGATCTGCGCCATGCGGGGAGTTCGCGCCATACAGTCCTACCCTCAGTTGGGGATTTGCATCGACGTGGGTATAATTCCCTCAAGTTACTCTCGCCAACTCACCCTACGTCGATTCTCCGAAGGCGACAACGCCCGCGCAATCATTACAGGCGGTACGCTCTACCGATCCGGCCAACCGGTTCGTTCGGCCCACCGTGTATGCGCGGCGCAGCTATGCCCGCAGAGACTCAGCACTTGCAATCCTTGGCTTGCGTCGATGCAGCAATCCGTACCCACATTCCGAACAAAAGTGTGCCGTCTCAGGAAGGATTCCGCCGCTGGCATGGGGGCCACATGCGTTCGGTGACACTCACCTCAGTTCTCAGGTTCGCCCGTCGCCGGCTGTTGGTGCCGGCGGCACTTTCGGTGGCCGCCGTCGGGCTGGTCACATACACGCCCGCGTTCTCCGAAGCGCCACCCACGGCTACCGCCAGCGAACGCACGGTCACACCCGGCAAGCGGCGAGACGAAGTGGTGGATGTGTACGAGCGGGTGAAACCCGCCGTGGTGAATATCCACAGCGAACGCACCGTGACTCAACCGGCCGACGATCCATTCAACCGCTCGGGAGGACAACCGCAGCGCGTGAACGGAATGGGGACGGGGATCGTCCTTGATGGCCGTGGGTATGTCCTCACGAACTATCACGTCGTCGATGATGTCAGCAGCCTCCGCGTTCGTCTGCACGACGGTGCGGGTTACACCGCTCGCATCATCACCACCGACAAAGAAGCCGACCTTGCCCTCATCAAGATCGACCCGGTCAAACCGTTGCCGGTAATTGGCTTCGGCACATCTTCGGACCTCATGGTCGGTGAATCGGTTATCGCGATCGGCAATGCGTTTGGTTATGAGCACTCGGTCACCGATGGTCGCGTCTCGTACAAGGGCCGCGATGTCTCGCTGAACAAGGATATGGGCTATAAGGGGCTGATCCAAACGAGCGCGCCGATCAATCCCGGCAACTCGGGCGGGCCGCTGTTGAATGTGTTAGGTGAAGTCGTTGGTGTGAACGTTGCGATCCGTGCCGGAGCGCAGAACATCGGTTTCGCCTTGCCAGTCGATTCGGTCATTCCCCGTGCTGCGGACTTGATCAGCGTTCGCCGCCGTCAGGGGATTCGCCACGGGCTGACATTGCGTGACCACGTCACCCGCGAGGCCACCGAGAGCGCTGCCCGGCGAAGCGTGAGCGTGGATCAAGTGGATGCGAACTCACCCGCAGCCACCGCGGGCTTCAAGACTGGCGACATTATCGAGCAGGTTGATGACATCGCGGTGATTACCTCCATCGACTTCGAACGCGGATTACTCGACAAGCCGGCCGGGACAAAGATTCCCGTGAAGGTGAAGCGAAACGGCGTCTCGTCTGACCTGGAACTGGTACTTCAACCTGGTCCGAAGATGCCGCTGGGTGCTGCTGACTCCGTGTGGAAGAAGCTCGGCTTCAAGGCCGCTCCGGTGGGTGCGGATGCCGTCGCGAAGGCCAATCCGCAACTCCGCGGGGGGTTGCTGGTCACCGATGTCGCTCCCGGCAGCGTCGCAGCTGCGGCCGGCATTCAAAAGGGCGATGTGCTCGTCGGTCTCCATCTCTGGGAGACGCTCAATTACGACAATGTGACCTTCGTGCTCAACCACAAGGATCTGAGCACATTCCTGCCGCTGAAGTACTTTGTCGCCCGTGACGGCAAACTGAAAGACGGCTGGATCACGAGTGTGCCATAAAGCGATGGCACGCCGGGTGCCCGTCTCAAGACGAACAACCGGGATCCTCCTCCTCGCGCCGCTCCGGGACTCGCCGCCCGGGGCGGTGTTGGTTTCAGAGTAGTAGGCGCACTCCGTGTGCCGTGGCGTTCAGAACGGCACACTCCGTGTGCCTACTACTATTGAACATCACCCACGCGGCAGCGTCGCAGAATCGAGGCCGGACATGGTGCGGTCGAAACTCGCGGACTCCGCCGTTCCGGCGAAGGCGCGTGCTTCACGCCACACCGAGATCGCCATCCGCAAAATCAGATCGCCGAAGAAGACCGACAGGAACAGCGACCGCCCAACGTATTCGATCCACTTCTTGTGAATCCGCAGACTCCACGGCCGCAAAACCGAAGTGGACTCATCGAAGCCCACGAGCGTCATCCCCACGAGCGGGATCTTGGCCGTGAACAGATAGATCACCAGGAGAATCACGCCAGCGATAATCATGCAGAGCACGATGAAGGAGGTGCGGATGATCGCGGCTTGCTCGGCCAGTGATGTAATGGGGCGCGTGAAGAGATTAAACTGAGTGAGAAACAAGAGCGGCGCGGCGATCCAGAGCAGTAGCCCCGCGATGAGGAGAGCGTTACCGGCGATGTGGTAGAGCAGGACAAACGTGGCCAGCGTGAGCAGCACACACAACGGCGCGCTCGTCACCAGTCCCCATCCCGGCACGAGTGATTCGGGGAGGAAGAGCTTCATCCGCACACAGGCCCGCGAAACCGCGGGCAGGAGCGACAGCACCATTGGCAACAGAAGTAAGTAAAACTCGATGCCGAGAGACACTCCCACCGCACTCTTCATCGCTTCAACTTGGCCCACGGTCGTCGTACTGGTGGTTTTCAGTTCGATGAGCCAGTCGCTGGGCACGAACGCGATGGTGAGCGGAACGCCGAACGAGATGAGCCCGCCAATCACAACCCACTTCGTGGACAGCGATAGCCGGTGATAAGCGAGCGCGCCGAACACCGCCGCGACCGGCAGAGCGAATAGCGCGAATGCCTGGATATACAGCAGAAACATGCCAAACAGACTGAAGATTTCTTTCTCGCTCTTGTCCATATCGAGCACGTTGATGACGCCGAAAAACGCGGCGAACGCACAAGGTACCGCAGCGACAAACAGAGCCGATCGTCGCCAGACGGCGAATTTGCGGGCGGTCACATCCATGACGCCGGCGCGGGTCAGTTTTGCTTCTTCATCAGGAATGGGCGTTGCCTGTGAGGGATCCAGGTGAAAGACGCGGCGAAGGAATATCGGGATCAGCTTCACCCATTCGGGCATTTGCGGCGGCGGAAGATTGCTGTCGGGTTCGCGTTCGCGCCGCGGGGTCTTCGATTTGGAGGGGCTGGGTTCATCGTCCAGGGAGAGTGGTTCGGCAGCCGGCTTCGCGACAGGCAGTCCCGGTGCGTTGGGGAAGGGCGGTGGCGGAGGTGGGGGAGGGGAGAGCGCATAAGTGGCGGCGAGCGGCGGAGCGGCGGGGAAGAGTTCTGCGACGGTACGGGCCTCGAACCAGTCGGCTGTACCTTCCTTCCACACGAGGTCGGGCGGCGACAGTTTGCCTGTCGCCGCAGCGTCTTTCAGTTCCGCCCATGAAACCGGGCCGGTCTGCACCCCGTTGACGACGTAGTACCAGACAGATTCCATGTGTGCCTGCGCGGAGGAGTGATAGTTCGAGTTCGTGCCGAATATACCGGCATGCCTCCCTCCGCGGCAAGCATTCGCCTGCCGATCAGCTCGGTTGGCGCACAACATTCAGAGCAAAGTCGAAGCCAAGCCTCCGCGAACGCGAGCTTGATCCACACAATCGCCAGCGGTTCCAGCAATCGCGAGCCGGCGAGTGGGTGCCGTACCGCGTCATCATTGCCCAACTGAAGGTGAACACGAGGGGCGGTGCCCTCGTCTCCGGTCCGGGCGTCCACAGGACGGCGCTGCGCCACAAGGGAATGTCAGTTAAATAGTGTCAAGGAGGAAGCTGCTTATCTTCGCCGGAATGCTGAAGGCGCAGCATTCCCCCGAATACCAGTCACTCATGGAGTTGCCGCGCCGCCGAGCCGCTGGTGCTCGGCGGCGCGGCGCGCGTCTCCGATTTTCCGGTAGTACGATGCGAGCGCCAGGTGCGAAGGCTTGTGATCGGGCTTCTCGAGCAGCGCGCTGAAGAGCCAGGCGACGGCGGTCTCGTCCTTTCCCACCCGGAGGAGTTCCGCACCGATCTGGTAGCGGAGTTCCGTCTTCGACGGATCGTTCAGCAGTTGTCGGGCCCATTCCCCCATCTTCCGGTACGCCTCGCCGAGCAGATCCGCGCGTGCCAAGTGCGGCGCCGCGGAATTCGGCTGCCCCACTCGGTTGAAGAGGGCGCCGAGGCGGTAGTGAAGTTCGGGTTCGTCGGGGAGAGAAGCCTCGGCCCGCTTGGCCCAGCCGAGGGCCTCCACCGTCCGACCGTCATCCGCCTCGATCGTGGCATATTCCAAACAGCCTCGGGCGTGCCCGGGCTCCCGAGCGAGCAGGCGATCCAGTAAGCCACGCGCGCCAGCCGAATCCCCCTGCGACCGCAGGCAGACCGACATGCCGAGGAGTCCGGCCGGGTCGTCCGGCGCCACCTCCAGCAGGGCCGCGAAATGACCCTGGGCGGCTCCGGCATCTCGCTTGTCATCCAATTCGAGCTGGCCGAGACCGCGGAGGGCATCGGGGTTCCGCGGCCGCAGTTCAAGCACCCGCAGGAAGTCCGCGCGAGCGTCGTCGGGGAGGTTGAGCGTCCTGAAGATTTCGGCGCGCCACTGGTGCGGCAACCAATCCTCGGGAAATCGGTCGATCCAGATCGCGAGCCAACTCATCGCGGCGACCGGTTGGTGCACGTTCCGGTAACCCTTGGCAAGCCCTTCGAGGATCTCCCGTTCGGCCGGGTGGCGAGCGTAAACGAGCGCGTGCAGCGCCTTTTCGTTCTCCCCCCGCGGACCGATCTCCTGAGCCTCGATCAGATGCTCCTCGATTTCCAAATCCTCCCGAAGCCAACCCGCACCTTTCGCTTGCGCGAGGTGATGGCGGGCCGCGGCGAGATCGTCGGATTGACGACTGGCCCGCGCCATCAGGAAATGCCCCTGAGCGCTCTTTGGCCGGAACCGGAGCAGGACTCGCAGGTGTTCTCGGGCCTGCTCGTAGTCGGAATCGGCAGAGGCCTTTCGGGCGGATTCCAATGCCCGATCTGCGCGCCAGTCCGGGTAGACGAATGAATATCCGGCCCAAACGGCAGCGGCCGAAACGAGCAGCGCGATGGCGATCCAGCGGCGGCGAAATCTTGTGACAGTGGACAGGGGAGGTGTGGGGGGGATTGCTGGCATCGACGAATCCCTGCGGACGGGACGTGGCACTCAAGGCGCCAGTCGGAACACCGTTATGATAGGAAGGCCGCTGGGTCACCTGCCGCCGAATATTTTCCCGGAATCTTCTTAAAAGATCTTTGACAGCGCGAGACATGTTGTGTTATTCAACAATGTTACGACCATCCGCGATCTTTCGGTCTCCTGTATAATTCGGGCATTTTCCGTGAGTTTTTGGTTTCTTCATTCTCTCATTCGAGGTTTTCGATGTTCCTTTCCCCATCTCCCCACAACCGAAGGGGCTTCACGCTGATCGAGTTGCTCGTCGTGATCGCGATCATCGCGATCCTCATCGGCCTGCTACTCCCGGCCGTCCAGAAAGTGCGCGAGGCTGCGGCCCGCATGAGCTGCAGCAACAACATGAAGCAGATCGGCATCGCCCTGCACAGCTTCCACGACGCTAACAACAGAATGCCGCCGGGCGGCGGGGACGACACGCCGCCGTTCGGGAACGGCGGCAGCAGTTGGGGCTCCTCCTGGAAGGTGTACATCCTGCCGTATATCGAACAGAACAACATCTACAACAAGTGGCAGTTCAACAACGGCTCCGGCTGGACCAACGCCAACAACGCCACACTGATCAACATGGTCACCATCAAGACCTACCGCTGCCCTTCATCCACCTTGCCGGACTTCTACACGATTACGAACGACTCAAATGGTATAGCGCACAACATGTTCACGTCATACGTGGGCGTCGCGGGCACGACGCTCGACAACCCCGTGAACACGAACATCGGCTGCTGCGACGGGAGCGGGCCTATCAATGGTGGGGGCGGCATCCTGTGCACTAACTGCCAGACTACGATGGTCTCCATCACGGACGGGACGAGCAACACGATCCTCGTTGGCGAGCAGAGCGACCACCTCCGCGACAACAACAACCAACCGGTTCCCGGTCCTTTCGGGGCCCTCACGAGCCAAGGGCCCCACGGTTGGGTCATGGGCGCCGGGGGGGGCGGTGTCGGCGCGGCGAACGGCGAACGGCAGTTCAACATCACCACCATACGCTGGCCGATCAACCAGCGCGGATTGGGCGATAGCGCCGCGAACGGCACCAACAATAACTCGGGCAGCAACTTCCCGTTCACTTCGATCCACACCGGCGGGTGTAACATCCTGTTCGCCGACGGATCGGTCCGGTTCATGACCAACTCGACCGCTCTTCAGACGCTCCAGTGGCTCGGCACGAAGGCCGGCGGTGAGACCCTGCCGAACTTCTGATCCGCTCCCACAGTTCCGTCGGACGGGCGCACGGACCGACCGTGCGCCCATTCCATTCCATTCCATTCCGTTCCGTCTTCTTCCCCCCCCGGATCTCTCCCATGACGCGTTGGAAATTTGTGTTGATCCTTCCCCTCGTTCTGATCCTCTTCGGTTGCGGTGGACAGCACAGCGCAGCCCCGCAGAACGCAGAGGTCAAAGGCAAAGTGACCCTCGACGGGGTGCCGCTCGCCAGCGGCAAAATCGTCTTCGACGGTGGCCCGGGCGTTCCGGCCGCCGAACTCGACATCAAGGACGGCACTTATGCCGGTATCACCCAAGTCGGAGCAAAGGTCGTCCGAATCTCCGCGTTCAAGGAAGCGCCCCCACAGAAGGGTCCCCCGAAAGGTCCGGGCTACGATACTATGAAGGTGAACATCATCCCCGCCAAGTATAACAAAGCCTCGCAGGAGACCCGCGAAGTGAAGACGGGCGGGCCAAACGAGTTCGACTTCGCCATCACCTCGAAGTAGCGCCAGCGCGGCCTGAGCCTGGGCCGCGTCCCGACCTTGCCGGTGTGCCATGTTCCGACGCGTCAAAAAGGGCCTCGCGATCCTCCTCGGGCTTGGCCTGCTGATCTCGGCGGGCTGGTTCTTCACCAAGCAGGTCCGCAAGAGCGAGCGGAAGGCGGCAATCCGCGACGCCCTGGCGGACCGAGACCTCCCGCTGGCAGATCGACTCCTCACCGAATACCTCCGCAACGAAGACGACGATGCCGAAGCCCACCTCCAGGCGGCGCAGACAGCGCGCCGGCTCGACGACATCACCTCGGCGAACCGGCATCTCAACCGCTACCGCGAACTGGGGGGCGATCCGGAGGAGTTCCAGATGGAACTCGTACTCCGCGGATGCCAATACGGGAACTTGTCCGGCGCGAGCGGCGCGATGAAGCTCTGCATCGAGCAGCCGCACAACCCGTCCGTGCCGCTCATGCTCGAAGCCTTGACCCGTGGCTACTTGGCGGCCAATCGGCCCGCTGCCGCCGTGGAGGCCACCAACGTCTGGCTGAAGCGGAACCCCGCACCGGGCGAACGGGCCTACGTCCTCTATCTGCGCGGTCGCGGCTTCGAACTGCAGGCGAAGATACCGGATGCTCTCACCTGCTACCGCGATGCCTTGGCAATCCGTCCCCAATTGCACGAGTGCACTTTCGCGCTGGCGGAACTCCTCCGTCGCGAATCCCCGACTGAGGCGCTGACCTACTACGAACAACTCCGGGAAGCGGGGTACAAGCCAGCGGACGTGACCGTCGGCATGGCTGGATGCCTGCGTCAACTCGGCGAACTCGATCGAGCTTCGGCGCTGATCGCGCCTGTGGTGGCGGAGCAGCCTTCGAACGTTGCTGCACTCGTGGAAGCGGCGAAGGTCGATCTCGACCGGCGCCACCCCGGCGATGCTGAACCTCGCCTGAAACGCGCCTTGCAGCTCGCGCCGAAGCACCGCGAGGCGAACGTCCAGTTCGTACGCTGCCTGCGCGATCTCGGCCGCGACACCGAGGCCAAAGAGCAGGCGGAGAAGTTGCGCCTCCTCGACGAAGAACCCTCCAGGTCCGACGGGAAGGCGCCGTGAGCCGATCCCATCTGCTGCTCTTCGGTTTCGTCGCCTCGCTCTCATCGGCAGCGCCGTCGCGGTCTCTTTTCTCCTCCCGACACGTCCGTCGTGCCGAGAACGACCTGAAGCAATCGTCGGGCAAGCGGACGTGGGACTCGGTCGGCATCTCGTCTTCCCGTGAACCGCGAACAATAGGTACTGGGGCGAACTACTCCTGCGAGTCGGAAAAAAGTTGAAAAAAAGACAGCGAAAAACCCTCGCTGACATCATCTGTCAGCGAGGGTCGTGATGTGGAATCACGGAGGCGCAGGTCGAACTCTTCCGCCAGGCTGTCGCTGAACTCGACACGCACATCCAACAGCTAATTTCCAGCAGTATGACCTCCTGATGGGGTCACCGTCAACCCGCGACCAGGGGCCAGCACTTTGGCCCCTGAGTCGAGCGCTTCATTCCATCCATTCCATTCGTTCATTCACCATCAGGGGTCATTATTATGCACGCACGAACCAAACCACGAATCGAACCTTACGTCTGGGTGACGTGGATCAGCAAATTGCTCGCGGGTGAGTCATCCTGCGTGTGGTCGGCATGGTTCCGGGCACACCACCATTTCGCAAAGAACACCGCCGCAACCGATTTTGATCTGGAGAATTGGCAACTAGAGCACACGGCGCTGATCCGCCGGACGGTCGCCGAGTTTGAGGGAAATGGGTTCACGGTGTTCACTGAGCACCAGAATCAATTCTCCTTAAAAGGCAAACTCGGAACGCTCGCGGGCCGTCCCGATGTGGCGGCGATGAAAGGCGATGAAGGGTGGATCGTGGACGGCAAAACGGGCCAGCCAAGGCCGTCCGACTCCATCCAAGTCATGCTCTACATGTGGGCTTTGCCCAAAGTGAATCCGGCGTATGCCAACGTGCGGTTTCGGGGGCGGGTCGAGTACAAGTGCCGCCATGTGATAATCGAGGCTGAAGAGGTCGATGCCGCGTTCGCTGCCCAAGTCGGGGCACTGATGCGGGAAGTGTGCGCGACTGACGAGCCACGCAAGGCACCGAGCTTCAGGGAATGCCTGTATTATTGCCCGCTGACGCCCGACGACTGCGTGGATCGGGTGGAGAAAGAACTGGTTGCTGCTGGCGTGACCGATGAGTTTTGAGTTCCGTCGAGGGGGCCGGGCTATTGCCCGGCCTCACCGTTCAACGGATAGCCCCGAACAGTTGAGAGCCAGTGCAGGTCGGAGGCTTTCGTAGTTCCGCCAGATGACGGTCGCAACAGCCCCCCACCGAGTTCCCCTGACAACATATTCGTCGCGATCCTCTAAGTCGTACACCCCTGTCTGAACGGCGATTACTTTGACAAAGTCCGGCGTCCACTCCGCCGACTTTTGGCCTTCGGCGTATGCTTGCCATAGGCTCGATCCGCTGATCCCGCCCAAGTCATTCGGCAGAACAGCCCGGTTTCCGTCGCGATCCGCGTTTCCACTCTTGGGAACACTGAGCAGAACGTGAACGTCGGGATCGTGATCCGCAAACGCATCCATCGGCCCGCCGTACAGAACGGCACCGTACGTGAAAGTCGTCACAATGATCTTGGCAACGTTCGGGTCTGGAGCCGACCAGCAGCCTGGAAATCCGTGGATGTAGAACCACCCCCCCTTGATTGTCTCGCTGAGGTCAACATCGACGAGGCGCAGGAAGCGGCGAGTCGGTAACGCAGCGACGACATCAGGTGGAAGTTCCCAAAGAGCGAGATCGAAAGATTTTTGGCGCGCGAGGTGCAAGGGGCCATGAAGCCCGCACCCCTTCGAGCCGGGAAGACCGTCGCTGACGTAAAGCTGATGACCCTGCTGTGCGGCTACGTCCGCGACGTGAGCGGCTGTGACGAGAAAAGAAGTGTCGGCGACGCGGAACAAAGTGCCGCTGCCGAGTTGAACTGGTGCGGTTTCGCCTTCCGCGCAAAGCGGAATCACTGATTCCCTAAGTTTAGGAGCAAGGCCCTCGCCCATACGGGCTATGAAAGCTCTCGCTTCGGTAGGATCGAGCTTTTTGACCATTCCGTCGTCCCTTGCCAGATTCTTTGGCGGGCCGTGCCCGACGCCCGCTTACCAAATATAGACAGACGAGTAGCCCGGCGGGTTCGCTTGTTTTCGGCGAGTACGTGTTCTGGATAACTGGTCAGATAGTCATCCCGACCTTGGCAGCGATCCCACTCGCGTCCAGTTCGGCGGCTTCGGCAGCCCGGCAAGCCTCCCTGTATTCGGCGATCACCGACTCAACGACGAAGGATGGATGCTGGTGGGAGGTTTTGGCTTCTGGCTCAGCGATCCAGTTCATCGGCGAGTCGTTCCAAATATTCGAGCAGCAGTTCATACATCCCCGTGACCGAGTTCTGACGTAGCGGGACATGTAGCAGGGCCATTGAAAGTTTGAAACTGGATAAATGCTGTTCACGAGAAATAACGACTTACGGCGACGCCAACTTTCCCCAGCTTCATACTTTCAATGGCCCTGGACCTCCGACCAACGGAATCGCAACCGACCTTGTCCCGATAGTGAACATATGATACAAACCGATTTGGTTGTAGTTACCCCATTTCACCTTCGGGAGCCTTAAAAACCTATGAACGAAGAACCTGAAGTCAGCATTGGCTACGGCGAGTTCACGGACAGCGAGACCAACGAGAGGTCTGTTAGGATCGAAGTAACGAATCGAGGTACGGTCCCGATCAACGAAATCAAAGTCGAGTGGGTCTACACCTACGAAACCCCGCAGGAAGCAACGCTCGACTTCAACGCAGAGCACGGTGCCGCGATCAAGAAGGCTACAGGGCAATCGGTAAAGTACGCGGCGGAGACAGGACGACGGTACGGCTTCAACCCCGAAGCCGGAGCGAAGAAGGGGCCAATCACAACCGGTGAGAGCCGCGTTTACCTGTATCCTCCGGAGTGGCTGGCCGACATGCTGAGTATCGTGTCGTCCCTTTCCCCGGAACGCTACCACATCGCCATCACCATGAACGGAAAAGAAGAAATGGCGGTTCCGGGGAAAGTGATCGGTGCGTTCGTGACTCGTGTATTAGGCTCCGCCTGAGTGGAGCACCGCCTGTACCGGTCTTGCAACTGCCCCACCCGTACTCCGAAAACCCAATTTGGCGGGCTTGGAGTACGGCGAAATGAATAACACTGTCACCACCCCTTCCACAGGTCAAACGAGAGAGTCAAATCGAGAGACGATGCCTTCGACACATTTCAGAATGTCTTGCAGGATACCAACGAACGTGTACGGCGCCGGAATGTCCTTCAACACGACAAAAATGGTCGGTTTGTGGGTCACCTCTACGCGGAAGTCGTTCGTCTGGAGAGGTGTTGAATGGGGTGGATCGAGTCTCTGCCCGAAACTGATCCCATGTCCAGAAAAAACAGGTTTGTCCCGATAGTAGACGGTGGCCGCAGTGTGCTCGACGAATGACGCGCACAGCAAGAGCGTCCGGTGTTTGTCCCACCTGACGAGAGCATCAAGCGCAGCCAGAGGCTCATAACCAGTCTGGTACGGTTGGACGCTCGCGATTGCGTTCATGGTTGATGTTGGAACGCCACACACGTTTTCTAGAAACTTCGCAGTGCTGTCCGACTTGGAAAAGCCTGCGTGGGACAAGTAAAGAGGGAAGGTAATCCTCTTCTCCTGTGCATCGGTCAGGGGGGCAGGTGGGGACTTGGTTCCGAGTTCCCACGCAACGTAGTCGAGAGCGGCTCGAAGGTTGGTGACAAAATCCCCAATGATGCAGGCGAGGGCGGGTGGTGGCTCGTCCGTGATGACGGCTTCGACTTTGACGAGGCCCTCGTCCAGTGTGAGTTGCAACGTATACGGCTCTGTGCTTAGGTACTTTTGGCCTTCTTCATTGAACGATCTCAGATGTGCCTTCGCTTGGCTAATCTTGAGGCGGGCGCCGTCCAATTTATTCGACATACCCTTCCCCGCTTTCGGTTGGAGCTTCGCACGACGGGAATGTACTCCTCGAACTCTCCAGGGAGACGATGGCAGAACTGAAGGCCGGGATTCATTTCCTTACAAAAGAGAGCTTAATGGGCTAGAAGGTTCACGGTCGCACTGTGTTCAAGGAGCGACCACGTAGATGAGGTGAGCCAAAACCGAGCGATTGGTCACGATAAGGAGTTGCCGATCGCCATGCGGATGAGCCGCAAGACGAGGGGGCCAGGGTGAGAACGAAGCAATTCGAGCGTGGGAAACGACCAGTCAAGCGGAGAGTGTAGGGCACCGGCACTCAGTTGGTCGCTGGCACGAGTATCTACCCGATGCCACAGCCGAGCTGTAGCCGATTATAACCCCCGCCCTCGCCGCAATAAGTGCCGTCGGAGCCTGCGAGATGCCCGATGCAATTGGGTCTGCGGCGGTCGCCTCTTCGTGCAGGTCGTCGGGCGGCGGGCCTGCCTCTTCGCGGCGAGCGATTGGAGTGTGTGACTCGACGTTGTGGGCGACGGGGGCACAGAGGCACCCGACAATCAGTCCGCACTGACAGAGCTTCGTAAGGTTCATGCTGGTCACCGGGGTAGAGGGCACCATTTGAGTATAACACCACGCCCGCATCCGGGTCGCTCCCTCACCTGACGGCCGCACGATCAGACTTCGGGCGACAGTCCGCTCTGTACCAGTTCTTCAACGATCTGTGTCACCCGCTCCTTGAGAACGCTGAACAGGTACGCCGTGTTGTCCGGCGTGATCTGGATGATGCCGTCCACGAGGTTAAAGCGGTCGCCCCGTAAGAGTGCCTTGTCCATGTGGGTCGCGTCCACGAAACGCGCCTTGTACTTCTCAAGGTCTCTCCCGAACCGCGAGCCGTTGTGGGCCAGTGCATTCCTGACCAGCCGCGCAAGATTAACTTCGTCGTGGTTCCAACAGAAATCGGTCAGCGATTCGCCGAAGTGGACGGCAAAGGTTTCCTTGATCGGCTTCTTCTTCGAGGAGTACGTCGGCTCCTTCGTCCTGATGACGTTGGCGAGAAAGTCCTCGTAGGCGAAGAACAGCGATCCATAATTCGTGCGCTGAGTGCCGAGGATGCTGAACTGGAACTCAGACAATGGAAGTAGGGAAGCCCAGTACCGTTCCACGTCAAAGGCCACTTGCTCTTTCGCCGTCTTTATCGTCCCAGCCGCTTCTTTCTCGATTTTGGTCACCACGCGCTTGAGGTTACTTCTCTGCTCCTGTGTTAAGCTGTAGTGCATCGCTTCTGCGATCTTGTTTACAACGCCCTTGATGACTTCCTCAGCGTAACTTGCTCGGTATTGCAAGCTCCCCTCGATCTCTCCAGTGGCAAACTTTCGCAGCGACTCGACCATCAGCCACGGGAGCAGATGCACCCCGTTCGCCGACCGCCACGCGAGCATCAACTCCCAAACTGGGTCTTCCAGAGAGGAAGTCCTGACAGCCTCGAAGATGCGACGGCTCCACTCGTGGTCGAAGAACCCCTTGTAGGAATCAAGGTGTTGGTCAATGAGCGGCCTCGCGATGATCTTTTTGTCCACGACAGGGACTCCTTTTTGATTCTTCAGAGTGTGGATACCACTGCGTTGGCGCAGGTTCACTGTGGAAACCACGACAGAGCGATAACTGGACTCACTTCTACGAACGCCCATGCCGCCGGAGTGTTCATCGGCCCGCAAGCCGGTCGTCGATTTCCGCGAGGTGAGACAGTTTGGTTGCCGCAGGCGCGACCGAGGAGTTTTGAGTTGTATTGCTGGGCCGGGCAAAAATTTGCTCGCCCCTGCAATTCTGCCTGGTATGTGTTGGAGATAGGGTGCTATTGTAAAAGAGACCTCTCATCGCACGGATCGTGGATGACCCACAGCCGCCCGTCCTATCCTCGCATCCCTTTACACGGGGATTCGCTGACGGCATGTGTGTCATCCGATAACCCTTGCGAAAGTGGTCAGATGAGTGACTTGCAATTTGCCATGCTCGTCATTGGTGTTGTCGTGATTTTTGCGATCCACCGAGGGCACAAAACCAACTTTCCCACACCGTTCGGCAATGGGGGCACTTCTCCCCCTGATAGCCCCGAACCGTCCCCTAAAGGCACAAAAAACCGCAAGCCCAAACCACGTGGCAAATGAAGCTTCGGTTCCGCGTCGCACGCTCGGCGGTAAACTCTCGCCGTCATTTGACCAAGCAGCGGCTGAAGTCGATGTAACTCAACTACCCTCCATCGTCTTCTCGATGGCTTTCGAGGCGACGGCGGTTCCGATCTTCGTGGCAATGTCAAATGCCCATTTCCCTGCGCGTTTGAGGCAAAACAACACCCCTTTGGCATCTCCCTTCTTCGCTGCGTCCTCAGCTTCCGCGACGGCGGCGACCGCTTCATCCTGTTTCGCGTTCTTGGATTCGGCCAGCATCGACAATCGCAGTTGCTCCAATTCCTTTGCCAAATCCGCGAGGCTCTTCTCGCCGATGCTGTCGCGCAGAATCTGGATGAAGTTGATGTTCTCTGCCTTTGCACCTGGACCCATCGCGCCTGCTTGCCCGGCTTGGTAACTGTCTCGCATCTCGGTTGCCCCTTCAAATACGGTGCAGTTCTGGTACAGCTTCCGACTCAATACCGAGTCAATCTCGGTTTCACTGATCCGAGCAACAGCCGCATCGTCTTTATCGAGTTCCGGGTGTTTACCACGCAGTTCAAGCAAGAAGTCCAGAAGCCCAGAGCGAACGCTTTGGAGCAGTTGTCTGTACTCGTGGTGCGAAGTCGTTTTGTAGACCCGGTTCAGAATCATGTTTTCAACCCACGGCCCGTGGTGCCGGAGGTAATTCACGGCGGCACCATCCAAGTACCTGCCAATTGATCCTGATCCACACAGCAGGTCTTCAACGAAAGAGATTCCGTTGCACTCCTTATGGGTTGTGAGCGATTCAAATATCTCCTGATCCAAGTGGGTGACGCTCAGGGGTGTGCGAAGAAACGAGTGAAAGTAACCCCCGAACTCTCCGAGTAGCTGAGCTGAGAGGATTCGGTAGTCAGGGATTGTTTCCGGATGCTCATAGCCATTGAGTTCAGCATCGAGCCACTGACGGAATTTTCGACTCCGTAATTGGCTGGCAAGCACCTTTGCCTTCATCAGCACATCCGAAAGCGTGTTCGCCTTCTGGTCGGCGGCTTGGTCAATGAGTTCGGAAAATCGGCTCATGGGAAGCGTTGCCTCGCCACACAATTAACCATTTGAATCTTAATCCCGATCACCGCAGGTCGGAAGGTCGGTAGCACCGGGTCTATGCGCTTTGGTGCCCCACCCAAAAACAGGATTGGGAAAAAGCTCTACTTGAGCCAATCACATGGAGCGCTATCAACCTCCTCTTCTGGTGGTGGCTCGTCCTACCAATTCTTCAGACCCCATTGAACTCATTGACGGTTGGAAATTGACCTGGGTAACCGCCATTGTCTGCGCTGTGTCTCCGACAATCCTTGCGAGCGTTTGGTATCGGTTCCGCAAATCGGGATGGGCGCACCAAAAGCTCGGCCTCGATCATCCGACGCCGAGAGGGTGGGAATTCTTCTTAACACAAGCAGGCTGCTTCTTCGTTCTCTTCCATCTCAAGAACGGAAAGATGGTCGGCGGGTTCTACGGTCCAAAGTCCTACGCATCCACTTACCCGCAGGAACCGGAGATTTACGTTCAGGAAGTTTGGCGAGTGGACGAAACCGGCGCATTTGTCCAGAAGGTTACCGATTCGCTTGGATTGGTAATCCGGCAATCTGAATGGGAACGGATCGAATTTCTCAGTCCTTACGGTGAGGAGGCAAACAGTGTCGGACTTCATCAGCAGACAGAAGGGACTTCAGGGATCGCACCGCAGGACGCTGTTGGAGGGGCAACAGGGGAAGGGCCGCCAGGGACAGAGTGCGACAAACGGCCCCAAGATCGTACCACCACAGGGGGGATCGGGAACAGCACCCCCGAAAAATCCACCACCTAAACGCTAGGAGAAACAATGCCGAACGACAAACCGATCCGGTATGACCGAGAAGGCCAACCTGTCAACAACGGCGGCAAGGGCAACCAATCGTCCCAACACCGACGAATCAGGCAAACAGCCCCAAGATCGTTCCGCCACAAGGCGGGTCAGGGACGGCACCGCCGACAGGGCAGAACAACAACAAACCCAACTGAGGTAAACCAACATGGACTCAAAAGGCAACCACCCGAAAAAGGTCAATGAGGGGTACCAAGGCGGTCGCGTCCCTCCAGCGCCGACGAACCAAAACAAGCCGATCGTCCCGCCGCAAGGCGGTTCAGGAACAGCACCGCCGAAACAACCGCCACCGAAGAAGTAATCACGCCGCACAAGAGGCTTGACACAACGCCAACAAGCCGAGTCACAGATCGGCTGGGCTTGTCATTATTCGCAACTTCCCCATCACTGTGCTTCTTGTCCCTCCTCCCAGAAAGGGACAAGCTCAGGCGGATTCAAGGCGATCCGCAGCGTCTCGGCTCGCGGATCGTCCCGGTCTCCGAGCCAGTCGGCCATGATCTCTCGCGGCATCACGATCGTTTCTGGTGACTCGGCACGAACCGCCGTTTCCACATTACGTGCGTCCAGATCGATTAACTGCAAACTCACCCAATCGTTAGCACCACGTTCCGCACCGTCAACGTAAGCCTTGCTCCGCTCCTCCCACTCTTCGGTGAATGGTTCGCAGTTGAGCACCTCCCACGAATGGTCGTCGGCAGTGAGCCAGCCTCCCCACCCGTCGTCTTCGATGGGCTCAGAAGCTTGGAATATCAAGTCCTCGGTGAGCGGTGGAGGCGGAATGATTTGGCCATCGGCCATGATCGGTTCGAGCATGTATTGGAAGTGTTCGGTACACTGCTCCTGCGCCTCGCGATACCCGCGTTGATAGAGATCATCGAGCAGCGACATTTGAAGCCCCCATATTCGAGATACGGCGCGGTTTCGACACCGTTGGAAAATTAACGGCGAGTCTACCACAGGCGATTCTAGGGTTCGTCCTTCTTCTTCCGTCAGTAGTTCCCAAACTGGGTGTTTCCCTGTTCAGTCTCAAGCCAGTGCGGGATAGGTCGTTGAGTTGCTTTGGGAAAAGGTAACCAATAACGATGAGAAGAAGACCGAGAACGTTGGCGGTTGTGGTCGTCAGAAGCGCGATCAGAACAGCATCGGAGAGGTTTGCGGCCTTCTTCCGTTTGCTTATCCAAGATGCTACAGACTTTGTACAGCCACAGCAGCAAATCGCGACCAGTGCCGCATTGTAACCGCAGGGCCGCGCGTGGGGGAGACTCAGGAAACCGTGGCCACCAAAAAACAAGTCCCAATGCAACGCAACATTTCCAGACTTTGCTCGCGAACCCGGCTACTTCTTCGGGATCGCACTGTCGTGGGGAACACTCCCCGACTCCAGTGTGTGTCAAGTTCAAGATCCAATCGTGACAGCCTTTTTTGTCCTCTTTCCTCGTGAGAGATCTTTCGTGTGCGTGACACCACCGATTTTCGTGGCCTTTGTTTTCTCCGCACGATGCGAAAAGCCCGCTCGCTTTTGCTGTGTTTGATGAGAGACAGCCTTTGTAGAGCAAGTTATTGCGGACAAGGTGTACGCCTCGTGATCTTCATCCGAGGTGGTGACTGCAAGGCGTAAGTCATATCCGAGCGCAACAAGCGCCCGGATGAGTTGATCGAACGAGACATCTGGTGCCGCAGCCTCAATCTTCGCTACGCGGGGTTGTGTCGATTTCAACTTCGTCGCGAGCGCGGATTGTGTCAAATCCTGCTCCTCTCGCCGCTGACGAACTGCTTTCGCCATTTGGACGCGGAGGTCGAGGATTGTACGCTGCTCCTCAGTCATGTCGAGAAGATCAGCGGCATCACCAGTGCGCCAGCCGGCCGCTTCCATCGCTTTGTTGATCGCGTCGCTCATAATGCCCCTTCGCGTTTGGTTATGGGTGTTGCTCACTTCTTGCCTTGTCTTGCCCCCTTCGCTCGTTTGTTCGCAGCCGCCTTGTCTGCGTCGTATCTCGCAAGTCGCTCGCGGCATCTTTCGATGGACCGGTCCTGCGACTGCGTACTGGTCTTCGCGTAGATATCCACGACTACAATGAAGTCATCATCGGCTCTGTAGACGATTCGCCAATTGTGCCCGGCATCGCGAACACGCAACTCACCGCAACGAGACCCAATCGTGGGCATTGCGCGCGCAGACGGCATCCCAATCGCTTCCCCCTCTTGAAGCAAGCGGAGCAGAGTACCAGCCTCGTACTGGCCTTCTTCGGTAAATGGTGGAACGACGATATGTTCGTGCAGCCAACGAATCTGTTTGCGGCTCGTGGCCATACCCTACTATATATCGTATTCGGTATAAATCAATCCCCGCTGAAGGAGAATTCGGAAAGGCAGGTGGACAGCCCGTGTCGTTTGGAAACCCCTAACTTCACCTCATTTCCCAGCGATTTTCATGATGTTCAGACTCGGTTTACCTTCCATTCGTACAGCCACGCGAACCAATTTCCGAGCGGACAGAAAATAATGTCGTGGTCTTTCGTTCGAGTATGGCAAACGCGCTGTCGATTGTTGTACAATGGGCATGAATGACTCGCCGGAGCAAACCGGCCGAACACTACCTGAACACCGCGACCAGAGAAACGCTCATGTTCGCCCACAAACACTATGTTCCAGTCCTGAAGTGCAAGAATGGCGACCTCTGGTCGCTCCAGAACCTTAAACCTACTTCTACATCGCGGATCACACCTGTAATCGAAATAGTTCCTCCAAGTCCGAAACAGTCCGAGAATGATCGGTTGCAGTGGTCGGTGGAGAAAATAGCTCAAGCGTGGGGCGGAAAACTCTTTTTTGCAGATCTCATTTGGCGACAGGCTGTGCCGCCTCTTGGCGGAGGAATGCACGTCGTCACAGCCTTTTTTGATCTCGCTCGCGCGAGGAATCTGAACACAGTACCAGTCACTGCCCTTGACCGTAACCCCGCATTTCAGACAGCCGTCGCCGGGGTGATCGCCCAAGACAAACGTGGAGTCGCGGTTCGCCTTGGTTCGCAATATTTCAGCAACCGGACGACGCTGGCAGCGGCTCTCGCGGGGCTTCTCACGGTACTCTCCGTATCACGAAACCAAGTTGATTTGATCGTCGATTTCGGACACATCGGGCAGATCGCACCGGGTCTGATTCCCGGTCTCATTCACACGGCTATCGCCATGCTCCCGAACATCAATGACTGGCGGACCTTGACGGTGGTTTCTGGTTCGTTTCCGCCGTCAGTAACAGTGCTTAATCAGGGTGTGTGGAATGTCTTACCCCGCGTTGAGTGGATGTCTTGGCGTACCGTCGTAACCGGGACGCCCTCGCCAGCCCGATTGCCCTCCTACGGCGATTACACGGTTGGCGATCCGAATCTGCCCTACTCTGGTCAGGCGCTGGTGGCGGTCAACCTCCGGTATTCGGCGGATGACGACTTTTTCGTTTGGCGGGGCCATGCGGCAAACCATCACGCGGCTGGATATGGCCAGATTTACACAATTTGCGCGAACCTGGTGACGCTCCCGCAGTTCACCGGGGCCGGCTTCAGTGCTGGGGATGCTGAAATCCAATTGCGATCAACCATGACAGGTTCGACAGGTGGTCCGGAGGCGTGGCGGAAATGGGCGACGAACCACTACCTCGAACTCGTCGTGACTCAGATCGCCAGTCTCCCCTAGTTTTAATTGCGGTTCGGACCTGCGACTTGAGATCAGTGAGGGAGAGGGCACCGACCAGGGTTGCCCACAACGCTTTGCGCGACTTGCCCCGTAAACCCTTCGCCAAGCCGAGCGAGGTCAACACTGCTAACGCCTCTTCTCGCCACAGCAACTGAACTACCGCCTCTGCCACAAGCGTCGGGTTCGAGCGAGCGCGTCGTACTGATCGGAACTCAACTCGCCCGTCTATCCCAATTGGGCGGACGATTCCCCACCACTTGGGGATGATGGACCGTGCTTCACGCAGATGACTTCCGGCGGCGACCAGGGTCATCGTGTCGAAGCAGCGGTTATACACGTCGCGCTGTCCCGGCAGTCTGTTGAGCTTGTCCTTCTCGCTCTTTATCTCATACCCATGCAGCGAACCGTTCACCACAGCCATGTCAACTCTGGCCTTGCCCTGACACAGGCCAAGTTCGTCGATGACGGCCGTATCCGGGTCGCCAGCGTGTTCGGCGCGCAGTGAATCGCGCAGCGCAGTGCGGATGTCGAGTTCACGCATGATTCGAGGGCTGTTAACGAGTTGTTGCAGACGGTGAGGGCAAGCCTAGCTGCGCGCGGGCTGCCGCGCCAGTAGCCTATACGCACCTTTTCCGCTTTTGGTTCACAACAGGCGATGTCGGTTGCCTGCGCAAATCCCGTGCCAACCTAAACGGCGACGGGGCGGCCAAATAACCACGGTCAGAGAGCTTTTCCAGCCGGACTCGGCGCGATGGTCAGCAGGTGGACTTGCGCGACATGATCGCGTCGCGTTGCTGTTCGAGGTCTTCGAGCCGCTTCGTGGCGTCGGTGGGCCGTTGTTCGGGGCGCGAAGTCACAACGGGGATCGCGACGACCTCTTCGCTATCGCAACCGAGAAGTGTCTCGGCGGTACTGATACCAGGCCACACCCGAACGCAGTGGTGGTGAGCGATTCAGCGAAGCTGAGAAAGCCGGTGTGGACCGAGCCAGCATCAACTTCGATGGCAGCCGTCACCCGATTAGCGGCAAGGCGAGCGTGAGCATGGGGTAGTCCAAACATCAAGAAGAAGACTTGGTCAGTTCTTCAGCCGCCTTGTAGCCAAGCCCCGTCATCTGCCAGAAATTGGGACGGTTCTGGCGAAGAAAGCCCCTCTTCACAAGATTTTCAAGGGCATCGTCGAAGCCGGCAATAACACGATCATCCATAGAGTGACAGATTTGCTTCCCCCCAGCGGAGAGGTGGTACCCCTCGAAGGTCCGATTCACCATCACCTGCCCATTCTCGCCGGAGACGGCAGCGAGAATTTGCTTGGCCTCGACGGATAGTTCGGGCGGGGGGGTCGGTGGTGTGGGAGTAGGGGCAGGCAGAGACGTGTCGATCTTTAAGAGCTTGCGATAGAGTTTGGGCCACACGCCATCAAACGCCGAACTGAGGACAGTCTCGTGAATCGGTGCTTCGAGTGTCTTATTCAGACCGTGGATCATCCTCTTCGTATCTTCACGGTCGAAGAGCGTCGCTTGGTATTGCCCCAGCGGCGTTGAGCCAAGTTCGCTTGGTTTCACTCCAAGCAGGTACGGAAAAATGCGGCTGCCTTTGAACGCGAGAGCGACGGCGCCGGCCTCATAATAGAGCCAGGGCGAGTTGACGTTTTCATGTGTGATAAGGAGCAGGCAAGCACGACTCCGGGCGAGTTGATCGGAGATCGACGTGAACCAGCCCGTTCCCTTTTCAATGTCTAAACTGGACATCCAGGGCTTCACGCTGGGGAAGAGTTGTGGAAGGAACTCGCGAAACGCCTCAGCAGCGGAATGACTCGCGGACTTCGACCAACTCAGGAAGATTTCTTGTTCAGCCATTAGGCGATTCTCCTTGTGTTTCTACGAATTTTACATCGATACACGTCGAAATACAAGGTCAGACGACGATTGTGACTGTGGAAATGGAACACGTCAGAATTCGCAATGGCAACTTCCGGTACATCCGGGAATGAGCATCGACATTCCTCAAGAAACTCACCTTCCACTTCCCGTTGTCATCGAAACAATCTTCAAAAATGGGGCAACAATATGGCGATCCTCACGGGGTGCAACCAATACAGAAACGCCCACAACCACCAAATGTTCAGGCGCCGCGACCGGAATTGCCAAAAAAGCGAATGACGCGCGAAAGCAGAAGTGACGAGGTCAGTAATTATCCCGCCGATCTTCGAGTTCGAGCAGTTTCCGATTAATCGCCGTAACCTGCTGCTGGGCTGCCTCTGAGAGCTGCCCTGTGGAGGTTTCACTCGCCATAATATGGGCGCGTTGACCTTCAAGTGCCTCTATTTGCTCGTCCAGCAGTTTGTCATCTTCCTCCATCTCCTTCACAGCGTTCGTCTCCATAGCACCGGTGAACCACGGAGGCGCGATCGGCGGAGTGCCATCGGCGACCTGAGCTGTCGCTAACAGCATCCGAGCGGCCCGCTCTGTCATGCCCGGCGTGTGGGCAAGAGTCGGGACAATTTCGTAGCGACGACGGGGCACACTGTCGAAGAACACCTTTTGGGACCAAAAGGCCGAGTTGGAGTCAGATGTTGCGAATTGGGCGAAGCGACGGTCAGCCACGGGGGTCTCCAAAAGAGGCGATACTAGATGGTCACCGGTTGTCCGTAGAATGATGGTCGGGTCAAAAGCAACCGGAGGTGATACGATGAACGACCCAATGAAGCCGATTTATCCGTGGGCACTGGTGGTCTTGGAACACCTCGATTTCACCGGTCTCCCGCAGATGCATATTCGAGAAGGGGAACGGATGGACTGGGGTGTGCGCGGTCCTCGCATTGTCTCAGGCGCAACACGTATTGCAAATCTTCAGCGACTTGCTCCATTCGTGTGGCAAGTTGACGCAGCAAATTATCCTGAGTCCTTCGCAACCCTCGTGCTACTTCTTCGGGAGAGCGAGTACCCGTTCCGCGTTCTGTGGTTCGAGGAGGAACCGAACTGGACGGTTCATCCGCAGCCACCGGCGTAACCGAAGGAGACTTCGATAGCGAAGTGCGCGTTGGTGATTGCTCACTAATCCCTGTGAGTACTGATCCCGTCAAGCGGGCATCCTCACGGTTTAGCTGTTCGGGTGACATGCAGTCGTTCCTTCGTATCGTGTGGGTCAGCGTAGTCAGGAAGCATAATGTCATCCCGACTACCTGCCAAGAGCGGAGGGTCAGCCGATCTACTGACCGACCCTCAAGCGCTTCTGCGGTGGTTCTTCCTCGCCACCGCACCGTGGCAGCGATTCCCTTATCACTCAGTCAGTTGAAGTTCACGCTTGTGACCACCCCGCCCTCGATCACCAACTGCACAAGAGCGGTTTTCTTGCCCGTCGTTGGATCGACGGCAACGTTGCGGTAGTACCACATCTTCCCTACTCCCTCCACGTCCTGGGTTTCGTCGGGTTTGCCGAGTGCTTCGATAACCTGCTGCTCGGTCTTACCAGTCACCAAACTGCGGAACTGCTCTCGCGGCAGGTTCTTGTTGGCTCTTACTTGATCCCGTACGGCCGATTTCTCCTGACGATCTTTGGCTTTTGCCTCCCGCTCGGCTCGTTTCGCATCTTCAGCAGCCTGTTTCGCGGCCTCACGGTCAGCCCGATCCTTTTGCACCTTGATGAACAAATCCCTCGCATCGGCTGATGTGTACGTGACGGTTAACTTGTCATCGAGACCCCGCTCGACCCACTTTTTCGCTTCGGCAGTGTTGCCGGCTCCGGCCTCGTGATCGACGATCCTTTGAAGGATTTCAGCCTTGCGGTCACCTGCGGCATCGTAGCCCTCTTTGTAGCGCGCGACCGCTTCGGCGGGCTTTGTCGGGTACAGTCGGTCGCCTTCGGCCAAGGCATCTTGCTTCTGTTTGTGCGATAGGAACACAAAAAAGCTGACGGACCCACAGCATGTGAACAGGCCCAACATCAAGAAGCCAAGCAACCACATCAGAACCTTACCTGAACGAAAGTAGGCGGGAAAACGGGTGAGTGTAACCAGACGCATGAGGTGCACCTCAACGAAAAACAGGTCGCCACAGATGGCGACACGCAAGAATCCCTCCCAGCGCACGATGGCCGACGCCCGCCGACCCGGAGGACGCCCATCGCTCCCAACGCTGGAATCAGTGGACAGACTACCATATCTGTGCCATTGATACTGCCAATATCGAATCTATTTTTTGCGACGCTCGAATCGGGTGCGATGGGGTGCTTTCCGAAAGGAACCCCCGTGGACCTGTCCGAACTTCAACGCCGCTTTGGGAAAGTGGTTTTGCGTCGCCGCCTCGCGGCAAAACTAGGTCAAGAAAAGTTCGCCCATGAGGTCGGTGTCCACCGGACCTTTCTCTCGCGACTGGAACAGGGCAAGCACTTGCCGAACTTGGCCTTGGTTCACAAGCTCGCAATAGCATTCGGAGTTTCGATGACTGAACTCATGGCTGAAGTCGAGAACGAAGAGACGCCTTTAGAGGAGCCGCCAGCCCTGCCGAGGGGACGACCTCGTAAGCAGATGACGGCCGTTCAGCAATCCCGTTCAAAACGAAAGTGAGAGCGGACACATGGCGAGCACAACTTGCGTCAGAAATGTAGCATTAACGCCACATATTCCGGGATATTTTAGAAAATTTTTGTCTGTTTCGCGGCCTCCTTCACAGGCTATTGTCGGCAACAACAGCAGGTATTTTTGGTCTGGTTCGCCGATGCTCGCTGGCAGTCATCGCGCTATTTATTTTCCCAGTGGAGGGGTATTTTTCGCGCAATATTCCGGCGCGTCGATGTGCGCAGTTTGCTCGTGCAGGCTCCGTAATGGCACAAGAGGCATTTTGCCACGAATTCATCTAGAATATGAACGCCTGTTTAGTGAAAAATCCTGGCCTTGTGCTATTTTCGCCGACTGGCAAATTAGCTCTCAATTACAATCACACAGAACAAGAGGGGTACCGCAAGGACACAGGCAGGGTAGGCTTCTGTGATGGATGCCCCCAGAGAGCTGCGACGACAACTCACACAAAACACTACATATCAGGGCCATCCGGTGTATTGATCAGGGCACTACACCGAGCTAGGCAATTTCAGGACAGTGGATTTTCAAGAGTGGCCGCCAATAATTGTCATGTCAATTATTAGTGCTCGCGTGGCGACCGGTTATTTTCTTATCGCACCGCGAATATGCCAATTTTATTCGGGGTGAACGAGACGAACGAAACTGGTATCGCTGGGAAATTACCGACGAAAATGACGCGGAAATGCTATCATCGTTATTCGTGACAAATATGCCAGCGACTCATTTATTATGGCACTGCCATCCTGTCTTGATGCCAGTGTCATTTATTGTTGTCAATTTCCTTCGCTGACTGGCATATTCCACACTCAGCAATGACCATCATTGATGTCTGGCTATCACATCAGTACCTGCCGTGTAAGGTACTTGACTCTCATCATCTTGGTGTGTAAATTTGTCACGGCGATATCGCTCTGACATTCGCGCGACAATAAGTCGCCGGTGAGTTATTGGTTCTCGTCATGAGCATCGCCCGACTGAAGACGCCGAGCCTCCCGCAGTAGTACCCCTCTCGCCCACGATGACGTGTCGAGTGACGCCCCTTGGGCGGCGTCATCGATCGTTTGCCTCTCGCCCGCCGTAAGACGAATTTTGAGCGTATTGGTTCGAGTCTGTTCAGCAGGTTTCTTCGGGCGACCACTGGTCGGCTTTTTCTTTGGCTTCGGCACGGCGATCCCGCCAGGAGAAGCGTGAAATTAGGTCAAAGAAAAGTCTAGAAAAGAAAAACCGTGGAGGATACTATACACACGTTGACGAAGGGCCACAAAAAGGCTACACTACGAATCTAGATGGTGGCGCTGTGTCATCATCAAAAGAAAGACCCCACCTGTTAGCAGCAGGTGAGGTCTTGCCAAAGGAGCGGGGATAGCCGTTCCAGATGGCGGCGCGCGCGGTGCAAACCGCGCGGCGTCTAACCCCATCTTAGCGCGCTATCCTCGCTCCGTCCATACCAGGAGTGAGATTCAATGGCGATTACGATCAAACACCGTTATTACAGGCCAGAACAGGCACGACTTGTTCAATTCAGCGGCACTTCAAAGACAAACAAATAACCCGCCGTGGGACACCGACCCCACGGCCGGGCGGATCGTGACGCATCGTGCGGCAGGCCGCGCACGGCACGTCGCCGACCAGGGTCCGACCACTCTGGTCGGAACGATCCAATTCGGTCGTGGGGCGGTGTCCCTGGGAGGACACCCACCATGAGCGACTCCAACAAACTCGCCCAGGAAAACGAACAGGGCGAACACGCCCGCGAGCGGGGTCTCGAAATCGCTTACCGTTTCGCTATCGCCCGCGACGGTGACCACTGGGTTGTGCCCCACCCACCATCCCGCAGTTTCCATTGCCGAGTCGTCCTCCACGACGATTTGGCAGAATGCCGCTGCACCTGCCCGGACTTCGCTGCGACCTGGCGAGCGTGCTGTCACATCCATGCCGCCCGTTTTGCCCAAATGCGAAGTCTGGGACAACCCGTGCCCGTGCCAGAGTACCCGTCGGACGTGCCGCCCGGTGCGCCCGCCTGGGTGACACCGGACCTCATCCGTGACACGCTCCAGATTATGTCCGTCTACTACGAGGATCGCCTGACCCCGATGGACGCCCTCGCCATGCTCATCACCGTAGGGCAACTCGCTGAACTCGGCTGATGTTCGCCCTTGCAACGCGACCTGCGCGGTTAAAGTCCGGGCAGCCTCCCGCACCGCCCGGCGCCTTCGCCCTCACCATTGCATCGCCCGGAGACCTACTCGTGTCACGCAACAAGAATCGCAAGCAGCAACACGCGACCAAACTGGCCGATGGCAAGAAGATGTACATCGGTCTGGCTCGCGTTTCGTCGCGAGAGCAAGAACGTGAGGGGTTCAGCCTCGACACGCAGGAGCAGGAAATCCGCCGCTATGTCGAGAAGGCCGGTGGTGAACTCGTCCGTCTCTGGCGGGTCGCCGAAACCGCGACGCGGGCCGACGAGCGGGCCACGTTCCGCGAACTGATCCAGTACGCGAAGGCGCACGCCCACGAACTGGCAGGTGTCGTGTTCGCAAAACTGGACCGGGCAGCGCGAAATCTCAGCGATTATGTCGAACTGGAGAAACTGGAGTCTGAGTACGGCGTCCTCCTACACTCTGCGACACAGCACTTCGAGAACACCCCGACCGGCCGCTTCGCGAGGCGGCTCACGGCGAGTTCGGCAGCCTTCTACACGGAGCAGATGTCCGTGGACATTCGGAAGGGACATGCCAAGCGAGCCGAGAGTGGCCTGCCACACGGCCGCCCCAACTTTGGCTACCACCTCATTCTCCACGACGGCCGCAAGGTACTCGAAGTCCACCCGGAGAACGCCAAGAAAGTCCGGCGTCTCTTCCAACTTTATGCCTACTCAAACCTGAGCGTGGATGGCGTTCGTCAACAACTCATCGATGAGGGCATTATTTTCAACGAGAAACAGCCGAAGTGGCATCTCGGTCACATGCATCGGGTGCTCCAGAACCGCTTCTACATCGGTGAGGTCAAGTTCCATGATCAGTGGATGCCCGGCCAACACGAACCGCTCATCGACCGGGAGACCTGGAACCGCGTCCAAACCATGCTGGGCAACAAGTCGCAAACCGTCCTGAATTTCACGTACGGCGATGGCCTAATCCGGTGCGGACACTGCGGCTGCGGTATTGTCGGCGAACAAATCACCAAGAAGACCAATAAGAAAGCGTATCGCTATTACCGCTGCTCACAGTACGTGAAAACTGAGGGACACCCGCGCGACCGCGTGACCGAAGGCGCTCTCGACCAACAAGTGCTGGCGATGTTCGACCGCCTCCATGTCGAAGACCCAGCGGTGCAAGAATGGTTCATCAAGGTGCTTCGCGCCCGCACTCTGGAAGACCGACAAAGCGCGAAAGCGGCCGTTGCGGAGGCGACTCGGCAACTGAACCTGTTGGTCAACCAGAAGGACCGACTCACCGACATGCGGATGGCGGGCGAGATCGATACCGATGAGTTTCAGGAGCGAAAGACACGGATGCGCGACGAGGAGGCTCGTCTGCGGCTACAACTCGATAAAGCCCACAAGGACCGCGAAGAAATCGCGGACCTCGCGGTACGCACGTTCGAACTTTCGCAAAGCCTGAAAGAGAAATGGGTTAAGGCGGATTTTGATGCGCGGAGACAAACCCTCGAAATCTTGTGGTCGAACTGCAAACTCGTTGGCGCAACTCTTTGCTATGAAATGAGAAAGCCCTTCGACCTACTCGCCGAAGGGCCTGATGGGGATAAAAGTGGAGCGAAGGAGAGTCGAACTCCCGACCTCTTCGTTGCGAACGAAGCGCTCTACCAGCTGAGCTATCGCCCCTTCGTTAAGCGAACTCAATTCGGACACGCCAACCAACTCGCAGATTCACCCATACTTCCCACATGATAAAGCGCGGAGCGGTACCGACAAGGGGAGTTCCACAGCCCACCAGCCCGGCACTCGCCGCCCGTCACGGCGCGGGGATCAGACGGAGGCGAGCGTCGATGGCATCCGCAACCGCGAGCGCTTTCTCACTCACCGCCGGATCGGCCGTGAGTGCAAGAGTGCGGAGACGGGCCGCGGTGTCCGCACCACCCACCTTCTCCAAAATCGATAGCGCTGTCAGCTTGGTGGCCTGATCTTCCACACGATTCAAGAGCGCCAGCGCTGCTTCCTCCGCCGGTGGGCCGCCGATCTCTTCCAACGCCGCCTTGGCGCGGTTCGTCTCCACCGTGCCCGGCCGGCCAATCAGCGATTGCACCGCGCGGGCACACTCCGCGTCTTTCCATTGCGGAAGGAGTTGCAATGCCTTCTCCCGCTCCTGGTAATTCCCCGAACGAATCGCGGACAGACAGATCGCGCGGGCGTTATCAGGATCCCAGCGGGCATAAGCTGCCATCGCCTGGACCTTCACGTTCGTGTCGGTGTGCTGACACAGCGATCGCAATTCCGTCGCGAGTTCGGTCCGATCTTTGGCGTCTTCAGACAACAGCGGATCGGTTTTCGCCAGCAGTTCGAGCAGATTGGTGAGCGAATTGTAAGCCTGCCGCTCGCGGTAATAGCGGAGCTGTTCGAGCTTCGACATGGTTGCCGGGTCGGCCGGCGTGGTGCGCGGAGAGTCGCCACCCGGTTTCAGCAACGCTTGCGTATGCGGAGCGAGCGCCTGCGATTGCCAGGCGAGCACAACGAAGAGCACACCGGTCGCGTAGAACCGCAGCGGGCGCAACTTCGCGTACTTGTATTGCGTCATGTAGACGAACGTCAGTGGCGGAATCGCGCACAGCAGCCCGCGTTGCACGTCGCGCAGCCCCGTGAGACGAACGATCCAGATGTAACCGGCCACCTGTTGGACAACGCCGATAAGCAGTACCCCGACGCTGTAATTGGCATCACTGAACAGCGCAAGCAGAAACAGCGCCAGGCCGATTCCGGTCGAAAGCATCCAGAGCGCGGTGGAGGGTCGCAAATCGCGTCGCGGAGTGGGCGGCGGTTTCATACGGCTTGTTAGAGCCGCTGTCAGAGCAACGGCGATATCCGCTTGCGTCTGCAACTGTACCGGTTCGCTATATTCCGGCTCGGGGCTGGGTGGCGGGACCGGCGCCGGTGTGGCAACCCGAACGGGGTTGGCACGGCGGGCGCTGGTCGCACGCGGCGCTGGCGTGGCGACGGTGGGCGGCTGTGTTCGAGGCCGAGCAGGCGGAGGAGTCAGCGTGGCAACCGCGGCAGAGGCGAACTGTGGACTGGGTTGCTCGCTTGGAGCGGGCGAGAGGCCGCGAGTTTCAATTGATTCGGAAGTGGCGGGCGACGACACCCGCGCCGCAGGCATGCTCGGCTCGGGATTGTGTGCGGGAGGGGGAGTCATCGCCGCAAGAGGTTGTGGAGCCGGAAAAGATTCTGGCAATTGAATGTCCGGCAAAGTGGGGGCTAATTGCTCTGGCTCGTTCATGAGCTGCACGGATTCCGGATGTAATTCCATCGCCGGAGTTGTGGGTTCGAGCCCCCCCGGCTCAGCGGGTTCGGGAGTCAGCGCGTCGGCAGGGGCTGGCGGATGAAGGGGTTCTCCCAACTCGTTCAGCCACAGTGATTTATCGGCAGGTATTTGGTGCGGTGTTACGCACGTCTTGCACACGCTCGACTGGCCAATTCGGCGTTCGTGCGCGATGATCAGCGCGGTGCAATGCGGGCAGTGATACCGAATCATCGGTAACTCCAGGCGACGGTCCAGCTACTGGCAATCGCATCGGCCGATCCAGTTTTCCTCCGTGACCAATACTAGCTTACGCTCTGGCCCAAAGTGCCACAACCCGAACGGAAATCCGTGCTCAACCTCCCCATTTTCACTTTAATCGCCGTGCAAACGGCGGAGCCGCGGGGAAAGGCGCAACATCCACTGCACGCGTTCAAACTGATCCAACCACTCCCGCACCACCGCTCGCTGCACAGGGTCGTCGCCTTTGACGAGCCCCGTTGCGCACCCCTCACCCGTGAGTTGCCCCGCGAGCTGCCGGTAGCGTGCCAGTGTTCGTTCGCCAAAGCGGGCCACTTCGAAGCCATCTTCTGAAAAGAAGACCGCAACCGGCACGCGATTCCCGCCGTTGATCTGAAGAGCGGCTTGGGCATCCGCGTGTTCGTCGCGGTCGATGTAGCGGATATGCAGGATTGGTGCCGCTTCCGCGAACCGCTCGAAGATCGGGCACTGCGACGAACAATCGCCGCACCAGGCACCCGCCAGAACCAACACATTCATCTTGCGAGTAAAAGTACCAAGCAGTTTCCGTTCTTCCTCGGTGATGCTCGTCTGGTCGGACGCGGCCTTCCACCGCGCGCGATGGGAATCGGTGCCGTACTTCGCAAGGAAGTCGGCAAGCGGCAGGCCCATTTCGAACTTGGAAAACAGGTTCATGTGTGATTCCATCGTGGTTTTAGGAGATTTAGGTGCAGAAAGACGGCTCTGCCCCGTAGAGCGAGTTAATAGGGTTCTGAGTGCAGCCGATCATCCAGTGGCAGGTCTTGCTGTGGTGCGGGTATCACCATTTTGGCTCGTCGGACAGCGTTTTTCCTCCTTCGCCAACGTCTGCAGAGAAGGACAAGCACAGCAAGTAGGCCAAATGCCGCTAGCACCACAAGCGAGACGTGTTTCCTCTTGATGACGAACCGGTTGGCGTGTGCACGCTGGCCACTACTGGAACTCGGGGTTCCGTCGAAAGTCCGCAGCACGGATTGCAACTGTTCCCGTACTTCAGCGTCTTGCTCCTCTGGCCCACTGACTCGAATCGCAATCGCTTCGGGTTGGAATGGAAGAGAGGTGCCATAATAGACTCGCCGCACCCCATCAGGGTCTGTCCGAGCCAGCCGAATCACGTCCAGCCGAATTGCCTTCCAGTGTTCGGAGACAATCTCTGCGCCGGGAAAATCCTCCTTGATAGCAGCGATTTCATCAGTGGTCATCTTGTCGTCCATGACAAGGACGCCACAACCGCGAAAAGCAATCGAGAGAGACCGATCGGGTTGGCTGAAGTCGCGAGCATAGCAGAAGGGGAAGTCGGGCGGGCGCGACTCGGCCGGGACTGGCACAAACCCGTCAGGCAGCGTAACGGTGATGCCAAGCCGTTCGTCGCGAATTGTCTCTCCGCCTCGCGCGTGCGGAATGCACGTGGCAAGCAACGCACAAGCAAGTGGGAGAGCTACCGCGATTCGCCCGAAAACAGAAAGGTCGCGCATTGCCATGTCTGTTGCTATTGGTGTCTGACCACAATGGTACACCTCGAGGTTTTCCCGCCCTCTGCTCAAAGTATTCGTTACGATATCGCTTAATACCCCCGCCGTGAACGGGAGCCGTATCATGTCTCTTCTGCGCTGGGTTTCCGTCGTTACCTTTCTCGCACTGTCGGCGTCGCTGTTGCCGGCTGAGCCGAGACAGCCGCCATCGCCACAGGCACCAAACCCACAACCCATCGTCCGGCCGATTTCGGACGAGTTCCGCCAGTCGCTCAAACTCGATGCCTTCTATCAAAAGCAAACCGATTATCGGGGACTTCCCATTCTGGCCTCGGCCAAGGTCACCGACGAAGGACTTGCCGAAGCCCGGTACCTGATTGGGCAAATGCTGGCCAACCGCGACGACATTACGCGGGCGATGGTCAAGAATCGCTGTCGGTTCGTGGTGATGGCGCCCACCGAGATGACGACTGACGTACCAGAACAGCGGAACATGAAGCCGAAAGATTACTGGGACAAACGCGCACGCGGCCTGGGCGGACGCATTGCTTCCTGCGGTGAAGAAAACTTGCTCAACCTCAAAGGGGACCGTTACCGAAACGAGAATATCCTCATTCACGAGTTCGGCCACTGTATCCATCAATACGGCCTGAACGCTGTCGATTCCAAGTTCGATGAGAAACTCCGCGCTTGTTACACCCGAGCGATGGATAAGGGGTTGTGGAAGGATACCTACGCGGCGACCAACCAGAGCGAATACTGGGCCGAAGGCGTGCAGTCGTATTTCGACTGCAATGCGCCACCCAACAAAGGCATCCACAACGACATCAACACGCGCGAGAAACTTGCGAAATACGATCCCGGACTGTTCGAGTTGATCGACGACGCGTTCAAGCAATCGCCGTACCGGTATGTCCGCTACGACAAGCGAAAGAAGTAATTGCCACCAACTCCCGGTGCCCATGCCCGCTGATCCCCTCACAGACGCTGAGACGTTTCTTCGCGATCGCGCCATGCGCTACCCGGAAGCCACGGAAGAGTTTCCCTGGGATCACCGCGCCATCAAAGTGAAGGGGAAAATCTTTCTCATCATCGCCCGTAACAATGGCGTGCTGTCGGTGACGGTCAAGTTGCCCGAGTCGAACTCATACGCGCTACTTCAACGCTATGCCAAACCAACGGGCTATGGACTGGGCAAAAGCGGCTGGGTGACGTGTTCCTTCAATCCCGGCGACGACCCGCCGCTGGATTTGCTCGAAGAATGGCTGGAAGAGAGCTATCGCGCGATCGCCCCCAAGAAACTCGTACTCAAACTCAACGCCGCGGAAACCGGCACGCCCGAACCCCCTCCCCCAAAGCCCAAACGCGGCCCGAAGAAGAAAAGCCAAGCGAAGGGAAACGGAAAGCGAAAGTAGCGACCACGGACGCGACTGTGCGAGACGTTCGTAGTGACCCGCTTCAGCGGGTTTCCCCGCGCCACGTTCAAATGGGGACGCTTCGCGTCCCGACCGGCTGAAGCCGGTCACTACGAACCAAAGCTTGCCGCTCTGCGACCTGCTCGCGCTGAATCGCATTTTCTCAGCACGATTACTCCGCTTTCCCCACATCCCATTCCTTCACGGTTACTTTCTTCGTCTGTGTCCGATCGCCCGACTTGAGAGCGATCGTATACTCACCCGGTTCCGTCACATCAAAGACGCAGCCGTCCAACCCCGGCGAATCCTTGCCGAGATAAACCCCCACGCGTTTGCCGGTCGCGTTTGTGCACGTCAACTCAACCCTACGCGCGCTCTTTGGTGTGGTGAGGAAGTGCACCGGAATGCCCAGCGGCGGATTGGGGGCTTTGAAGCCTGGCGGCGCAGGAACTGGCCGCTTGATCAACTTAGGCAAGAACACGGGCTTCACATCGAAGAGATGAACGTCGGCCGCCAGTACCTTCTCCGTGAGTTGTTCCAGAGGCGCAATGTCCATGATCCAGATCCCGCGCCCGTGCGTGCCGATCACAAGGTCGTGTTCCGTGGGGTGAATCACGAGATCATCGACCCGCACATTCGCGGGCATGCCGCTTTTCGCAACGTGATACCACTTCCTGCCGAGATCGAATGTGACGAACAGACCCAATTCTGTGCCGACGAACAACAAGTTTTTGTTCTTGGACGATGCACGCACCACACTCACCACGGCTCCTTCCGGCAGGTTGCCCGCAAGGGACTTCCACGTTTCGCCGTAGTCGGTGGTGAGAAAGAGATACGGCTTGAAGTCGTCATTGCGGTGTCGATCCAACACTACCAACGCGGAACCCGCGTCGAGAGGTGAGCATTCAATCTTGGCGATCGCGCGGTCCTTCGGGCCGGGGAGGTTTTCACTCACGTCGGTCCACTCCTTGCCCGTATCTCTCATGACCCACACTTTGCCGTCGTCGGTCCCCACCCAGAGCACACCCGCCTTCAGCGGCGACTCTGCCAGTGCCAGAATTGTGTGCGCAACGAAGTTGGCGGCGTCTTTGACCGGCGCGGTCAGGTCCGGGCTGATCTTCTGCCACGCATCGCCACGATTGGTCGATTTGTAGAGGTGCTGGGCGCCGTAATAGAGCGTTTTGGAATCGTGCGGTGAAAGCAGGATCGGCGCGTTCCAGTTATAGCGGTTGATCGGCCCGCCCTTCGGCGCAAACGGGCGGATTGGCTTCGGCATCGGTCCTTTCGGTCCTCGCAAATCCACACGCACCAGTCCGCCGTATTGACTCTCCAAATACACCGTGTTCGGATCGGTCGGATCGACCGCCGCCTGAAAGCCATCAGAGCCAAGCAATCGCTGCCAGTCGGCCGGCGTGATGCCATCCTCGTATGGCGTGGCGCTCGGACCGCCCCAACTGCCGTTATCCTGAAGCCCGCCATAAACGCGATACGGCACACGCGAATCCACCGCGACGCCATAGAACTGGCTGATGACGAGCCCACGGTGAGCGGTGAACGCCTGCCCGCGATCCTTCGAGGAAAACAATCCACCATCGTTGCCGACGATCAGATGTTGCCCGTCTTTCGGATCGATCCACAGCGCGTGGTGATCGGGGTGGATGGTGCGTGCGATGGGAGTGAACGACCGGCCGCCATCGGAAGAGACCGAGAACATCACGCCGAGGACATAGATTCGTTTATCGTCGGTAGGATCAATGCGAATCTGTCCGTAATAGAATGGTCGCGGTACCAGATCGTTGACCTTCTTCCAGGTCTCGCCTTTGTCGTCGGAGCGGAAGATACCGCCGGTTTCCGACTTCCCCGGCGTCCCTGGTCTGCCGTCTTTCGTGCGCGGAGTTGCGGGCTGGCCAAGATTGGTGACCGCACCCGCCGTTTCACTCGTCTGCACCACCGCATACACAACATTCGGGTCTTTTTGGCATACCGCCAAGCCACACCGTCCGTACCCCACCTTCTCCGGTAGGCCTCCCTTCATCTTCTCCCACGTTTTGCCGCCATCGGTTGTCTTGAAGAGCCCGCCGGTTGGCCCCGTTTGAAGGCGCGGACTACCGCCGGCGAATGCATCCCGGCGTACGGGCCATGCGGCGGCGTATAGGGTGTCCGGATCGTTGGGGTCCGTGCAGACGTCAATGAACCCCGTGTTCTCATCGATGTACTTGACGCAGTCCCACGATTTGCCGCCGTCGGTGGTTTTGTAAAGTCCGCGTTCCTTGTTCGGTCCCCAGAGATGCCCCAGCGCTGCGACATACGCGATATCCGGGTTCGTCGGGTGAACCGCAATCCGGCCGATGTGATGTGTGTCGGCCAGTCCACAATGCTTCCACGTCTTGCCGCCATCGGTCGAGCGGTATACGCCGCTCCCCCAACTCACGGAGTTCCGCGGATTGCCTTCACCCGTCCCAACATACACCACTTCGGGCTTTCCCTGGCACACGGCCACCGCGCCGATCGATTGAGTCGGCTGGTCATCGAAGACCGGCACGAAAGTCACCCCACCGTCGGTGGTCTTCCAAACTCCTCCGCTGGCCGCAGCAACGTAGTAAGTGGAGGGCTTGCTCTCCACCACGGCGAGATCGACCACTCGGCCGCCCATATTGGCCGGGCCGATGCACCGGGCAGACAGGCCAGCAATGATCGGTTCGTAACGATCCTGAGCTTTGCTGATTGGTGCGAGAATCCATGCCAGCGCAACCGCAGCGCCCCAACGAATGGGCGGACGGGACATGATGCGAGTCTCCGTTTGCGAACCCCTTGAGGCAGACGCTAACCAAGTGTGCCGAGGATAACAGGCTGTGAAGAAAAGGTGAACGGGAATTATGACCGCGATTCTCACTGCGTGAGGATGTCTGGTTTGCAATGAGTGGTTTTTAGAGTGGTCCGCTTGCTCCGCGAGCGGGTCGCGAACGCAGTGAGCGACAAGATGGAATCACCGCTTGTAGGCCGTTTCTTCGGCTGGCCAACTGCAAGGGATCAATGCGATACTCTCAACCGGACCGTGTCTGATATGAGAAGGGAAACGCCAACCGCGCCGATGAGATCCCCCGCCCCGTTCGCTGCAATGGCAAAAGATAGCAAGATGGCCCTCTGGCTCACTCCGGCGAGCGGCCCATGAGATAGGCGCGAAGTTCGATGAAGACCTGCGTGCAGCGCTGACGCCAGTTGCGGTCGGTCAGCTGTGAGGGATGCGAGGGGCGGAACAGAACGTGAATCGTCAGTTGGTTGTCCTTTGTCGGGTCAAGGTGATGCAGGTGCAGTTCCACGTCGATCGGGTTGGCTGATCGACGTAAGCCCAGCCACGAGAGCGGCCCGCCGCCGGATGGCGTCTTGCGGCCGCCGAGTCGCACCTTGATCAGTCCCGGTACCGACTCCACCACTTCCCCGCCGGCGTCGTGGACAAATCCACGTAACTTCATGAGCGCGATCCGTTCCGGCATCCATGCTTCCATATGAAACGGCAATACCGCATCCTCACGCGCAGGGAACGTTTGAATCGCGGTCGGCGCGGGGGAAGCGTGCGGGGTGGATGCTGGCAGTCCCGGCATTCCCGACGAAGAGAGTGGCGGGCGGGGAGTTCCGTGGTGTGAACCGCCCGGCATTGGGGTGCCGTGATGCGAACCACCGGGCGGTACGGCCCGAGCTTCCGCTTTCGCCTGGGCGCGGTTCAGGGCCGTATCGAATCGCTCGGCCAGTTCGCGGGCCGTTTGCGGCCGATCTTCCGGGTCTTTCGCCAGCACGTCGAAGACGAGTTCCTCAATCTCAGCCGGTACCCACCCGGATAACCCCAGTTCCGCGAAGGTCGGCGCGTATTCGGTGGCATGCGCGAGCAGAATATCCATGCTCGTGGGTCCGTTGAACGGCAGCCGACCTGTCAGAAGTTCGTACATCATGATGCCGACAGAGTACAGGTCGCCGCGGTGATCCATTTCCTCTCCGCGAACCTGCTCCGGGCAGATGTAGCCGGGCGTCCCGACCGCGAAATCAACGTTCGTATCGGTCACCTTGCGCGTGCCGGGTTCACCCTCGATCAGCTTCGCTAATCCGAAGTCCATCACCTTGATCCGCTCGCGTGGCGTATCCGGCTCCACAATCATCAAGTTGGCGGGCTTCAAATCGCGGTGAATGATCCCTTCATCGTGTGCGGCCTGGAGCACCTCGCACAACTCGCCGATAATGCGGTTTACCCGCGGCGCACTCATGCGCCGGTTTTTCGCCAGAAGAGTTTCAAGATTGACCCCCTTCACGTACTCCATCACGATGCACGGACCGAGGGGATCTTCGAGACTGGCGTCGTAAAGCGTGACGGCGCCGGGATGTTGGAATCGCGCCATCAGCAGCGTTTCGCGCTGGAAGCGATCGCGAAACTTTGTGTCGGCGGCAATTTGCTCGTGCATTACCTTCACGACAACGTCGCGGCCGAGGTCGAGTTGCCGGGCAAGGTAAACCTTGCCCATGCCGCCCTCGCCGAGCAGGCGCCTGGTCTCGTATCGTCCCAGAAACACACGACCAATCATGGAATACGCTCGCTCCGGCGTCCGATCCCCGGACGGTGTATCGTACAACCCTAGAGCGAAAAATCGGCACAGGCCAACTCGGTTACCATATCCGCAAAGTCGCGCCGGCCATTAATTGAGGAGAGGTGAAAAGTGAGGCGGGAGCAGAGGAAGTGAGTCGGAGGATCGAGGAGTCGCGGATGACGACAGAAGAAAAGCCGCAGATGACGGCAGAAGAAAAGAAGAGGAGCCGCAGATGACGCAGATGAACACAGATTAAAGACAGAAGACCGATCAGAAGAGTTTGGACAGGATTACAGGATCAGCACGCTTCGAAATTGCAATCTTGTCTCATCCTGTCATCCTGTCTCAACTCTTTTCTGTCTTTAATCTGTGTTCGCCTGCGTCATCTGCGGCTCCAATTCTGTTTTTTATGCTCTGTCTGTCCCTACTTCTTCGGCGGTGGGGCCGGTGCTTCGGCCTTTTTCCAGCCGAGAATCACGATGGTGGGTTTTTCGGGTTTGGCGTCGGTGGGGAAGCTCAGTTCGTTGGTATTGAGGAGTTTCTGCAGTTGGTCCTTCGGCACGTCTTCGAGAAACTCTTCGGGGCCAGCGAGGTCGTCGTAACCGGGGACGCCGTAGTGCATCGGCAGCACGTAGAGACGCGGTTTAAGTTGCTTCATCACCTTTTGTGCTTGCTCGCCGTTGATGGTGTAGATGCCGCCGATAGGAATCATGAGCACATCCACCTTGCCGATCGCTTTCACTTGTTCAGGCGTCAGTTCGTGGCCCAGGTCACCGAGGTGGCAAATCACAATGCCATCGACATCGACAATGAAGATGCTGTTTTTGCCGCGTTGCAGGCCGTTCATGGTGTCGTGGTAAGTCGCGACGTTGCGGATGCGGATGTTGCCGCGTTTCTCGTCGATCGCCTTCCACTCCTGCTTGCCGGTCTTCGTCTCGGTCACGCCGCGGTAGACGTCGTTCTCGGCGATCCGTTTGTCCGGCTTGCCGATGTCGATCATCTCGATCATCGAGTGATCATCGTGCGGGTGGCTCACGCAGACGAAGTCGGCACGCACCATCATGCGGCCGAAAGCGGGGATCGCGTGGGGATCGAAGGCGAACATCCGGCCATCGGCATCTTCGACCTGGAAGAACGACTGACCGTACCAGCGAATCTTGATCGCCTTGGCCTTGGATTTCGGCTCCTGCGCAGAGGCACATGGCGGCTCAAATGTGCCAAACGCGAACAGCAAAAGAGCGGCAGCACCGACCCCAAGAAAGAACCGGGTCATAGCGATCTCCGAATCGAGGTGTTTCAGGCGTATTTCGTTTCGCAATCGGCACGTTGTTTCGAGCACTCATACCGAATCGCGTTGATGAGTTGCCGTCCGACCGTCTCGATGAGACGGTCTTCTGGTGCCGGGGTCCGCGCCCCCCGGGCGAGCCGCAGGCTCGCAAAGGCAATGCGAGTCTGCGACTCGCCCGGCCTCACAGGCCGGCTACAAAGCAATGCGAGCCTGCGGCTCGCAACTCATCCGTGAGATTCGGTATCACTTCCGGCCCAGCCACCATTTCATGAGGCACCAGCCGGGGTCGAAGCTCAGGCCGGTGGTTGCGGCGGTCGGTTCATCGTAACGATCAGCGCCATTCGGCACGAGGTCTGTTCCGCAGGTCGCAAATGCCACCGCGCCGTGGGCGTGGGCACGCGTGCGGAGGGTCGTGCGGTGGTCCGGTTCGACCAAGATGCGATAATCGCCGTAGCGCGGAAGGGCATCGAGCAACGGTCCGACGATGTGTTCGTCGATCTGCTCGAGTGCTTTTACCTTCTCGGCAGCTTTGCCTTCATGCGATGCCTCATCGGGGGCTTCCACGTGAACACAGACGAGATCGAATGCGCCCAGCGCTTCGATGGCATACTTCCCTTTATTCGCGTAGTTAGTGTCCAGATAGCCGGTCGCTCCGGGCACATCGATCCGGTGCCAGCCAAGCAACACGCCCACTCCGCGCACGAGATCGACAGCCGAAATGATTGCCCCGCGGCCGCCGTACACTTCCGTGAAGGGAGCCATGCGCGGCGCTTTGCCTTGCCCCCACAACCAGATCTGTGTGGCAGGCTTCTTCCCCTCAGCGATCCGCCGTTGATTAACCGAATGCGCGGCGAGAATCGGTTTGCTCGCTTCCATGAGCGCGTTGAGCATCTCCGCTCCTGACCCCTGCGGCAAGTAATCTGCCACCGGCTTGTCGGGGATATCGTGGGGCGCTTGCGTTTTCGTACCTTCGAGAAGAGACGCAGGAGAATGCCCACGCCAGACGAGAATGTTCCGGTACTGCACGCCGGGATGAAATTCGATCGTCCCCCCCGCCAGTTCCTTGCCGCCGAGTTCGTGTTGCAGCGCCCGGATGAGCGGTGCGCCGTCTTCGCTGGAAATGTGCCCGGCGGTGAAGTCGCGCATGTGGCCGTCGGGCACATACACCAGATTGCAGCGAATGGCCCAGTCATCCGGGCCGATGTGAATGCCCATCGCTGCTGTTTCGAGCGGGGCCCGGCCGGTGTAATACTTCAGAGGGTCATAACCGAACAGCGACAGCGTGGCCACATCCGACGCCGGCGTGAGTGACGGTGGGACGTTGTTGGAAAGCCCAACAACGCCCGTCCTGGCGATTCGATCCATATTGGGCAAACGTGCAGCTTGCAGCGGCGTCAGCCCGCCGAGTTCGGCTACCGGTTCATCCGCGCAGCCATCGGGAATAACGATGACGTATTTCATAAGGCGGATTGTATCACGGGTCGCATCGAGTGTTTAGCCGTCAGTCGATGGCCTGTGCCTTGTCCGCCCACCGATGTTGTTTCTCATCGAACTGCGTCAATCACTCTCTCCTTCCCACTTTCCCCACGCCGTTCAACCGCAACGCGATTGGCGCGCAGTTAAAGCTTTTCTGGGAGGCGCATCCGGCACGTCCCGCGCTCGATACTACGGTATTGCTATCGGATTTCCTCAAGCCGCCGGTTGGACCATGCAGTGCGAATCCTGCGGTAACCCTCCTCAAATATTCTCTAAACAGCGCTTTGACATCCAACAGGGAGGCGGTATCCTCAGCGAGTGGCCGCCAGTCGGACTCGCGGCGGATACCTCTCCCAAACCATTCTTTGCCCCCCTAGCGGCGGGGTTTCGTTCACGTCGGTGTTCTCCGACGAGCCGCTTCTCCCCCTTCGCCCCCCTTTCGAGGTGAACGCGATGGCAACAGTTGAGCATGGCGAACTCCAGGTTGTAGTCCCCGTCGGGTTCCTGCTTGCGGAAGCCCAGGAAGTGACCGTTTCCGTGAACAGACCCGGTGGTGAACCACTGCCCGTGCGGCTCCGGCTCATACCGGCGCGACCAAGCGAGGAGGTGAGCGGCATCGCCACACTCACGGAAATCACGGACGACCACCCCAGCATCTCCTCGTCCACGCCCGTGGGAATGAGCTGGCCGAAACGCTCCGCGTTTGAAGACGATTTCTTCGGCGAACCGGAGTACGGCGGCAGCGATTGAGAAGAGTTGAGGTGTGTGTCGGCCCCGCACTTCCCCCCGCGGCGCCACCGAGCTATAATCTGAGCGTTTTCCGTCCGCCCCGAGCTGTTTTGTAATCCTCGGGCCGGTTGTCGCTCTAAAATGAGAACACGTTCTGGCGGGTTCTCATTTATTCAACAGGCAGAGAAACTGCTTGAAAAACAACCCATGCGACAATCGAATGCTCTGTTTGAGTGACCTTGGGGAATTGAGCTTGTCGCGATCTTCGCGATAAAAGCTCCGAAGAATCGAACGCCGCGACAACCGGCCCAAGGTATCAACAGAGCAACAACCGACCGAGGATTTCGACGCAGTCTCCGCCCCGGAGAGAGATCGGATCATGGCAACGGCCACCCCGCTCCCGGAAGTCCTGCCGGGACAGGAAACAGAAACCCGCACACACCGCCAACCGCCCTACGCGGTCATCCTGCACAACGACGATTCCAACAGCATGGACTTCGTTGTGATGGTACTCCGCAAGGTGTTCGGTTACACCGTCGAGAAGTGCGTGGAACTGATGCTCGAAGCGCACAACAAGGGCCGCGCCGTAGTCTGGGTCGGCGCGCTGGAAGTGGCGGAACTCAAAGCCGATCAAATCCGGTCGTTCGGGGCCGATCCTTTCGTCAAGAAGGACGGCCACCCACTCGGGGTCAGTGTCGAACCGGCGGCGTGAAAACGCCGAAAGTCGGAAAGTTAAAGACCACCCTCGGCAGGGCGGGAGAAAAACGCGGCAGAATGGAAGTGCTGGCATACGACAGCACTGGAATACCGCCCCTCGCAACTCCTGGCCTCAATTTCTCACACAGAACGATTAACCCCAGCGAAAAACCACGCCAAGAGCCCAGTTCCCGATGAGGAAGGCGACGAGGACACGTCCGATCCAGCGCCCCGCTGGCTCGCTCAACAGTAACTGCTGCCTTCCAGCGAGGATCGCGAGCCGGTACGGCACCTGGACCGCAGCCATAAACATCAGCAACCAACCGAGCCGGTGGCACTGCACGGAGGTGATCCAGTCACCCCGCGCAAGGTAAACGAAACTCCGCGTGAGACCGCACGCGGGGCAGTTTACCCCGAACAAGGTCCGACTCATGCACATCGGGGGGAGCAATAGGTCGGGATGGCCCCGGAGTCCGACGCGCTCGTTCGGATAGACCTCAAGAAGTGGTGCTGCGATCAGGGCCAACAGCGAGTAAAACAGAACTTCCTTGTGGCGGCGGCGGGTGGGTGGGTACGGTGCCATCTTCGCCCTCACTTCCCCGTGGCCGCTGCGATCGCGAATCGAAGGGCGTTCCAAAAGACGATAAACATTAGGGACACCCCCACCATTTTGCCGCCCGCGCCGGACCCCATAATCAGCCGGACCAGACCGACGATACACCCGATCCCCGGACACAAGATGCACAACAACCAGTCGAGCGGGGACAGATCGCTGTCTCCCCGTCCCCGGTAGTTATAGTCGTCCTCGTATTCCGGTGGCGGGGGTGACCGACGCCGTCGCTTCTTTTTCTTCCGAGGTCGAGGTTCGTCGTCATCATCGTCGCGATCTCGTTTCTTCTTTGGGCGTGGTTCGTCATCATCGTCCGTGAATTGTTTTGCGGGCAGTGCACGGGGAGCCTTTCGCGGCTCATCCTCGACAATTTCGAAGTCTGGTTCCTCCTCCACGACTTCAAACTGTGGCTGGGGTTTGGGCGCAAGAACTACGGTTCCGCACGCGGGACACTTCACCCGGCGGCCGGCGTGCTCGTCACCCACGCGCAACGACTTGCCGCAGGGGCAATCGAAGGTGATCGGCACGGACGTTCCTCCGAGAAAGCACGGAATGCGGTGAGCGTGGATGCGAGTCCCTAAAGAATCAAGCGTCGGAATTGTGAGCCGATGACGAATGGCGTGAGCTTTTTGTGGAGCTGGATTAACAGCCGAAGCTTAGTTAAAAGCGGTGGCGGAATGATCTTCGAGAACGAAAGCAGAAACGAACCCCAGCGTGGCAGAGCCGCGCTGGGGTTCGTTTCTCTTCTGTCTCTGTCTGCAATTCCTGGCTCGGTCACTTGCTCGCGGGTTACGCCGCGATTCTTACAGGAATCCTCCGACCTCGCAGTGTTCGGGAACAGCCCCAACGACGGGCAGAGACATGCGATCGTCTGTTGCTGGCTTCGGATCGGCCGGGTCGGACCACCCAGCCAGGGTATCGGCTGGAATCGGATGTCGGATGAGCGGGTTGGCGCGGAGAATCTCTTCCCGCAGTGTGCCGTCGGGGCCGTAGTACGGAGTTTCGACCTCTGCCAACCGTACTTGGTGCCGGGCTGCAATCTGGGCCATCCGTTTGATCTGGAGGTATTGACCGGCCCGGATATCGAGTTTGCCGGCCAGGCGCCGATCGTTCTGCGGTCCACGCGGATCGTAGAAGTCGAGGAGAGCACCAAACACCGCCCGTTCGAGGACACTCGGCCGCACGTCGCGCGGGAACGTTGTTACGAAGTGGCCGCTGTAGTAGTCCGAGTTGGGTTCGCAGATCCGGTACCGCGGTAGCGTGCGGCCGGGCAGTTCCGGGTACTCGCTCAGGCAGTAGATGCTCAGATCCTCAACCTCGTGCTCCCGGCAGAATCGCGTGATGCGCCAGGGCGTCTGTTCGGTATCGCCATCGAACCCGACCATGAATAGTCCGAACGCCGCCATGCCCCGGCGGTGGACCTCCTCAATGGTGTGGACGATGGCGGCGACGGTCTGCCGCTTCTCGATCGACGCCAGCCGCTCGTCCTCGATTGCCTCCATCCCCAGCGACAAGGTCGCAACGCCCGCATCGCGCATCAGATCGAGAATGTCGGGGCGAGTACCCACGTCCACGCGGCAAAGCACGCTGAAGCGACAACCGAGGTTCGCGTCGATGATGGCTCGGAGAACCTCGCGAGCATGCGCCGGGTTGGTGGTGAAGTTGCTATCCGCGAACCAGAATCGGTTCGTTCCAAAGAACTGTTTCTTCTGCCGAATGTCCTCGACGAGGGAATCGACGTCCCGTACGCGGTGCCCCGTCCCTCCAATCATGTTTTCATAGCAGAAGGTGCAGGGGAATGGGCAACCGCGAGAGGTGGTGGCATACCCGCACATGACTTCCCCGCGTGTCATGCGGGAAACGCGGGTCGGCAAGGAGAAGCCCTTCAAAAGGGTGAGGTCTTCGGTCGTGGTATCGCCGCGAATGTAGGCTCTCCGGGGAGTATGGACCACTCGCCCGTCTTGGCGGAAGGTGATCCCCTGCACGTCGTCGATTCGGCCGCCGTTTTCGAGTCGCTCCAGCAATTCCACTGCGGTTTTTTCCCCCTCATCGCGAACCACGATGTCGGCAAACCCAAGGACTTCGGTTGGGCTGACGGTGGCGTGCGGCCCACCGGCCAGGATCACCGCCCGCGGATTGTCTTGCTTCACCGCTCGAGCCAGCGCCGCGACCCGAGTGAGATTCGGGTAGGTGACTGCAAACCCCACAACGTCGGCTCGAATCAAATCGGGGTGGCACACCCCATTCAAGCACTCAACATGGACGGCCACCTGGTGGCCCGCTCGCGCGAGTGCCGTCCCCAGCGCCAGCACTCCATGTCGTGGCATTAATAACTGAGAGGTCAGAGTGGGAAGTGGCGTTTCCAAATCGACGATGACAACAGTCAGAGGCATGGCGACTGACCCCCGAAAGTGAGAAGATCAAGCGACCTCCTGTCGAAGTTCAAGTCACAGCAAGGCAGCTACGACCCCGTTATGCACACGACCGCCCGGGAATGAAAACTCGAGCTTGCGGGAACTGTTCCGAGTTCTGGCAGACCATCGAAAGAACATAACCTTATCGTAATAATCGCCGAACGAGATGGTAGTACACATTCAGAATGTTGTCCCGACACCCTGCATTCTCGCCGACCGTTGCCCTTGGTCATGCCATTCCATCACCTTTAATCCATTGTTCTCCTCTTAACACGAAGGGAGTGAAAGTCTTCTTGCCTCGAAAAACCTAATAAACATCGCCTTCATTAAGCTGGGTCTTCGACTTGCTGGTAGATGAGCAAGTCGTCTGGATTGTTTTTGATCTATTGCCTCGTTGCAGGTTCCGTCTCCACTTTCTGGCGAGTCGTATCATATTGCTGCGGAGTTTGGCGGATCAAACAAGGTGGGTTGGGGTGGAAATTTTTCCCCATCAGCCCCTGGAATAAACGCTCATAGAAACGGCGCAGCGTATCGCGACCAAGAACGGAGAGTTGAAAGGTATTTGAATGCAAATCGGACAACGTGCGTACGGATCAATTTCTATTACTTCGGTTTTCCTCGGCGTCCCGCGACAATCAAGTGGGAAATCATCCACAAAGATGGCGAGACATGGAAGCGAGAAGCCCCCGTCGTCTTCGTAAATCCAAGGCCTTGGGATGAGGGATACGTGTGAGCGAGAAAATCCAACAAAAAGCGGAACGTGCCATTGAGCGTCACGACTTGGCTGCTCTCAGATCCTTATTGGAGAAACACCCGACGATTGTCTCCTCATTTGTACTCGATGATGGAGAGGGGTTGCTTCACTACGCCGCATGGCAGGGATTTGCGAAAGCGATCCCACTCCTAATACAGTACGGGGCGAACGTAAACGCGCAGGACGAGAAGGGGTGGACTCCACTTCACTACGCGGCTTATCATGGAAAAGTGGATGCTGCAATCGCACTGGTCGATCATGGCGCGGATGTGAATCTCCAGACACTGTCGGGTCATTCTCCCCTTGCCTTCTCGCACGGGTATCCAGTAGGCGAAATGTTGGTCAATCGGGGGGCGAGCATAGATTGGGTCGTGGCCGCGCGCATGGGACGAGCCGACATCATCCGCCAACAACTTCGGGAGGAACAGGAGATCCCGCTCCGACAATTGTTATCAACAGCGATCCAGGCTCAACAGCTTTCCGTTGTCCAGTTGGCTTTGGAAGCAGGAGTTAACCCAAACGAGATCAATGCATCGGGTTTAGCTCCGCTTCACGAGTCTGTGATGGCCAGTTATTTCGACCCGCGAATCACTTCGCTCCTCCTCGAACACGGAGCCAACTCGAAACTTCAAGCTCAACCACCCTCCCAGTACGCGCGAGCGACCGCCGTCGATATTGCGATTTTCTTCTCAAATGCTGCTTGTGCAGCGGTTCTTCGTGCATCTGAGTGATGGGAGGGAATGCCAAATGGATTGGCCTCGGCCAACTACGCCTACCTCATGGCCCGCTCGCCGGGGTGAGTCGGCCTCTTCCTCTGGTCACCCGATTGTAATATCATCGAGCGTTCCCTTCTTGTTCATGGGTACGCCATGTCCGAAAAGAACGCGCCCGACTCCGCACCAACGCTAACTCAGGCCGTTCCCTCGCCAGATTTTCTCGCCTCTCCAACCCTTTCTGGCGACGGAACGCGAGGGCAAAGTGGCATCCCACTGCTGGCGCTGCAAGCTCCTCACTTGCCGGCCGTATTTGGATATGTCGTCTCGCGAGAGGTCGCACGCGGCGGAATGGGCGTGGTGTACGCCGCTCATGACCCAACTTTTGACCGCGAAGTGGCGGTGAAGGTGATGCACCCCGGCCAGGATGCCGAGCGGTTTGTCGTTGAGTCAAAAGTAACTGCACGTCTGCCGCACCCAGGCATTCCCCCGGTTTACGCACTCGGTAAGTTACCGGACGGTCGGCCATTTTTGGCAATGAAGCTTATTCAGGGCCAGACTCTGGCTGATGAATTGCAGACGGTCAACGGAGGCGAACTGCAGCGATTCCTGGGTGCGTTCGAGCAGATTTGTCTCACGGTTGGCTTCGCTCATGCACAGGGAATCATTCATCGCGACCTCAAGCCCGCGAATGTGATGATCGGTAAGTTCGGCGAAGTGCTGGTCATGGATTGGGGGCTCGCCAAAGAATTGCAGAATGCGGATTGTGGATTGCGGAATGAAGGCCTCCCAACGGCTTTTTCCAATCCGCTTTCCGCAATCCCCAATCGGCAATTCTCGGAGACGGTGGCCGGTCAGGTGAAGGGAACGCCGGCCTACATGGCTCCGGAGCAGGCGCGGGGCGAACGTGTGGATGCACGCGCCGATGTCTTTGCGCTGGGGGGCATTCTCGCAGTCATTCTCACCGGTCGCCCGCCGTTTCTGGGCGATACCGCACTCGACACGGTGCTCAAGGCCGCGCAGGGCGAGTTAGAGGAATGCTTCATTGCATTGGATGGGTGCAGGGCAGATGTGGAGTTGATCGCAGTGGCGAAGAAGTGTTTGGCGGTCAACTCTTCTGAACGCTATGCCAGTGGTGCAGAGGTGGCTGCGGCGGTGGTGGCGTATCGGGCTGGCGTGGAGGAACGCCTTCGGCGTGCAGAGCGCGAACGTGCGGCCGCCGAAGCGAAAGCAGAAGAGGAAATGAACACGCGGCGTGAAGCGGAGGCACGTGCCGAGGCGGAGCGAGCGAAAGCTAACGAGCAGCGGAAGCGACGACGGACGCAACTGTTGCTGGCCGGGGTGGTGGTGCTGCTGGTGTGCGTGGCCGGGGCATTTGCGTGGTGGCAGGATGAGGAGGCGGATCAGCGGAGATTAGCGGACGAACAGGCTCGGTCGGAGCGGCAGCGGATTGAGGCAGAGGGGAAGGCAGCGGAGGCACGATTGGCGGGGGAACGCGACGCGGAGGCACGCAACAAGACGGAGCAGGCTCGGAGAGGAGTGGAGGCCGACTTGAAACTCGCGGCTGACCTGCGGCTGCAGCACAAGTTCAAGGCAGCAAGCGCGGCGCTCAGCCAGGCAGCAGATCTCGCGAAAAGTGGAGCGCTGGAGTTACTCTCAACGGTGGAACAAGCTCTACGCGACTTGGCATTCGTCGAGAAACTGGACGGCATTCGTTTCCGCAAGTGGGTTTTCATTGCGCAACCTGGCGGAAAGGGTGGCTTCAACACGAGGATCGCGTCGCCGGAGTATCGTAAGGCATTCACGAGCTATGGACTTCCGCTGGACACGATGCAGGTGACCGATGCGGCCGAGCGCATTGCGGCATCGAGTGTGAAGGCAGAAATTGTCGCAGCGGTGGACGATTGGGCGTTGTACGAGCCAAACGCCGTGCTGCGCAATCGGTTGTTGGCGATTACACGGAAGGTCGATGGGGGCGAGTGGACCGATCGCCTCCGCACCTCGACCATCTGGAAGGACAAGGATGCGGTGGCAGGTTTGGCCGCCAACGTCGATCTTGCCACAGTCTCGCCTGCCTCTCTCAGTATGCTGGCGGAATTGATGCGGCGAAACAGTCTGAACCCAACAGCATTGCTGACGGCAGCGCGGACCGCATACCCCGCGAACTTTGAACTGGCCTTTGCTCTCGGCCAGTGGAACATGACCAGCAAGGATGGTCTGCAGATCGGGCCGTACGAAGCGGCCCGTGCGCTGAGACCGGGGAATTTGACCGTCTGGAATAACCTGGGCAACGCATTGAGGATGAAGGGGGATGTGGACGGAGCCATCGCTGCTTACAAGCACGCTATCAAGATCGATCCGAAATACGCTCATGCGCACTATAACATGGGCATTGCATTGAAGGTCAAAGGCGACGTGGATGGAGCTATCGCGTTCTATGAACAAACCATTCAACTCGATCCCAAATACTCCCAGGCACACAACAACCTGGGCATTGCATTGAGAGAGAAGGGCAATGCGGATGGTGCCATTGTGTCTTTCAAACAAGCTATTCATCACGACCCCCAAAACGCCCTGGCACACAACAACCTGGGGTTGGCATTACACGAGAAGGGCGAGGTGGATGATGCCATTGCGTCTTTCAAGCAAGCCATCAGTCTCGATCCGCACTACGCCCACGCCCACCATAATCTGGGGGTTGCGTTGAAGCAGAAGGGTGATGTGGATGGGGCGATTGACGCCTATAAACAGGCCCTTAATCTCGATCCTAAATACGCCCAGGCGCACAATAACCTGGGGGTTCTGTTGAAGGCCAAGGGTGATGTGGATGGGGCGATTGACGCTTACAAACAAGCCATTAGTGCCGACCCCCACTACGCCCAAGCACACAACAACCTGGGCTCGATCTATTTACAACAGAAGAAGTATTCCGAAGCAATGGCCTGCGCTCGCGAGGCGATCAAGGCTAACCCAAAGTATTCCAATGCACACGCATTATTGGGATTTGCGCTTCAGCAAACTGGCGACATAGCCGGTGCGCGAGCGGCGCTCACCGAAGCCACTCGGCTCGACAAGCGATGGGCACCGATGCTGGCGAAGTTGCCGCCGGCCTCACCGAAGCCGCAAAAAATGCAGCCGTGAAGGCGTGTGCGGCGCGATTCTCCTCAATCAAAGGCCGTATTGCGCCACACTTGGCAGCCGTCGAGGTGAAGTTGAATCTGCCGGCCGTACTGCCGGTACTTGCAGCTTTCGTCTGCTTCGAGAAACCAACCCTGCTCCGTCAGTTCGTTGAACGGATCCTGCTCGATTTTTCGGCTGTGCGTGCCGAACACCAGACGCTTCACCTTGCTTTTCAGCGCGTCGCGGGCGGTGCGTCGGACTTCGTACTCGTCGCCCCATTCGCCGCGGGGTCGGCCAGTTCCGGGACAGCCGCTGTGCCGTGCGCGGCGGCGATGCCGTGGAGAGTGGTGCTTCGGGTTGAGTCCGCTATCGAGTAAGCGAGTTCCGATGCATCTTGGCAATTTGTCGAATTTGAACGCAACTGACTTGGTAAGTGACATTAGGTACAGTATTCTATAAAAGGGTCGAATAGCCTTGCGGAGCAACTTTGATACACGGGTGGCCGACCACCTGCCGTCGTGACGCGGGCCCTGAGTAGGCCAGTTGACCGGACCCAGACCCATAGACCGCGGGAAAAGTCTCGGCAACGAAACCAGACGACACCGGACGACACAGGAAAAACGCTCAAAAACCGGAAACCAGCGGAAACCAGCGACAATAAGGCTCGAAACCGGAAACCGGAGGAAACAGGAGAAAAAAGGCTCGAAAACCCGACGCCAAGCGACACCAGACGAACCAGGAAAACGGCTCGAGCTGCATGCCGAACGGGGCTACGACAGCGACACAACTATTTTCCGAGCAGAATCACGAGCGGGGCAAATCCCAAGTTGTAACAGAAACGCAAGCGGCGCACTTCGAAAGGTGTAACAGAAATGGGCTGGGACAAAGGCGGCCGCTACTACACGCGGTCCAAACGCATCAACGGAAAAGTGGTCCGCGAACACATCGGCGGAGAAGCCGGCCGACTGGCTGCCCAACAGGACGCTCTGGAACGCGAAAAACGCCAAGCCGAGCGTACCGTCGAACGCGCCAAGCAAGTGGAAATCGCTGCTCTTGATGCGCAAATGGACGAATACTACGAACTGGTCGAGTTGCTGTTCCCCGCGCGGTCCACCCTACTTCTCCAACACGAGATCCAACACCCAACAGCCGCGAACATGCTGCCCTTCCGAGCGGCAGTGAGAGAGGATGTCATCGTCGTCGCAGCCGGCGTCTTGAAGAGCATCGGCCAGTATCGGCATCGCAGAGTAATCACGCAGTTCGTACATCATGCGAGCCAGCGTCAACACGGTGTCTGTTCGCCAAGCAGGCTTCACAACGACGGGACAGAACGGATTGCCGAAAATATCACGAAGCCAGGCGATCACGGGTGGGTACTCGTGACACTCGTGGGCCACACGCGCTCCCAGGGTAATCGCCGTATTCCAGGCGACCTTTTTGGTGACATGAAGAAGAGGAGCGAGTCCGCTGCGGACCAGCGCCCAGTTCGCCGCGAACCCCGCTGCGCGAACCTCGCGGGGATGGTCTCCGGTTACTTCAGCCCGAATCGCCGCCTCGGTCTTCTCGATTTGCGTAGCGTCCTGGCGTCCCTCCGCACATTCTTCAACCAAAGAAATTGCCGAGCGCGACGCCGGACCAGGCATTTTCTCTTCAACGGCCCTCAAACACGCGGCGATCAAGAACCACCATTTGCGTGGGCACACGTGCGGGTCCAACAGTTCCAGTAACTCCGCGTACTGCGTTTGCGTCAGCCACCAGAGCTCGCGTGAATCGGGATCGAGGCCAAACGGCGATTCTTCGTTCACTCGTGTTGCTTTCTCCTGAGTCCACCGGCCGCGAACAGGAGTTCCCTGAGGTGGGCCGAACTACACCCTACAACTATGGTGGGTTGTCACCGCTTCGAGGTTCGGCCCTTTACGACTTCTCTACACGAGGTCGACCGCCGAACAGCCGCGAACATGTGGATGTGAGGTGTTGCGGCAAATCGTAGGCTGGGACAAGACCGCGAAGCGGTGAAGTCCCACCGCAACTACTTGGTGCGTCTTCGACCGTGTTGCGGTCTCGACGGCACCCTACTTCCCCAACAGGAGATCAACCACCCAACAGCCACGAACATGAACCTGTTTAGGATCGCGGCAGTGAGAGAGGATGTCGTCGTTGTCGCAGCCGGCGTCTTGAAGTGCATCGGCGAGAATCGGCATCGCGCTAAAGTCGCGCGATTCGTACATTTGCCGCGTCAGCACGGTGTCTGTTCGCCGTGAGGAAGAGAACGTCGGTAACGAGCTTGGGCCGACGAGTTCTTCGAAGACTCGTTCTGTCTGCCCGACCTCACCGTCCGCGTAGCGTTCGGCCACTTCGATCAGCTGGAGCACCCACTTCGGTACCTTCTTTGGGTCTGTCAGTCTCATACAGGTGCAGTCATGCAATCGAAGTTTGCGAACGTTCGCGCGCCGGACGAGGTCGACCATACAAATTGGTTCGCCAGAGATGCTCATCTCACTTCGGCTCTCCCAGGTGCGTCTTGAAGAACGTTGCGGTCTTGGCCCACAGGCGTTCCATCACGACGGGATCGGAAGAGTACATGTGCGTGACGCCCGGCAGCGGAAGCACCTCGAAATCCTTGCCGGCGCGGAAGAGCGCGTTCGAGAGTTTCAGAGTGTGCCGGTAATAGACGTTGTCGTCCGCGGTGCCGTGGACGAGCAACAACGGGCGTTTCAGATTCTTCGCCAGCGGCAGGAGGCTTGCTTCGTCGTACGCTTTCTGCGCTTCAGGAAGCAGACCCATGTACCGCTCGGTGTAGTGCGTGTCGTAGTCCTCCCAATCAGAGACAGGCGCGCCGGCGACTGCTGCCTTGAAGATGTCCGGTTTGCGCAGCACGCCGTTGGCGGCCATGTAGCCGCCGAACGACCAGCCCACGATCCCCACGCGATCCTTGTCGAGTTCCGGGAACTTGTCACAGAGCAGTTGCAACCCCTTTACTTGATCTTCCAGCGGAACGGTACCGAACTTCTGATACACCGCCCGCTCCCACTCACGCCCACTCCCCGGCGTACCGCGATTATCCACCGCCACCACGATGAACCCCTGATTCGCCAACCACTGCGGAACGAGCCAGTTCCGCATCGCCTGCACGACCGTCAGGTGACGCGGGCCGCCGTATACGTCGAGAATCACCGGGTACTTTTTCTTGGGGTCGAAGTCCTTCGGCCGGACGATGGCGGTCCAGTAGTCGTCGATCTTCTCGATCTTCACGTTCGGTAAGAAGTCCGGCTCCTTCGCCACCGAAGGCAATTCGCCGAGCCGTACACCCTCGCGATTGAACACAAAGCTCTTGGGCATCGCCTTGGTCGTGGTGGATGTGATGACATATGGCCCGCCGAACTTGCCGAACACAGCAGCGTGAATGCCGGGTTCGGTGGTCAGGGCGTCGTCGTTCTCGGAGGCTGGGTTCACATTCAGGCTTGGTGTTTTGTGCCGGTAGATTTGCCGCTGCGTCGGGTCGGGGCTGCCCGAGTAGACGATGAACGTGTCGAACCGCGACGAGTAGACGCTGAGCACCGCGTCCGGATGCTGCTTGGGCGAGACCATCACGTCTTGCAGTACGCCGTCCATGTTGCGGAGTTGAATCTCCGACTCGCCGTCCTTGTCTGCACCCATCCAGATGAATCCGCCCAGTGCGCCGTTGAACTTCGGCACGCCGGAAGGCAAGTTGATCCACGCCGAGTCTTTCTCTTCGAGCAGTTTCTTCGTCTTGCCGGTTTTCGGATTGGCTTCCAACAACAGCAACTTCTGCTGCTTGCGATCTTGCACTTGCAGTGTGAGCGGGGAGTAGTCATCCCACCGAACCGCCGCGAGGTATTCGTACTCCTTGTGGTCCCACTCCACCCACACCGTCTCGCCACCTTCCACCGGCACGATGCCTAGCCGCACAGCAACGTTCTTCTTGCCTGGCCGCGGATAGAACTGTTCGCTTGGCTTCTGCTCCGGGTGGAACGGGTCGGCTACATACCAGACTTCCACGCCGGTATGGTCGGCTTCTTGATAGGCGATGGACTTGGAATCCGGCGACCACCAGTAGCCACTGAATCGCCCCATTTCTTCCTGGGCCACGAACTCGGCGAGCCCGTGAGTTTTGATCACGGTGCCGCCTTTCGTGACCGGCGATTCTTTCTCAGCGGCCAGATCGTACACGTACACATCGAATCCGCGGACGTAAGCGATCTTCTTGCCGTCGGGGCTCCACTTCGGATCGACCAACGCTCCACCCTCACCGGTCTTTAACTCCGTCACTTTGCCAGTTGGACGCTCGAACACGAAGAGCTTGCCCGAAAGCGGCAACAGGATGTTCTTGCCGGTGTTGTCGAAGTGAAAGTCTGCGAAGCCGCCGGCCGAGAGTCGCATCCGTTCCCGGCGAGCTTTTTCTTCTGGCGTCAGGTTCTCCGCGCTCCCCTTGAGTAGGAGTTCCGGCGAGAGAATCTCCTTCGACTCCGCCGTGCCGACGTCAAATTCAAAGAGCTTGAGCATGGGCTTGTCGGCTTCCGCACGGAGGAAGAGCACCGACTTGCCGTCGGGCGACACCTTGGGGTTCTGCGGCCGACCGAGCGAGAAGCGTCGGGTTTCGGCATACTTCTTGAGGAACAACGTATCCACGGGCTTACCGGGAAGAGGGTCGGCCGCTTGCGCGACAGCGGCGCAGAAAAGAACGAACGCGAGCGCGAGCTGGGTGGGTTTCATGCAGACAGAATACCATGCCTGAAGTTGGGCGCGAATCGATGTGTCGGTTAGTGATGTCAGGAAGCGGGTGCCGCAGAGTGGCCCGCGACGGGCCACTCTGAAGCAAAGAGCCAAACTGAGACGCGATTCGGATGGGTCGGTAGAACGGGTTGCTCAGCGTTGGTCCGCGCGGGAGAGCGGCAGGGCTGGTTCCAGCGACCAGTTGCAGAATGCCAGCATCGCCACAATTTGACCGGGCAGTGGAGCGGGACTCGCCGGCTCCTTCACCAGCAATTCCACGCGGTTCAGACCCGGCTGGAGCCGGAGTGGAACCACGGCCTTGTTCTCTGTGGGAAGGGAGAGTTCGCCCCTCTGGCCGTTCAATCGATACACCAGCGTGCGGCAATTGCGATCCGGGTGCGAAGGCCCGGCGCTCGTGTCGCCGCGCAGCGCCATGAACTGAGTCTGCCCGGTTCCGTTGTGGATGAGGAACGTGGTCGGCGTGTTGCCGATCCACACTCCGGGGCGCCAGGTTGTGTCCCAGATCATCTCTTGCGTGTCGGCAATTGCCATGATCGTCACGGCGTCGTGGTCTTCAATGAGTTTGAGCCGCGTCCCCATCCACCGCTCCGTGCCGGGCGGAGCGTAGGCATTGCGTTCGATCAGACTGAACCGCGCCTTGGGCGCCAGTAAATCTGGTTCCGGGCAAGCCATGACTTTCGCCCAGTTTCGGAGCGACCGGTCCCACGCTGGCGCACGCAGTCGGACCTCCACGCCCTGAGCGACCAGTTCCGCATACGCCAGATGGTTATCGGCGAAGTATCCCACCGCGACATCCACTGCATCGTCCTTGACGATGGCCCGGATGGCTTTGGCGTCACTTTGTCGAATGACGGTTCGGTACGGTTGTGCGGAGTAGAGGTAGCGGTTGGCGGTGGCACGGGCCTGCGGCACGCGCAAACCCACCGTACTCAGGATGAGCACAACCAACAGAGCCGTGCGCGCCGTACTCCAGCGCATGGCAACCATTGGCGCTGCCAGGAGGGCAGCACCGGCCAGAGTGAGTGGGTAGATCACACCCTGGAAGGTATATAGCAGGTGTTGCTTCAGTAGCCATGAAGCGGGAACGATCATGACACAGCACAAGAGCGCCAGCGCCGCGGGCTGGCGATACCGCAGAGCAATCAAACCCAAAATGAGCAAGGTCAACGCCGACCCGTAAAGGAGTTTGTTCTCCGTTTGCGGCTTCAACAGCGGCATGGCCGGCGGTTCCAGATCGAGCGCCACCGGAATGACAACCCGCCACTTCGTGGGTGCTCCCGGTACGCCGATGAAGGGTCGCGGGAGGTAATAAATCGCAAACGCGGGCGCAACGGTGATGACGTAAACGAACAGTGCAATCAGTCCCGGTTTCAGCACACTCGCCTTGAAGGATGCGGTCCGGTCCCGGAACCAGTTGAGCGGATACGTCAGCACGAGAGCGCCGAGGAAGCAGCCAGCGACCATACCCAGCGCCACTGTTGCGAAGACCGGAGCCAGCGTGAACGCCACCGTATAGCCCAACAGCACCAGTACGACCGCACGCCGCCAGGTAAACTGGCTGGCGGTCGTGAGGAACAAGCTCGCCAGGAGGATGGTGGCGGGGTATGCGATCGAACGGGCGAAATAACCGCTACGGGAGTTTGCCAGCCAGTTGCACGTGCCGCCGCCGGCCACCAGGAGCACGAGCATCAGCGAGTTGGAAGCGTACGCCCCGCCAAACCCAAGGATGGCGGCGGTGAGAATGATTCCACTCGCCCAATCGTAGGAAAACAGCGAGCTCGTTCGCCGTGCTTCCGCTGCGGCCGCAGTGAGCATGAACGTGACATTCCGGCCGCCATCGATGTTCAGGTTGACGTAAGCCATGACTTCGAACGGTTCGTCCGCACGCGGCGGTTGTGACGCGCGGTGCGAACGCAACCAGTCGGCGGTGATCGCGTAGCCGAACATGTCGCTGCCATCGAGAGCCGAGATTGTCGGCTCACGCGCATCGATTGCGGTCTTGTTGCAACTTGTGGTTCCCCAATACGCCGCGCCGAGAATCACGCCGGCTGCAACCGCACGCTGACTCCACGATGGCAACGCCGGTCTTCCGCGCAGCAAGCTCACCACAGTGGCGATGGCGTTCGGGGTGATCCCGACCCAGAGGCACCATCGGAACGGGAGGCCGAGGAAGAAGTACAGGACCGCGAGGCTTCCTCCGAGGGTAACCAGTCCTGCCAGCGGTGCGGCCAGCCATAAATAAGGTCGATCTTCGCGGCGAAATGGCCATAGTGCCCAGCCACCGCAAAGGCCCAACACCAGAAGCGCCAGGAGCGTCTGGCCCAACAGCATCCAGCCGTAGGTGTTCATGAAGCCTCCCTGCTTCAGAACGCGGTCCGTGCGAGCGGCGGAGAATGACAAGCTCAGACAGGCCAGACAAGATCAACTGGGCAATCCGAGCGTCATTGGTCCCAATTATTTCCACGGGTTGAAACTCCTGGAACACGTCAGGAATACGTTGGGGAGTGTCAGAACGCCTGGTAGATGAATGGTTGGATGGGCATGCCCATGCGATACAGGGTGTAATGCAGCACCACGCCCGCCGCCAAGCCGGCGGCGAAGCGAACATTCCACACGATCAAGCGACGCACTCGCATTTTCATGACTTTCCTCCCGCTCCGATCGATCGCCGCTCGCCGGCTTTCCCTTTGTGTGGCTGTGAGATCATCGCCACTTTTCCGGCAAAAGCAGGTGCAGCATGTGGACCGCTTGCGGCATGGGATAGAAAAAGAACAACCAAGTGAGGAAGACAAACAGCGTCGTGAGGGCCCAGCCCAAGGGCGGCAGCCGGTCGAACACCCAACCAAGCCACTGGCCGGGTAGCCACAGGCGGCGGTAGTTCGTCGCAATAGCGAGTGCCACTCCGTGCAGGACGCCCCAGATGAGGAAGTTGAAACCCGCCCCGTGCCACAGTCCGCAGAGCGCGAACGTCACCAACCCGTTGAACGCGGTGCGAATCACTCCGTGGCGATTACCACCCAGAGAAATGTACACGTAATCGCGAATCCAGCGGCTCAGCGACATGTGCCATCGCCGCCAGAACGTGACGATACTCCGCGACAGGTACGGCCAGTTGAAATTCTCCGGCAAACGGATGCCGTGCATCCGGGCAAAACCCACTGCCATGTCCGTATAGCCGCTGAAGTCGAGAAGAATTCGCATTCCGATACAGAGCACGACGAACCACCGCCAACTCAACGACAGTTGGTCAAACCGGGCCGCGGAACTGAATGTGATGTAGGCTGTCAGGTTATCGGCCACGATTTTCTTGGCATATCCGAGTGCGACGCGAAGCACTCCCTCGGCGACGTCCGAGCGGCCGATATGACCCAGCCCGTGATGCAGCGCGGGGAGAAACTCCTCGTATCGCTTCACCGGGCCGGCAACGATGGAGGGCCAGAAGACACTAAAGAGAGCGAAATCGATCGGATCGCGGATCGGTTCCGATCCGTGCGACACGTCTAAGAGATAATGAACAAATTCGAACACGAAAAAGCTGATCGCCAGAGGGGGGACGATGTCCTTGAGGTAAGGACTGGTGGTTCCGAACGCGATCACCTCGGGCCAGATTGCGCCGAGAACCTGCTTGCACAGAAAGATGGTGTACTTGTAGTAGATCAGCGCCAGGACGTTCGCCAATACCATCGCCCCGCAGGCATAGCGCGACCGGGATCGCCCCGCGCCGTAAGTCGCGATGCCAAGCGCGACAATCGGAAGGACTCCAGCCGGACCTGCAAAGTGCGTGTGGAAG
>Ga0209062_1001028_pt1 | contig 58669 bp, 49 predicted proteins | sample Coa_R2_2_FD_187158 | JGI IMG/M metagenome (GOLD analysis project Ga0209062, IMG submission 187158) | Surface soil microbial communities from Centralia Pennsylvania, which are recovering from an underground coalmine fire - Coalmine... | ecosystem: Environmental > Terrestrial > Soil > Unclassified... | reverse complement strand
TCCGTCAAAGATTATTTACAGGCCGTACTGCCCGGCATGGCCCGGCGCAACGTGTCGGATCTGGCTCACCTCACCCCTGCGCGCTGGGTCGCCTCCAGAAACTAACCTGGGTTGCTCGGACGGATACACTTGACCTACGGATACGACAATGCCGGAAACCTGACTTCGATTACAGACAGCGTAAATTCAGGACGCAGCGAGACCTACACGGTCGATGACCTGAACCGGTTGCACACCGCATCGGGCGCTTACGGCTCGCGCACCTACACCTACGACAACAACTCAGGCCGCTCGACGAAAGTCGTGGGGACAACGACTTACACGACGACCCGTGTCACAAGCAAGAACCGCATCGACCACATCACCGATGGCACCAACACCCGCCACTTCACGTGGACATCTAATGGCGAACTCGCGACTGACGACAGGACGTTTGTTGGAGGAGGGGCCATCTCCAACACCTACGGCGGCCGCGATCGTCTGGAATCGATGACCGTCAACAGCCAGACGGTCTCGTTCACCGTTAACGCCATTGGGCAGCGTGTGTCCAAGACCTTCAGCGGAACGACCACGCATTTCGTCCACGACATTCATGGCAATATGATTGCCGAAGCCGACGGCTCGACTGGTTCGACAACGAAAGAATATGTGTGGATGGAGGGGATGTTGCTGGCGCAGATAGATGGATCGGGCAATATCGTCTACGTCCACTCAGATCAGGTCAACACCCCCCAAAAGATCACGGACCCAGGTCGAACACTGGTTTGGGATCGTGAGCAGGAGCCGTTCGGCGAGACCTACGCCACACCGACGAGCACGATCCCAACCAATCTCCGTTTCCCCGGACAGTATGCGGATGCTGAGAACAGCCTCTCGTATAACAACGCGAGGGATTACGACCCCAGTACGGGCTTTTATATCGAAGCCGATCCGCTCGGGCTGGCTGGCGGCCTAAATCCGTACGCGTATACCGGGCAGAATCCCGTTCATGCGATTGATCCGTCTGGCTTATGGTTCCTGTTCGTCTCGGGTGTCGTAGAAACTCCCGGCCCTCTTAGAGTGGGTGAGGAAGGGATTCTGCTAGGAGGCCATGAGGCCGACAAAGGATGGTTTGCAGGTAGTATTGTTGCTCGCGGAGGAGAGCTTGGTTCAGAGACCTGGTATGGCGGATATTTCAGAGGCAGAGAATATTTGATGTGTTCGCAAGCTGAACCGGTTTTCAACGAACCCGTCACCCTGAAGGAAGGCAGTATAGGGATCGAACTCCCTTTACTTCCCGGAGTGGGTGTCGGAGCAGGTAGATATTCCAGCGTAGACGGTAATGGCACCTTCGTTTATGGACAGATTCGAGCCCTCGGTGAAGGCGTGTTCGGAGGCGGGGGGATATCGGACAAAGAAGTCGGCGGCGTAGCCTCGTGGATAGCAACTGCTATAACCTCTCTATAAACATCTATTACAGCTTTCGTGGTCCCGAATACAGGTCGCAACAACTAGAGACATAACGATAGTTTGCTCAGGACAAGCGAAAGAAGTCGAGTATGAGCGATACGGGGCAACCGATTATTGTTGGCAACAGAACACTGACAGTTCACGATCGTGAACTTCTTATTCAAGAACGTCCGGGCGCAGTAAAACGCATATTCGCGTTATTCCCTCTTGCTGTTAGCATCTTTGGAACCATCGCCGTTTATCGGGATGCGTTCACTGCCCGCACGTTGGGCGATCGCCTACCCTTCCTCGTGGTTTCAATTCCATGGATCGGCTTTTGTATACTAGCTGCCGTTTTAGCAGGTTGGTATATAGCCGGCATGAGGACCATCGCCGTCAGCAAGGCAACGCTTATAGTGGCAAGCAAGATCGGGCCATTTACGATAGGACGGCGAAAGCAGGTCACCCTCCAAGACAGCAACAGTATTCAGGTGGAATCTGACGACTATGAGTTTAGAGGTAACAGAGTTAAACGGTACAAAATTATCTGCAGGTGCCTGGGATCAACCACCACTTTGGTGCGATTCCTAGAACAGGATCAAGCCTCACTTATAAGTTCTAAGTTACGAGACCGGATCAATGCTTCTTAAATAGCTCCGACTCGATCACCTTTACGCTGCGGTGTGACAATACACGTTCCGGAAAACTACACTAACACGGCCACAACACACCTAATGCACTTGACCGGGTGTGGCGTGTCAGGCATTTGTTCTGACTATCATGTCTGGGCATAAACGACATTTCAAGGACGCTCGACGGGCGCGTGCGTTGAGAGAAAAGGCTGCACTTGTATCCGCTTACGAGAACGGTCGTACATTGCCGCCCTTGGAAAGACTCTGCCTGCAAGGCGGCAATGTGTTCGCCGACCTCGGATATCCCCATCCTGATCAGGAGCTTTTCAAGGGCCTCTTGACGCTTGAAATCTGCCGAATCATCAAAGAACGAGATCTCACGCAGGTCCAAGCAGGCGCAATTCTGGGCGTCGGCCAGCAAATGGTTTCCAAGCTCCTGAACCACCACCTCTCGACCCATTCGCCCGAGCGTCTGATTGGTTTTCTTCTGGTACTTGGACGGGACATTATCTTCTACATAGAACGCGCGGAGGAGGGTCGGGGCGTCATCGCTATGGCCTCCGAGTCTAGGCCTTCGACTGTGGTTGAACCCGGCGGCCCGGTCGATGTTCGTTTACGGGAGCTGGCGGTGAGGGGTGTCGAATTTTTCTCCGGTTTAGGCTTTCAGCAGCCCGCCCAGGAGGTTCTTAAGATTTTGTTAAGCGGGGGACTGTCCCGAATCGTGGACGAGCACATCGCTGCTGATGTGAATGTTGGAAAGCTGCTTCGAATCAGCCGCCAGTCGGTCTTCAAGCTTCAGGCTAGAGACTTTTCTTCGTTTTCCGTTGGACAACTGATCGAGTACCTCGTGATTCTGGGTCAGAACATTACGATCCGTCTGTTACCCGCACGTAAATCTGGCGGCATCGTTTCCGTAAACTATCCAACGAAGATGATACCGACTCTTTTCCCCAGATTATTTATGTCGTCCGATCAGGCATGTAGCGCAGAGGTAGAGTGATCACGCTCGAAGCAATTCCCGTATTGTCATTTTGTCTTTTCACAATGACAAAGTGTCAATGTGACGCATCACGAATTAATACTTTCTTCAAGAACATCAGTGCATTCTAGAGAAAATGGGCTATGATGGGCGACCTAGCAGGGACCCCGTCGTGCCTGCTATGCGAATACCAGACTACAAGAACTATTAGGCTTTCAAAACCACACCAAGCATGGGGAAAAGAAATGAAATGTAGCAATCATACAAAGGGCTTCAGCGCCCAGGCAGGCTTCACGCTCGTCGAATTGGCGATTGTGATGATCATCATTGGCCTGCTGATCGGCGGCGTGCTGAAAGGCCAGCAGCTGATCACCAACGCCCAAATCACGGCGACCGTCGCCCAGATCAAGGCGATCGATGCGGCGACGACATCGTTCAAGGACCAGTACGCGGCTGTGCCGGGTGATATGACCACACCGAATGCGCGTCTTCCGAACTGTCCGGCGGCCTCTTCCTGTGGACAAGCCGGTAATGGCGATGGCCGCGTCGGTGGTGCAAGTATCGATTTTACCGCCACGCCCATAACTGACAAAGAGCAAGTGGCATACTGGGCGCAGTTGAACGCAGCAGGTCTGCTCACTGGCATCCAACCCGACCAGACGGCTGTTACAGCCACGTCGTGGGGCCAGTACGCTCCAGCCAGCAAAGTTGCGGGTGGTGGTTATGACGTCGGCTGGTACCAAGGTGGTGTTACACTTTCCGGGCAGCAGAATACGGATGCCACCAATCCGGCCCCGGCGGGCGAATATCTTGCTCTGCACGGGACGGCGGCTGCCAAAGTTGCGGGGTCTGCTGCCGACTCCTTCCTGACACCGAACCTGGCTACCCGTATCGACACGAAAATCGATGACGGTCAGCCGAATACGGGTACGGTGCAGGCTGCGGGTGCGGCCGCTGCCTCAGCAACTAGCTGTGCGGCTGGTCCTGCCATCACGGACGTTTACAATGAAGCTTTGACGCAGGCAGTTTGCAGCCTGTACATCCAGTTCCAGAACTAACTGGAAATACTATATAGGCTTCGGGAAGTTCCCCTTCCCGTTGGTAGAGAGAGGGCCTCCGGCGAACAGCGGGAGGCCCTTTCGAATATTCAATGAAACCATAGGTTCTATGTTTTGGCGGTGCATAGCAATGTGATAATAAACATTTCGGAAAAGAGCGGGTATATGTGCGCGGACGCCGCGCGCAGGTCTCACAATCATTAAGTTGTTATTTATTACATTTTAACGCTTAGGTTGTATTCTTCCTGGAGGAAGGTAAACCGATGAGCGACGAAGACGTCTACAAGACGCGGCCGACCGATGGCAACATCGTCGTAATCGAGAACCCTGCGTGGTCTATGCAACTCACGAACGCTAAGAACGGTAGCTTCCTTCAGATCCATCACCCGCATCACGGATGGCTGGCGTTCATATTTCCTCCACAAATGGCCAATCTGATGGGCTCCACGTTCCTCAAGCATGCGGAGGCCTGCGAGCATCATGCGAAAATAGCGCCGCCATCGTCAGCAAGGGTTCAGTGATGTCGCGCAAAAGCGCGGGAGAAAGGGGCTATTTAGTTTCCAGAGTCCGATGTGATAATGTATTTTATGACAAATAGGGGCCTGATTAAACGCTCTGAGTTAGTTCCCGGCTAGGTCCGGACTAACTGAACACGGCACATCATAGTCCAGATCAACGTAATCATCGGTTTCCAGTTTCGCGAGGAATACTGCATCTTCTGTTTTGTCGGAGTACTGAAAATAGACTTTCAGAACGTGACCCCGAACTGAAATGATGTGACCGTCAAATTGACCGGAAACTATGCCTGGCCGTGCCGGATACGAAACGATCACACGCTGTCCCACTGAAAAAGAAATGATAGAAGCCCGAGCCTGACAGCAGCTATGGGCTTCACCCTTGAGGCATGTCCGGCAGAACAAGCGCCGTTCAATGCCCGGCAGCGTTCGACGGCTTGCTATTTCACACTTCTGCAGAGATTCTTCGCTTTTCCAGAGACGATCACCGATGTACCGCAGCGTAGTATCGCCGCCGTCAGCTGACACGCGAATCCAGTCGTCGCCCGCATCATCGACGGCGACACAATCGTAGTCTGCATCAGTATTGCGGGTGGCCGGATAGAACAGCATTAATTCGTCACCCGGAACGTATAGCGGTTCCGGCCTACCGGCTTCTCCAGGGCACATATGGGTGACTGCTTCACCACAATGCACGCAGAACAGGCGCTTCGGTGTCGCGGAGACCAGCGGCACTGCAGAAACGGTATGTTGTGCGCGAGTAGAATTCGAAGGCGGTGGAGCGAGAGAGATCCTCCACTCTGGAAGGGAAATCTCCTCGCCCGCGCTTTGAATACGTGATTCCAAATACGCCAGCAGCTCCTCCTGTTGAGGTTGGCCGAATACAAGCCGGTAGATCGCAAGGCCTGCGTTTGAGCGCCGGAAGCCGTTGCTCCTCACGGCTGAACGGCAAAATGGGTACTCGTCGCTCGACTCTGGCACCGCCCTCGATCTCATAGATCCAATACGGGACAAGATCCGTGGCGTTCGGCTGGCGCCCCTTCTTCGCAAGCTCAAAGAGTACGTGCCAAGGGTCGCCGGAGCCAGACCGGTGCTCCCGCACTGCGTCGAGACCAAATTGCATCGCGATATTCTTTCTCACGGCGTGGCCTTTGTAGCGATGCACTCTGCCCTCACGCTGTTCCATGTCAACCGGGTTGGGCGGCAGGTTCCAGTGGTAGACGGAATGACAATATGGGTGAAAATCCAGACCCTCCTGCCCGATTGAAGTCGTGGCCAGTACGAATGGCCGGAAGGGCGAATTAAAAGCCGAGCGAACCGTGTCGGCGCGCGCCATTTTTCCGCTCGCGTCATCCTCAATGTCGCCGAATCTGATGGCAAAGCGGCTCCGAAGACGGAATCTCCGATCCGTCTGAATTCGGCCGCCAGATCTCCCGACCCGGATCTCATCGAACTCCAGTCTTGAGGTTCTGAGTGAAAGCGCGTCGGAGATACTGGCGGCGATGTCCATGACCGCCTTTGTTGAAGCGTGCTCGGCTAGACCTAGCTGTTCCGACAGACCGTGCACATACTCATCGAGCACAGCCTGAATGTTGCCCTCGATCCCATGCCACAAAACGCGACGCCAATACGGTGCCTCTTCACTTTCCGCTCGCAGGAGTCCCATCGTATCGGGAAGGTTGAAAAGAGTTCTGAACCCTTCGGCTGTCGTCGCGGCCGCATTCAGCAGCGCGTGATCGTCAGGATCGATGAACGGCGCGATGCGCTGCAAAGCTCGCATCGCGCACAAAGCCGGGGCGGCCACCGACAGCTCCGCCAGCACAGTCAACAGGTCTTCTGGCGGCCGACCCAAATCCACCTTGCCGTCGAACACCTCCCCGAAATGGTCAACATGCCGTGAGAAGCCGGTTGGATAGTCCTCGTCCGGGTCGGATGCCAAACCCGCCCATCCATGTGGATCGCCGATCCAACTCCGCACCCAAGGGGCCAGACGGGCGTCCAAGAGCGCCGGAGCGGCCCAATACCACCGCTGATCCACCCTCCCCTCGCTCCCTGTCGACCATCCTGGTATTACTCGGTCCAATTCGGCACGCAAGATTTCTTCCGCACGCTTCAACACCGAATCGGAGGCTGCCAGCCCCGAACCTTTCACCTCAAGCGCAATTTTGAGATGGTCGACAAGCCTGCCCAGAGTAGGCGAAGGATACATAAGCGCCAGCACCGGCATGCCCGTGAGCCGATTTTCAGAATCAGAAGAAAATCGCAGGAGCGCTCTCTTCGTCTTATAAAGTTCTCCGTAATCCGCGAGATCGGGCTCCCCGGAGAGCATTTGCCTTTCCGCCTCGTAGGAACACAGTGCCGCAATCACGTCGGGCACGACATTCCAAGAAGAAAACGCAAGCACCTTCGTCATGCCGGCGAGCTCTGCATATGCCCCTCCCGGCTTCATGTACGGCAAAGATGGCGGCACCCACAGCAGCCGCCAATGGCCGGCCCCGACCGTGTCCTGCATCAGCGCACGGAGCCGCGCGTTTCCAGCATCGACTGCTGTATATTTCTCGAACTGCGCTGCGCTTAAGAGATGATCCCGCCCGTTGCGCAGCGCCTCGACGAGCTCGGCATCAGGCTCTCCGGCGTGGCGCTCAAGAGACCGCTTGAGCTCATAGCTTTTCATGAAGTTCAACAGGTACGGGCTTGATTTCCAGTATTCGATTACATCACCCGCATCCAATGCGCGTGCTACTGAATCGATAAACGCGGCTTGGTGGAGATCCTGCACCGATACCGCGATTTCCACCTTCCGCTCCTCAAGCATCGCGTCCTGACGCCGCGTTATCGATGACCGCTCCGTCCGAACCATTACGGAGCGTAAGCGTCGTTCCAGCTCAGATTTGACGGCATCGGACATTCGTACAGGGCCGGTGCCGTAGAGCGTCTTGCGGAAATCCATCAAAGTCTGTCGAAGCCCCTCAAGTTCGCTTGTATCCTCATCCAGCAAAAAGCTGAGCGTCCGGAAAAAATCAGCGTAATGATCCTCGTCGACCTCCTGATTGAGCGTGAGCATCTTATACGGTGTGGCGGAGAGCAAAAGCACACGCGCGCCTGGGAAGCGAAACAATGCCTGGGCCAGTTCTGCAGCCTCGTCGTCCCCGTCCAACAAATCCTTGAACCGCTGAAATTCATCGAGAATGACGAGGTCAGGCTCCAGAGCATGCACGCACGCCCTCGCCAATGTCAGCCTAAGGTCGCGGATAACGTCGTACCTCAACCGCGAATCTTCATACGGAACGTGCTCGCGGTAGCGCTGAAATCGATCGCAAGCATCCGCCAATCGCCCGCGAAGCGCTTCATCCACTTCTAAAGCGGATACGAAGGCTGATCTCAAATCCTCGTCATAAGCGTCTTCATCGACGGCATGAGCGTGCGAGCGCCAGCGATCCTTGTCGCGGATCTTTCCTTGCAAAACATTTAACAGGCTCGTGTCACTAAGGCCGAAATTTCCGCGAAGCAACTGGTAAATCACCACTCGCTCGTCGCGGACGCCTCCGTGCGACTGCAGATCGAACGAGGTGCCAGGCGTAAAGCTGACGAAGTTGACCCGGTTATTCTCCAGCCCTTTAAGCTGCGCGGGAAGCATAGTCAGCCGGGTGGCGACGGACAGGTGTTCATGGCCAAAGACATTTAACCTGTTCACATTCTGACTCGCGATGGCCGCGTTCGAGCACACGTAAATAATGTCGGTGCGCTTGCTCTTATCCTTCAAGTGATCAAGCGCGCGTGTGATGATGCCCCGCGCCACAAGCGTCTTGCCGAGTCCAACCTCATCCGCCACCAAAAACTTGCGCGCCGGCTTTGGATCAAGATACATGCGCTGAAAGACATAATCGACGGTCCAGCGCTTAAAATCCTTCAGCTTGCCAAGGACCGAGTCGACATTCAGCTCGTAATTCAATCCCCCACCTCCGGCATAGCCTCCTCGAACACACGCCATAGAGCCAAGAACTCTTCGGGCACGATGCCCTTGCCAGCTTGCCCCGCGTTCAGATCGTCCACGAGGTTCTTGATCTCCAGCAGTCGGCCGGGATCGCGACTTAGCGTCCGGGTGAGCTCTTCAAGAAGCGGAAAATCACTGCGGAAGATGAATGGGCCGCTACCGTCCCCTGAATTCTCGCCCAAAAGATCCGCCAAGGCGGCTTGTGCTGTCGTATCGGCAAGGAGCAGCATCAAGTAACGGAAGAATCCATCCCTGTTACGAATGATCGTTCGTATAATCGCCGCCTTGCGATCCGCCGGCAGTCCCTCGGCGGGCAAATTCAACACGAAACGAGCCGACAGATCGGCTGCTTCCGCAACGAGTTCGAACGCGGCAAATGTCGTCACGGAAGCGAGCGCACATTCCGGCAGGAGCAACGGTGATTTCTTACTCAGGCCGGACGCATCTATCGCCTGTTCTTCTCGAACAGAGATGATCCAAGTTCGTACCGACCGGATTCCATCAAAACTCACGGCACGTTCGGGGATGATGGAAAGCTGCCAGACGTCTCCGCTGCCGGTGCACGCGAGATGAAGGCCGGCCCCGCATAGTTCGTTCCGAACTCTTTCGATCGCTTTCTCGGCCTGTGCCAAGGCATGATCCAACACCGGCTCCTCGCCCGGATGATACTCTTCGAGGACGTCGCGAAGGCCCCCCTCTTCAAGCAAATCGGTAACGCCACCGACGCGACTGCGCCTGCCGATCAGTTCGGCCATGATTTCAATATTGGAGCCACTCAAAAGCGCCGAACTTGTGGCATTAGCAGAACCAACTAGGATGTGCGTATTCCATCCGTTTTCGGCGATATAGGCTTTGGCATGCAGTCCTCTCAGAACGCCCATTTGGCGTTGGTCCGGCCCGGCCTCGTCACCGGAGGTCGTATCCTCACCATCCTCCGTTTCGGCGGCCTCATTCAACACGAAGAGTCGTGAAAACAGCCCGAGCGTCGAACGGTCGATCTTGTCAAGCTCTTCCGCACGGGAAATGAGAGCCACCGCCTCGCTTGTTGTGTGCTTCAATGCGGTCAAGGCCGTGGCCGCACAAAATGGGGAAATCACTGCCAGTCGCCTGGATTCAGGCGGCATCCACTTCTTCTTGCCCAACCCCATGACGTGGAACCGCAGCGATTCAAAACCCTCGGGCAGAGTCCAATCGACTCGGCTAATCTCGTCGGCCAGCAGGTTTGCCTGATCGTTAAGCTGTGCCGTAGGCGACTTTGACGAAAATTTAGGCAGGAGCCTTATCAACGCAGCGAAGTCGCGGTTCGCTCGCAGTTCACGATCGCTCGGTTGGCCCTCCACAGTGAGAGCGACATCCCATGAACGATCCGCTGTCAGATTCCGCGACAGGATTATAACCCGTAGCCACGGGGGGCTCTTCCCGGATGGATCGGAAAATCGCAATATCCAGAATTTCGGGTGGAAGCTTCCGCCGGCCGGCGAGCGGACACCGACGACCGCGGGCTCAAGTAAACCGTAGAGCACATGCGGCAAATTTGGAATGTGAATTTGACCCTGCTGGCAGTAAATGGCCATCTTCGACATCGTGCGCCGAAGAGCTTCGAGTAGCGCAATCTGGTTTTCCAAAAGATTTTTTGTATCACCGCTCGCAAAGAGCGATAGATGCAAGGGGACCGCCAGCAAGGTCGTGAGGTCGAGCGAATAGGTTGCCGCAATCGCCTGGTCGAAGACAAATCCCTCCGGCGCTTGCAGCGCCTCCGTCAGAGTGGATCTGATATCCGGGTCAAGCATGGGTGCCTGCCTTTTTTGCTTTGAGTCCGGCATACAGGTCACCCAACAACCGGGAGGCAATCGGCCACCGAAATGAAAGCCGTGTCATTCCCGCCGCGCCACCCCATTGGTCAAGCGCCCGCTGATTCAGAAATCGTGACTTAGCCCGCTTCAGGCTCTGCTCACGAGATTGAACGAGCTCTCGAATGTCGTTTTGATCGGCGAATTTCTTTCGGTCGGAAGTCAGGAACTTAACCCAGCGCTCCACGAAGGTCTGCGTAGGCATGCCGATTGTGTAGCCATGTCCCCGCACCAGTTCCCAAAATCGAGGCATCCGCCATCCAGCAGCGCCTTCGCGATCGACATTGTCCTCCCACTCCGCGAGCAGGTCGCGATTTTTCGCGACTAGCGCGCTGTCTTTGATGGCGTGGCCCTTACGCGCACGTAATTCAGACAGGAGGACGTTATAAACCAAAGATGCACCGTACATCACGTCGGAAAAAAGCCGCGCGTTCTCAAGCAACTCCTGGTGCGCCGGACCGAACGATGCCAATTGCGCGTGTTCCCACGGAAACTCCGCCGTATCAGGCTTGCCATGAACTGCAAGGTGACCGATCAAGCTGTTGCCTTGAGAGAGCGCGATGCGCTCCTGGAGATAATCGGCCTCGTCCCGCGAGAGCTCGAAACTCAGATTCAAAGGAAACTCTGGCGGGGCTTCGATTAGACCGGGCTCCCACGTTACGCGCGACCGGTCCGGCTCCCCTTCGCCGCCGTCACCCTTGTGCAACGCGCGGCGTCTATAAACCGCGTCCAGACCGCGGTGGTATTCACCCTGTGACCCCCGAAATGTTCTAATCCCCCAAGATCCCAGACCAGCCCAATACACTGAGCTCGGCAGCCTCTTCAAACCGCCGCCCGCCAGACGACCGAAGACCCCTGCGCGATCGTCGCTTTCAAGAAGCGGAGCAGTCAGGCTGAGTTCAAACTTCCGGGCCTTCGCTTCCATCTCACCGGACGGCACTCGCTTCTCTTCCAAGGATCGATACATCCATGCGACGAAGAGCATGTAGCGCAGCCTCGTTTGGATCGTGCTGGTTCCTGGAAAAAGCTGATCGGAGATGGAATCGCGGATACCTCCAAAGCCGAGTTCATCGCGCGCCTCTTTTTCCTGAAATAACGCCAAAATTCGTTGGGTTTGCTCGCGCTCGGCGGCGTCGAAGTCCAACCATGAGAGAGTCGCTGGCACTTTCAGCTCTCCTTACTTTCGTTTCCTTGCGCCACATGGCAATCGCTGTAGCCTATTTTCTTGTCGGCCAGAGCGGCTTCATTTCTGGCACGGCGAGAGGAGTCGGGATCGGATTTGGATGGTACGGCTTTTAGCCCTTCAACGTAGGCATCCGGAAGCACGTGCTCGACAGCCCCCGCAACCACAAACGCCTTATACCAGTCATATGGTTGCCGAGCGGGATCTTTCTCCGTCGCGAAGTACGCGACCGCCGAGGATATACCGTTAGGCGTCACAATCTGGAGGTCGCCCTTCCGATAACCGTTGCCGAGACCCTCGGCTTGATCGAGGGCGGCAGATTCGGCTGTGGAAATCGTGAAAAGAACTCCGCAAACGCGGTCTGCAGAATTTCCCGTGGCTTCGATGTCGCATTTGCCCGAACCGTCGGTGCTTTTCTTATCGAAAGTCAGGCGGTGGCCTTCAACGAAGGCTGTGCCTTGGGGAGTTGCCGATGGCGTACGCGCTTTCAGGCGCCTGGTGAACATGTTTGAGCCGTAGGCGAAGTAAAGGAACGAGTCTGGGGTAGGCGTTCTTTCTACGGGACCGAGTTCGGGTGAAGCCTGGGCCGGAACGTTCTGCGAAGAGCTCGCTGTCGGCGGCGGCGTCGGGGCCTTTGGTCTTGGCTCAAAGTAGATGTTGTGCGTTGCTTGCGCCATCTCTTCGAAGGAACTTGCATATTGGTCGATCTCGAATTCCTTGGCGGTCTGCTCGTACAAGTAGTACGGCTTTAGCTCACGCTCGGAAAGCAAGATCACCCTCCTCCGGTACTTCGCCACCGCGGCTTTGCATCGTTCGATTTCTTCAGGCGTGAAGCTGCTGGTTTTCGAGAAGATGATGAACGCTTCACAGCTCTTCGCAGTCAGTGCGTCGGCGACGCGGGTTAGTTTGGTGACATGGCGAGGTGCACAGCCTTTCGCGCCAGCCCGTTCGCGTTCCTGCTGCTCGGCGAGCTTCTTCTCGCGGGCTTCATCCTCGCGCGCGCGGTCCTGTTCCTGCTGCTTTGCCTGCTCGATCTTCTTCTTCGCCTGCTCCTAGACCAACTGGTATTACGTCTTCGACGCGCCTGGCTCGACCCGGCAAGACCGCCGCCAGATCCTGAAATCAGGCTTCGCCTCGAAGAAAGAAGCGCAGGACGCCGAAGCCGAGCGCCGCATCAAGGAACAGCGCGAATACAACCTGTTGAAGGCTACGCCGTCGGAACTGCCCGGCACGCTCTCGGGGCTCCTCAAGGAATTCTTCAACGAGCACGGCGAGAAAGCCCTCGCGGCCAAGACGCTGAAGCGCTACCGCGAAATGGCCGACTATCTCGACACCGAGCTGATGAACATGGAGCTGCCGAAGATCCGCCCCCTGCACCTCTCGCGCGAATGGAACAGGCTGCTGACAAGCGGGGGCAGGGGGCGCAAGCTGGGCAAGCCGCTTTCGCGCAAAACGGTGCGCAACATCGCCGGTCTGGTGTCGAGCGCCTACACGCGCGGCATTCGCTGGGGCATCTGCGAAGTCAACCCGATGCAGGCGTCCGAACCCCCAGTGCCGAAGAAGAAGGAGGGCATCGCCCTATCCGTCAAACAGACGGAGCAGCTGATCGCCGGAGCCTCAGCGACGTGGGGCATGGAGGTTTTTCTCGAACTCGATGCCGCCACCGGGGCGAGGCGAGGGGAGTTGCTGGGTTTGCAATGGACGGACCTCGACGGGAACCGGCTGATGATCGGCCGCTCGCTTTCACAGGTCGGGCAGCAGGTGTTCCTCAAGGAGCCGAAGAACAAGAAATTCCGCGTCATCACGATCCCGCCTTCGGCGCTGAAGAAGCTGAACGCCCACCGCAAGACGCAGGATGAATATCGCGCGCACTTCGGCGAGAGCTATCAGGGCAACTTCATCTTCAGCAACCCGGACGGCTCACCGCTGAAGCCCGACACGATCTCGGCATCCGTCTCGCTGCTATTCCGCAGCCTGAAACTTCCCAAGGGAGCAAGCCTTCATACGCTGCGTCACACCCACGGCTCGCAGCTGCTCGCCGCCGGTGTCCCGCTGACCGACGTCAGCAAGCGCCTCGGCCATACGAACCCACATGTGACGGCCACGATCTACGCCCACGCGATGCCCGGCCATGACGACGCCGCGGCCGATGCGTGGGAGAAGTTTCAGAAGCAGGGCAAGCAGCCGGTGAAGCCGCCGGTCAAGCGCGCACGGAAAACCGCGTGATCACACGAGCCGATCTACGGAAACAAGAGGCGATGAAGGCCGCAGGCGACAAGGGAAATCTCAAAATGTGTGATCAGGTGTGATCAGAATGGCTCTAAGTTGCTGAAAACATGGTAGCGCTAACGGGAATCGAACCCGTATTTAAGCCTTGAGAGGGCTCCGTCCTAACCGTTAGACGATAGCGCCAACATAATTATTATACGATCAATCCTTGGCCGCGGGCATGCCTTTCCTGCCCGCAAAGACGAGCGGATCCGTGCAGACGGGTTCCGCGTTCCGTTACACTGCTTGCGTACAACTGACGGGATGGCGCATAGCGGCGCAGCCGTGTTCGGCGGATGGACCAGGCTAAATTCCGCGGTTGGCCATTTCTTTCGGAGACGTCTCCTACGGCGGTCTGTTTAAGCCCCTGTACCAAGGGGGACGCTTTGTCGTGAGACGTCGCCTCGGCTATCGTTCGGACGTTCAGAGAAGTTCCCATGGCATCTCCGTCGGTGCATCCGGGCCACCGATAGCAGCGCCCCGGCTCTCTGCGCACAAGGTTAGACGAGTCTCTTCGAGTCCAGCGCGGGCCGAAACGCGAAATGCATGAAGCGAGGGAAAATATCCTACTTCAATATGTCTCGATCGCCGCTTGCGAAGCGCGCGATCGGGTTCTCAGGTGATAAACCAGCGCGCCTGTCGCCATTGTCACAACCGTCGCCAGCGAGACATAAGGTTTCCTCTGTACGCCGAAAATCACGATCCAAACTTCTGGAATCAGAAACAGAATCGGAACCAGTGGAAAGCAAAAACTGACCACGGGAAGCTTGCGCCATCCCGGCTGCTTACGAAAGTAAAACAGCGAAGCGACTCCCATTGCGGTGAAAAAGCTCAGAGTGAATCCGATGTAGCTGACAAGTTCACGAAAGGGAGTCACTGTCATGAGCATCGTGCAGACGCCCTGGGCAATGATGGCGATCCACGGCGTATGCCATTGCGGATGCACTTTGGCTGCGGCGGGAAGAAACGCGCCGTTCTTCGCCATGGCGTAGTAAACGCGCGGACCGGTGATCACCTGCGCGTTCACGGTGGCGATGAGCGACAGCGCCATTAACGCCGAAAAAACGGATGCAATATTTGAGCCGAACAGCTTCGAGGCGGCCAGCGCGCCCACCGCCACCTCGCCTTTCATCTCGGCAAGCGGCATGGCATAGATGAAGACGACATTCAGAACCAGATACAGCGCCGCGACCAGCGTCGTGCCGATCGCCAGAGCGAGCGGAAGCGTCCGCGCCGGCTGCCTCACCTCCTCGGCGACATACGTAGCCGCATTCCAGCCGCTGTAGGAAAGATAGATAAAGAACAGACTGATAGCGAACTGTTCAAACAGCGGCGCGCTCGAAGTTCGTTCGGTGTGCAGCGAAAAGTTCTGCCAGTTGCCGTGGCCGGCGCTAAAAGCGAAAACGATGAAGGCCAGCAGAATCGCGATTTTGGCTCCGGTCAGGACGTTCTGCACGCGAGCGACGCGCTGCACTCCGACGAGATTGAAGATTGTGAACACGGCAACCAGCGCGCACGCGATCGCCTGTTGCTTGCCAAACAGGATGGACCAATCGCCTGCGCCGGCGACTACGCGCGGAGTCTCATCGGCGCACGCTTTGCAAACGTGCCCCAGGTAATCCGCGAAGGCCAGCGCCGCACCCGCGATGGGCGCGGAGAATCCGGCGAAGAACGACACCCAGCCGGTCATGAATCCCCAGGCCGGTCCGTAGGCGCGCGTCAAATACACGTACTCTCCGCCGGAGCTGGGCAGGTTGATTCCCAGTTCGGAATAGCACATTGCGCCGAGGAACGCGCACAGGGCCCCGACCACCCAGATCCAGAGGACAAGCGAGGGCGAACCTAAATCGCCCGCCAGAAATCCGGTGGTGCCGAAGATTCCGACGCCGATCATGCTGGAGACAACCAAGGCGCTCGCACTAACGACTCCGAGCTGCCTCAGCAGGGCAGGTTTCGACGCGGGGTTCGCCACCGTGGTCCTATTCTACTCCCGGAGCCATTGACTGGGACGCGAAAGCGACATGCCGCCGTCGCACAGATAAATTCCGCCTGTGATATAAGATGCGGCGTCGGAGCTGAGGAATAACGCGAGATCGGCCAGCTCATCTTTCGTTCCGAAACGCCCCAGAGGGACGCTGCGCTCGACACGTTTCCGCGCCGCATCATCGGGAGCGAGCCGGCGCATCCCTTCGGTATCGTCGGTGGGACCAGGTGTAATGCAATTACAGCGAACGCCGGAGGGTCCCCATTCGATGGCGAGTGTCTTTGTCAGAATATCGACGCCTGCTTTCGCGGCCCCGACGTGCGCCTGCATCGCCGTGGGCTGAAACGCGAAGCTCGCCGAGATCGCGATGACGGATGCTCCCGGCTTCCGCAAATGTTCGTAGGCAGCCCGGCAAGTGTTGAAGGTGCCGAGCAGATCGATATCGACGACGGCCTTGAATCCATTCGCCGACATGCCGAGCACGGGAGCCGGAAAATTTCCCGCCGCACCACAAACCAAAATGTCGATTTCTCCGAATTGGGCGCGCGTGGATTTTAACGCCGCGGCGACTCCTTCATAATCGCGGACATCGGCTGCGTGAGTCGCGGCCGTTCCTCCTTTGGAACGAATTCCCTCGGCCGCGGCATCGAGTTTTTCCTGTTTCCGGCCGACCAACATTACCTTGGCGCCATGCTCGGCGAATCGTTCCGCCATGCGCTGGCAGATCCCGCTCCCGCCGCCGGTGACGAATGCCGTCTTACCCTTCAAGACCTGCTCGCGAAAAGTGGACATGCAAGAAGGATAGCCGAATGATCCGCGAAGGCGTCAAGAAGGTGCGGGCGTGGGTGCGGGCCTTCCAGCCTCACCGGGCTGCCGGGGACGCCATCGCCGCGGCCGGCTTCGACCGCGGCCTAGTTATTTTCGGCGTCGTCGGTAATTCCCAGAGGCCGCTGCGGGACATCATTGATCAGCTTGTTGCCTTTTTGAAGCTGCCGCCGAAGCACGTATCGCAGGACGCTGAGCAGAGCCACGGTAACCAGGATTCCGGGAGGAATTCGATTTCCGAATGGATGAATGGCCTGCGCGATGGCCAGGCCGACCGCTCCCGCGGCGAGCACAATCGGGAGAGAGTCGCGGAAGTTCACGTCGCCCTCATTTTACTCCTCAGACCGGTCCGGGCGGAGGCGCGCTCGATTGGAGAAACATTACAGGTTTGACGTACACGCAGGGCAGCGTTTCGCTCCGGCCGGAATCGCGGTGCAGCAAAACGGGCATTCCTTCGTAACGGCGGCCGCCGGAGCCGGCTCAGGCTTCTTCAACCGGTTGACCTGCTTCACGATGATGAACACAACGAAGGCGATAATCAGAAATTCGATCACCGTGTTGACAAAAACGCCATAGTTCAGCGTGGGCGCGGCGGCTTTCTTGGCGTCCGCGAGCGTGTCGTAATGTTGCCCGTTCAACGAAATGAACAGGTTCGAGAAATCGATTTTCCCCGCGCCGAGACTGATGACGGGCATCAAGACGTCGTTCACCATCGATGACACGATCTTGCCGAACGCGGCGCCGATGATGACGCCGATCGCAAGGTCGAGCACATTCCCCCGCATGATGAACTTCTTGAATTCCTGCAACATTGCGTCCCCCTTACCGGGACAGTGTAACCTGAAATGTATGGCCAAGTTGATCACGGTAACTTGCCCCTGCTGCCAGGCCGAGCTGCACATCGACCCCGAAACGGCCGCCGTCATCCGTCACAAAGAACACGTCAAGCCGCCATCCATCGCCGATTTCGAATCCGCCGTTCAACGCATGAAAGGCGAAGCGGGACGCCGCGAGGATGCGTTCAAGAAGTCCGTTGAGTCGCAGAAGACGCACCACGACGTCCTGAGCAAGAAGTTCGACGAGATGCTGAAGGTCGCGAAAGAGAATCCGAACGAGCCGCCGCCCAAGCGCGATATCGATTTCGATTAGTGGCCGGTCCCGTTGCGGGGTATTCCGTTGTGAGGCGCGCCGCCGGGGAGATCCCGCCGGCTGATGACACGGTCGACGATTCCGTAGGCCACCGCCTGCTGAGCGTCCATGATGTAATCGCGATCCACATCCCGGGCGATCTTTTCGACAGGATGTCCGGTCGCCCGCGATAGAACGGCGTTGAGGATCTCCCGCGTGCGCAAAATATCGCGAGCCTGGATATCGATGTCGGCGGCCTGCCCCCCGAGTCCCGAGGCATGGGGTTGATGGATCAGAACGCGCGCGTAGGGCAGGGTGTATCGCTTGCCTTTCGCGCCCGCCGCGAGCAGAATCGCCGCCATCGACGCGGCCTGTCCGACGCAATAGGTCACAACATCGGGCTCGATCAGATTCATCGTATCGAGGATGGCCAGTCCCGACGTCGTCACGCCGCCTGGCGAGTTGATGTAAAGCGAAATATCTTTTTCAGGATCTTCGGCCGCGAGAAACAGCATCTGCGCGATGACGAGATTGGCTACGTTGTCGTCAATCGCGGTGCCGAGAAAAATAATGTTCTCCTTGAGCAGCCGGGAGTAGATATCGAAGGAGCGCTCGCCCCGCGAGGTTTGCTCGACCACCATGGGAATCAAGGTCATGTTTGCACCTGCCTATACGAGGAGCGCGATCCCGCACGCCGCGCGAGCGAATCGTTCGAGGCTTAAGCCCCATTGGGCGCGCGCCGAAGCCTGACCGGCGGCGTTTTCCCAGCCTGAGTGCGTCACAGTGACGCGGGTCCCATACGCTTCGACGGAGAACGCGACATCAATGGTTTGCCTGCCGTCGCACCAGGACACGCGCTGCGGCGGATCCCATTCAACGATTTCGCCCCAATCTTTCGGATCGGAAGAGACCGGCCACCATTCGTCAAGCCGTTGAGTGAAGATCTCGAACGCGTCCTCAATGGGACAATCAACCACCACGCTTCGGCGTACCGGCGCGATGTTTTCTTTTTGTTCCGGCATTTTGAGGAGACTCCTTTTTCGTGAAATCAGAAAAGGCCGCAAGGGCGTCCCGCCACATCGAATCGATATGAGCGCGCAGCTCCGCGAGGCTTTCCGGGTCGAGCCGGAAGTAGTGGCGCGTTCCCCGCCGCTCCTCCCGGACCAGACATGCCGCCTTGAGAATCTGCAAATGTTGCGAGACCGCGGGACGGCTGACGGGAAGGCGTTCGGCCAGCTCGCCCACAGTCGCCGGACGCTCCCGGAGCAGATGGAGCACGGCCTGGCGCGTCGGATCGGAGAACGCAGCCAGAACTTCCCGTGCGTTAGTCATAACTAACGGTAAGCTATCGCTTACCTAAAGTCAACCTAGACCCACCAGGGGGCGGTGGGCTTGTCGCGGATCACGATTTGATTCAAGAAGTTGGCGGCTTTCGTCAGCCCTTCGTCAGGCGACATGATTGTGTCCTCGTGTTCGATCGAGAGAACGTAGTCGTAGCCGAACATGCGCAGCGTCGAGATAAACTCGGTCCACCACTCGTAGGAATGACCGAATCCGCAGGCGCGGAAGATCCAGGCGCGGTTGCGCTCATCTGTGTACTTTTTCGTGTCCAAAACGCCTGTTTTGGGCAGATTTGAATCGTAAATCTGGGTATCCTTCGCGTGGACGTGAAAGATCGAATCGCCCAGGACGCGGATCGCCTTGACCGGATCGATCCCCTGCCAGAACATATGGCTCGGATCGTAATTGCATCCGATGCTCTTTCCCGCAATCGAGCGCAGCTTGAGTGCGGTCTCCGGACTGTAGACGACAAATCCCGGATGCATCTCGATTGCGACCTTCACTCCGTGGTCTTCGGCGAACTTCGCGTGCCTGGTCCAGTAGGGAATGACTTTCTTTTCCCACTGCCAGTCGAGCACGTCGAGATATTCCGGCGGCCACGGGCAGGTCACCCAGTTGGGATACCTGGCCTTTTCGCTGTCGCCGGGGCAGCCGGAAAAATCGATGACGACCGGCACTTCGAGCTTCTCGGCCAGCCGGATGGTCTGCTTGCTGGTATCGGCGTACTTCCTGGCGACCTCTTTATCGGGATGCAGCGGATTCCCATGCGAGCTGAGCGCGCTGATGGTGAATCCGTTGTCGGCGAATTTCTGCTTGAACTCCTTGAGCGCGGTCTTGTCCTGCAACATGGACAGCTTGCAGTGCGGATCGCCCGGATAATTCCCGGTGCCCAGTTCCACGGTCGAAATATTCAGGGACCGCAGCTTCTCGAAAACCTTTTCCAGGGGAAATTGCGATAGTAATGGAGTAAATACACCGACACGCATAGTAGAAGCAGAATAGCAATGTTTAGCGACGCATCGCTTGCCCGCCGGATCGAAGCGGGCGAGGCCCTCAACGCAGCCGGAGCCGGCGAATCGATCGCCGTGGGAGGAGGCTATGCGACCTTCTGCGGCGCCGGCTCTCCGTTGACGCACGCGATCGGCCTGGGAATGAACGGACCGGTCAGCAGCGCCGAGTTCGACCGCATGGAGGAATTTTTCCGCACCCGCGGCGTACCCGTGAATCTTGATTACTGTCCTCACGCCGATTCGACGCTGCTCGATCTGCTGGGAGCGCGGGGCTACCGCATCGTGGAATGCAACAACGTGCTCGCCGGACCGGTCGCCGGCGGTTTCGATGCGCGGGTCCGCATGGCCGATCCGGCGGAAGAACCGCTGTGGACCCGCACGATGCTCGAAGGATTCTTCGGCAAGCGTCAATTCAATGAAGTCGAGCTGGACCTGGGCCGGCGCCTGCTGCAACTTGAATGCTCCAGCGCCTGGTTCGGTTTTTGGGAAGGGCAGCCGGTCTCTGCCGGGGCCATGAACGTACGTGGAAAACTCGCGCTGCTTTTCGCCGATAGCACGGTCGAAAGATGCCGCGGCCGGGGTCTGCATCTCGCGGTGATCCGCGCGCGATTGAAACACGCAGCCTCGTTCGGTTGCGATCTCGCGACGGCATCGACGGCCCCCGGGAGCATTTCACAGCGAAACTACGAGCGGGCGGGATTCCGGGTCGTCTATAGCAAACTCAACATGCAGCGGGACTGGTCATGACGACCATGGGCGGGCGCGCTCTACGGCTGCCGCGCCTGAATCCTTCGCTTGAGGCGGGGCAGTAATGGAGCGCGTTGACGCAGCAAAAGCGAGAGTCGCCATCGAGCACAAGAATTCCTACCTTCTCTATCTCGACGGCGGCTCCGAAATGCTGGCGACGCTTTCCGGCAAACTCCGCCATGAAGTCAAATCACGCGAGCAGCTCCCTGCCGTCGGCGATTGGGTCAGAATCCGAGGCTCTGTGATCGAAGAAGTTATGCCGCGCAAATCACAGTTCATCCGCAAAGCGGCCGGGGAGAATTTCGAAGGACAGGTGGTTGCGGCGAATATCGATACGGTGTTCGTCGTGAGCGGCCTCGATCACGACTTCAATCTTCGCAGGCTGGAGCGCTACCACGTCGCCGTGCGTTCGGGCGGCGCGCAATGCGTGATCCTTCTGAACAAAGCCGATGTATGCGGCGATCCTGACGGTCAGGCGCGCAAAGTCCGGTCCGCCGCTCCCGGAGCCGACGTCGTTGTCCTCAGCGCGCTTCACGACGATGTTCCAGGCGCGCTCCGCATGTATCTCGTCCCGGATGAGACCGTGGCGCTGGTGGGATCATCCGGGGCGGGAAAATCGACGCTCATCAATCGTCTGCTCGGCAGCGGCCATCAGACAACGCGCGAGGTCCGGCGATCCGACAGCCGCGGCCGGCACACGACGGCGCATCGCCAGCTATTCAAGATGGCCTCGGGAGCCTTTCTGATCGATACGCCGGGAATGCGCGAGCTGGGCCTTTGGTCAAACGAAGAGAGCATCGAGGGCACGTTTCCGGAAATCGACGCGCTTACCGAAAATTGCCGCTTCCGCGACTGTTCGCATTCAGGCGAAGACGGCTGCGCGGTGCAGGCGGCGGCCGATGACGGCTCTCTCGACGCCGGGCGGCTCGAAAGCTTCCGCAAAATGCTCAAGGAAGCCGCGCATTGGGAACGGCAGCTCGACATGCGCGCCCGGCTCGAGCAGAAAGCCCGATGGAAAAAGATCCACAAGGCAATGCGGCAGATGAATAAGCCCGCCTAGTTTTCCAGCGGATTTTTCCGCGCGATCGATGATCATCACGCCGCCTGGCTCTTGTGGGCCATTCGAGTTGCAACACCTCAGTTCTAACCGCCGCGGCGCCGGAACCGAAAAAAAGCGTCCGGAGATGCGGCAATTTTATTCGGTGCGCTATGATGACAATCCATGCCGGCCGCGAAATCAGCCCGCCCGAAAACCGCCGCCGAAAGAGCGCAGCGCGTCCGGAAAATCCTCGCTACGCTTGATGAGATGTACCCGGGCGCGACGTGCGCCCTGAATCATTCGAACGCCTGGGAACTCCTCGCCGCCACGATCTTATCGGCGCAATGCACGGACAAACGCGTAAACGAAGTGACTCCGGGATTATTCAAAAAATATCCCACGATTCGCGACATAGCCAACGCGAATCAAGCCGAACTGGCGCAGGATATTCGCTCCACCGGATTTTTCAACAACAAATCGAAGTCCCTCATTGGAGCGGCGCGCAAGATTCTCTCCGATTTCAACGGCGAGATCCCGCGCAACATCGACGATCTGCTGACGGTGCCGGGAGCGGCGCGCAAGACCGCAAACGTCGTTCTTGGCACGGCGTTCGGAATCGCCTCAGGCGTCGTCGTCGACACCCATGTTCAGCGGATCTCGCAGCGGCTCGACCTGACGAAGCACAGCGATCCGAAAAACATCGAGCAGGACTTGATGAAGACCATTCCTAAAGAGAAATGGATTCTCTTTTCGCACCAGATCATCCTGCACGGGCGCGCTCTCTGCCTGGCGCGCAATCCCCGCTGCGCCGAATGCGCGCTCGATCCGCTGTGTTACGCCAAGGATAAGACTCCGACAGGGCGCAAATGAGCGCAGCGGCGCCTCGCGCGTCGATTCGGCCGGAGCGCTGTGGCGCGATCGCCGATTAGCGCTGCGCCGGCTCGCCCGCCAGATGCAATCCCTTGTGGATCGCATACAGCGCCAGCTCCAGCCGGTCCGAAACCCCGAGCTTGTCGAAGATGTTGTGCAGATGATTCTTCACCGTCTGCTCGCTGATGAACATCTTCTCCGCCATCTCTTTGTTCTTATAGCCCTGCGCCACCAGCGCGACGATCTCACGCTCGCGCGCCGACAGCGGACTCCGCTCGCGGCCTTTGCCGCCGCCCACCGAGTTGACGCTCTCGCCGCCGGTCTGGAACTGCCGCATCACCGCCGCCGTCGTGTGCGAATCGAGCCAGATCTCGCCCGCATGGACTTTCCGGATGCTCTTCACGATCAGATCCGGAGCCGTCTGCTTCAGCACGATCCCGCTACAGCCCAGCTTCATCGCCTGCACGAACTCGTTTTTATCGTCCGAGGCGGTCAGCACGATGACCCGCGTATGCTTGTTCGCCTGTTGCAGAGCCTGAAGCGCCGAGAGCCCGTCGAGGTTCGGCATCCTCAAATCCAAGAGAAGCACGTCCGGATCCAGCTCCTGCACCTTCTCCAGAACCTCGCGCCCGTCGCCCGCTTCTCCCACCACTTCGAAATCGTCCTCGAGAAGCAGCAGTTTTTTCAGCCCGTCGCGAACAATCGGATGGTCGTCGGCAATCACAATCCGCACGGTAGCCTTCTTGCGCTCCATGCCCTCCGAACTATCGTTAATAGCGGCAGCCATAGTTTCCATAAGCTCCAGTTGCATCACTCCGACACGATCATAAGCGGTTCTAGTACTTTCGACAATTGAGACGCCCCCAACAAACAGGCCGGAAGGTTCACCTAATTCGCTGCTAAGGTCGCCTTAGCGATCGCATTTTATTTCCAAGTACTTAAACGGTGAATCGGGCAACTGCTGGAATGCTCGTGCGCAAGACTTCCTCCGACAGGACGTCCCGTGTACTACTCCTCAAGACCCCCAAAGCCCACTCAACTTGTTGGAAAGCTAAGAATAACACAAAATCTGGAAAGTTAAACTTCGATTCGCAAAGTACTAAGTACGCATAGACCCATTCGACACAATCCGGCGCCCGGCTGTAATAAAGCGATCCTCCGCCCGTCTTCAACGTAGAATGATTTTAAGGACGCCTATGAAACACTTCAGAGCCATCGGGCTTGCCCTGATCGTCACCGGAACCACCGCCCTCGCGGCGATCGATCCCGGATTGTTGAATCTCGCCGCCCCGGACGCCAAGGTCCTCACCGGCGCCCGCGTCGACCAGGCCCTGGTCTCGCCGTTCGGCCAATTCGTCCTGAGCCAGTTTCAACCGAACGATCCCGGTTTCTTGAAATTTATCTCCACGACAGGATTCGATCCCCGCCACGATCTTCGAGAGATTCTCGCCGCCACCTCTGGCGCCCAACAGTCAGGCCTCATCGCCGGACGCGGGACGTTCAATGTCGCGCAAATTCTCGGCGCGGCGGCGGCACAAGGCGGAACGGTGACGGTCTACAACACCATCAGCATCATCACCGGACCGAATCGAGGCAGCGGCGCGGTCGCATTCCTCGATGGCAGCACCGCCCTCATGGGCGATCTCGCCTCGGTGAAGGCCGCGATCGACCGCCGGACAGCCACGGCGCCCGGCGTTGACGCCACGCTCGTTCAGAAGGCGCAGGACGCCAGTTCGAGCAATCAGATCTGGTTCGCCACCACCACGCCGCTCTCCGATTTCCTCAACGGCAAGCTGGCCAACCCGAACCTGAACAATCTTTCGCAGAACAATCTTTTTCAGAGCATCCTGCAAACGTCGGGCGGCGTGAACTTCGCCTCCGGCGGCGTCACCATCACCGGCGACGCGGTCACGGCTTCGAATCAAAACGCGCAGGCTCTGGTTGATGTTTTGAAGTTTCTGGTCAGCATGGCCCCCGCCAACAATCCGGACCTGAAATCCCTCGCCGGCGCCGCGACATTTGTTGCAAATGGCTTAACCGCTCATATGTCTTTGGCGCTCTCCGAACAGCAGGCCGAACAGTTATTCATGGACCTTCCGAGAAGGACTGCGTCGGCGCACCGTAATTAGGCTGTAGGAATTGAACCGATAATTCACAACTTTTCCATTGCTTTTTCCACAGGACGTGAGGTACTGTGGAAGAACACCTGAGTCTGGATCGCAATTCAGAGGGTCTTCGTGCCCTGACACGACACGGGTGCAGGAGGTATCCAATGCCTGCACGTTGTTATCGCATAACCGATCCTACCCTGGGCATCATCGACGTCGAGGGCCGCAGCGCTATGCTCACTGTTCCCGCGGGAAGCATCGTGACCATGGAAGAGCTGCTGTCCGAATCTCCCACTCAGTCGGTGGAATGGGACGGCCTGACGATGACCATGTTCACGCTCGACCTCCACACTCGCGCTGAATTGATTTCCTTCCAGGCTGCCTAGGATTCTTCCGCGTTTCCGCCCGATTGCGCGGAAATTACGATGGATCGATTCATTATTCCTGAACCGTAAAACTTCTATGTAAACCGCGACTCTGCGAATCTTTGGAGTCCAAACCGCGTCTATGCTAGTATGAGTTGTACCCAACCATCTTGCAAAGGAGGCAGCCCAAGTGTCGATTGAAACAATTGCGGACGATCTTATGAGCTGCCTGACTGCGCGCGCGGCTCTCCGTTAGTCACCCGAAAAACACAAATTGGAATCGGCATCCAGGAGGAAATGATGCCCCCAAACTATACCTATTCCTATACCCAAGCGAGCCGGGCCGAGGAGATGATCCCCTCGATGACGTACACCGGTCTTGTCGAAAATCTGGTCGCTTTGACGGATCTGGGGGTTCTCGCGCCAGGGGATCCCGCTACGATGCTGGTCGCTGCCCGCCTGGTCGACCGCGCCCGCATCGCCCGCAGCGGTATCACGGTGAACACACTGAAACGAGCGCTCGGTGAATACCGCGCCCATCCGCGAGCCGTCTTCGGGATCATCAAGGCACTGGAGCAGGCGCTCGCCGTCGTCCGCGGGCAGCAGTCCTCGACTGCCTGCTGCTAGAAACGCGCTCCATTCTCCGCCGCGCCTGAACCTCTCGCTTTCAGACGCGACAGCAGCGGAGCGCGTTCAAATGTGAAACCGGAAAATAACGGGATTAGAAAATAAACGCCAACCCACCCCGCACCGCGCGAGGTGAATTGGTCAACACAGCCTTGCGCCCGCCCGCATCCAAGGGCAGATACCCCTGCGCGAGCAGATTCCGCAACTCGGCCGTGGCTTCCAGCCGGCCGCCGATCCCCGGCAGGAACGGCAGCGGCTGCCGCACGCGCACATTCCAGCCGGTCGATTGCGTCACATCCTGCGCGAGGTAGAGATGATCCGGCATCAGCACCTTCGGATCGGTCCAGCCGTAACTGGTCAGCACATATGTTCCCGTACGCGGCAGAGTGGCCGAAAGGCCGGCGGTGACCCAGGGCCGGTCAACATCGTGAAGCAGTCCGCGAATGCTTTCGGCGCTGTTGGCAGCCTTGCGGGAGTCGGCGGCCAGGGCGCCGGTCCTTCCCGCCGCCACGCTCGCCCGAAGGTGCTCGCCGAGTTCCTGCCTGATTCCGACTGTGATCCCGGTGCGATTGTAGCTCCCTGCGTTGAAAATCCGGTCATTCGTCCCGATATCGGGAAGAGTATCCGATGGCGGGATCACGCCGCTCGATCCCGACAGCGTGAACGCGGCGTTGGTTACGGATTCGTTGTACACTCCGGCCGAAAACACGCGCGGTCCATCGGCGATCTCGTACCCCAATTCAAACGTCTCGGAGCGCTGCAACTGCAATTCCTTATCGCGGACCGAAATCCGAGGCAGCAACGCCAGCGACGCCAGATCCTGATTCAGTGCGTCGTTCGATTCCGGACCGGCCGCCCGCGCCGCGAACTCGACGGGCTGCATCCCGTTTGCGTATGCGAATCTCACCGAACCGTTGCGCCCCAAATCGTAGGTTGCGCGCGCAAAAGGACTGAACGCGGTCACTCGCTGGAGCAATACCACCGATTCCGTCGTCATTCCGTATTCGAGATGCAGGTTATCGCTCAAATTCACTCTGTCGCGCATCGCCAGTTCCGACGTCCGCAAAACCGGAGTGGCGTCGCCGTTGTTCTGGAGAGGATTCGGCATCGAAATCTGCCGGACCGTCAGCGTCACTTCCGGACCGGTCTGCCCGTCCGGCGTCCGCGAATACGTCGTGCGGAATCCCGCGGCGGGAATCGTCGAGTTGCCCAGGTAGCTGATGTTCCCGCTGAGTTGCAGGCGGCTCGTGCCCAGCACTGAAGTCGCAAAGGCGAAGGCTGTCCCCAGATCCTGCGCGTTGTCGAAGCTGAACGATTCGCCGTCGCTCGCCGAGACTTTTACAATCGCTGTCGTGTCCTGGAAAATCGGCCCGCCCGCCCGCGCCGACGCGCTCGAGGAGGCCGGCAGCAAACGCAATACCGGACGCGTCGCCTGAGACGAGCGCAATACCCACTTCCAGTCGTCGCTCATCAGCGTTCCGCGCGATGGGCCCGAAGAAACCAGGTCCACCGTGCTGAACACGCTCGAAAGATTGATCTGAAGCAGATTCTCCGATCCCGACGCCACCGCGATGTTCCGCCGGATCGCCGGAACGAAACTCGCAAGCGACACCCGGAGCGAATACGTGTCCGGATTGAGCTGGTCGAAGACGAACTTCCCTTCCTCGTTCGTCAGGGTCCGCCGGATCAGTTGATCATAGCGGTCGTAAAGCAGAACGGTCGCGCCCATCTGCACGATGTTCCCCGAGTTCCTGACTTGTCCGAGGATTTCGCCCGCCGGTACGGGTATCGAGCCCGCACGCGCCACGGGCGTCAGGATGGCAAATCCCGCGACCAAGCCGAGCGTGATCGGACTGAACCGCAACATGCCTATAAAACGCCTAAGCTTTTTCTCCTAGGCCGGCTACCCCTAGGATACCGTAAACACGGCGGACTGGTTAACCGTCTGGTTGCGCTTCTTATCCAGCGCTTTCACCTTCAGGGTGTACTGGCCCGGCGCCAGATCGGTCAACGGGAGCAGCTTCTCGATCGTCACCTGCGACGCCCCGCCGCCCAGCGTCTTCACGTCCTCGCTGTAGGTAAAAATCTTCTCATTCGAGCCATTTTTGGTAATTTCGTATTCCACCGTGCCGTCCGGCTTCTTCGTCTGCTCGTCCATCTCGAAGTTATAGAGCTGGAGATAAATCCCAAGCTTCTCGTTCTGCTTGAACGTCGCATCCATGCGCGGCCGGACCTTCGAAGTCCCGATGACAAATTGACCGGTCCCGATATTCTTGGTCGGAACCTTTTCAATCATGTCCGCCAGAATTAGAGAACTCGAGCTCAACACATCGTCTTCCATGTGCGGAACGTCGAGAACCATCTCGTAGGTCGTCTGATTGCCGCCGACAACGTCCTTGGCGGCGATATTCAGACGATAGCGTCCCGGCTTCAACGGCACGCCTTTTTGATAAATGCTCGATCCCTGGATTCCCTGCTGGAGCATCTCCGACGGCATATCGACCTGGACCAGATCTTCGAAGTAGTTCGCAGGGCGGCGCGACATCGTGCTGATGCGGCCGTAGAGATTCACGGACGCCGTCGAGAGACCTTCCTTCTGCTTGAACTGAAGATCCTTGCGCTCGAACTGAATCGTAATGTTGGTGAGCACGGACGATCCGGTGATCGGGATATAATCCGCCCGAACCTTCATCGGCAGCAGATTGTACTTGATACTCGAATTGACCGCCGCTTCCAGATCCTTGTACTTGATCGCCGGAGGCTTCTGGAGCTTCGCGAACTGCTCCAGCCGCGAGAACTCGCTCATCGATTCGGGCAGCGGAGTCCCGCCGACGCCGAGGTGCGTGCCGTCCGTGCGAGTGAAACGATCCGTCTTGCAGGCGAGCCCCATCTGCTCCATCATGGTCAACCCGGCATTCGGAACGTAGAGCAGCGCATCTTTTTCCGACGGGTCCATCGTCATGTGGTATTCGCCGGACATCGTCGTGTCTACGAATTCGATGTTGACGTCGTTGCCGATTCCTTCGATGTAGCGGTAGCGCCACTTTTCAAACGGGTACGTGGAAGTGGTGCCGCCGCCTTCTTCATACGGCCGCTCATAGGTGCCCCCGGAAGGATGCGATTCCACTTCGTCCGCCGGTCCGTATTGAATATAGATGCGGCCACGGTCGGTCTTCCATCCCGGAATCCCCGACGCGAAGCGCTCGTTCGCATACGCGATCCGGCGATAATGCTCTTCGCGATACTCGTTTTCTTCAGTGTCCGGAGTCGGATCCCGGCGCAGCCAGAACTGCTCGACGAACTGCTCGCGTTCTTCGTCGTTCTGGAGCTGCTTGAAGGCCTTCTTCTCTTCGTCGGTGATGATGTAGACAACTTCCTCGTTCAACCACTTCTTCCAGGGAGTCTCCAGCTCTTTCTTGAGCTTTGCCTCCTGCTTTTTCTTTTCCTTGTCCGTCATCGGACGCGCGACGGTCTCGCGCTTTTTATCGGACGAAGTGGATTGAGGCTGCTGTGCGGCCAGCACGGCCACAAGACCGCACACCGAACAGATGGTAACTACCGGCAAAGACCGCATAGGCGTATACACCTTCACCCCCTGATTTTACGCTGCTTCTTGACCGCTGGCAATACGACGGAAACGCCCCAAAGCGCGTTTCCTTAATGCACGTCTGTACCCTGCGGCGGCGATGGTGTAGTCTATCTAGTCGTGAAGTGTTTAGCAGTTTTCCTGGTGGCCGCCGGTGTAGCCCTGTCCGCCACACTGGATCTGAGCGGCAACGCCCGCGATCCTTTTGCCGGCGGGGCCAAGACCCGTGTTTTCCTTTTCGTTCGAAGCGATTGCCCAATCACCAATCGCTACGCCCCCGAGCTGCGACGTCTCGCCGGATCCTACCCCGGGGTTGAGTTCTGGCTGGTCTACCCCGACCGGACCGAAACGCCTGACAAGATCCGCCGCCATATGATGGACTTCGGGTTTCCAGGGACCGTCCTCCGCGACCCCGATCATGAACTGGTCAAGCTTGCTCACGCCACGACGGCTCCGGAAGCCGCGGTTTTCGACTCCGAGAATCATCTGGCCTACCACGGCCGCATTGACGACCTGTGGGTGAGCCCCTCGGTTTCCCGCCCGGTCGCCCGGGTGCACGATCTCGAGGAAGCGATCGGCGCGCTGCTTGAAGGGCGGCCGGTGAAGGTGGCGGAGACCCGTGCCGTGGGGTGCTCGCTTGCTGACGTCAAATAGCGTACTTTTCGCGTCATTTTGCGTCATTTTGCCGTCTTTTGCCCAGAGTTTCCGCGACGTCGCCCCGATCCTTTATAGATCCTGCGCGCCGTGCCACCGGCCGGGCGAGGCTGGCCCTTTCTCTTTAATCACTTACGACGACGCAAAGAAGCACGCGCGCCAAATCGCCGACCTCACAACCCGCCGGATTATGCCGCCGTGGCTGCCGGAATCGGGCAAATTTGCGGACGATCTGCGCTTAACCGATGAGGAGATTCGAACGCTCGCCAAATGGGCCGCCGCCGGGGCACCGGAAGGAACAGATGTGCCGGCGCCGCCGAAGTTCACCGAGGGCTGGCAACTAGGTCCTCCAGACCTGATTCTTGAAGCAAGAGCGGCGCATCCGCTGCCGGCCGCCGGCCCGGATGTTTATTGGAATTTTATATTTACGGCGAAAATTGCTCAGTCCAGGTGGGTCCGGGCCATCGAAATCCGCCCTGGCGATAAGAGGCTGGTTCACCACGCGAACCTTTACGTCGACCGGGCGCATACGGCGCGCGCTCAAGATGTTACCGGGAAAGGATTTCCGGGGATGGACCCGGTCATCGAGCGCAGCGTCTTCGAGCCGGACGACGGGCATTTCCTGTACTGGAAACCAGGCGGTATTCCGTATTCGGAACCTCCCGGGTTTTCATGGAGGCTCGATCCGGGCAATGATCTCGTACTGAATGCGCATATGGTGCCGAGCGGGAAACCGGAGCAGGTCCGTCCGTCGATCGGGTTGTATTTCACCGATCAGCCGCAAACTAAGTACCCCATGCTCTTGCAGTTAGAGCATGACGGCGCGCTTGATATTCCGCCGGGCGCGCGAGATTTTATCGTTTCGGACGATTTCAAGCTGCCGATGGACGCCGCGGTTCTCGCGATCTATCCGCACGCGCACGATCTCGGCAGGACGCTCGAGGCCTATGCGGCGCTGCCCGGGGGCGAGAAGAAATCCCTGATCCGCATTCCGCAGTGGAACCGGACTTGGGAAGCGGTGTATCGCTATAAGTCGCCGATCGAGTTACCCAAGGGGACCGTGATCTCGATGCGGTTTCACTACGACAATTCGGCGGAGAATCCGAAGAATCCGAACAGTCCGCCGAAGCGGGTGCGCGCAGGAAATCGAGTGACGGACGAGATGGGGCACCTGTGGCTGCAAGTGTTGCCGCTCGGCGGGCGCGACCGGCGGATGGAACTGGAAGACGCTTGGCTCCGGCATCAGATCGAAAAATATCCCGCGGATGCCGACGCGCACATGCATTTGGGCGCCGTGAGGCTCGCGCGGTTAGATCCGAATGAGGCTTCGACGGAGCTGGAGACGGCGTTGAGGTTGAAGCCGCAGAATCCCGAGGCCCGGAATGCGCTGGGGTCCGCGATGCTCGCGCAGGGGAGGACGGCGGAGGCGATCGCGCAGTTCAGGCTGGCGTTGAAAGCCCGGCCGGACTATCACAATGCTCAGTACAATCTGGCGCGGACATTGGTGAAGGCGGGGAAGATGGATGAAGCAACGGAATTGTTCCGCGGTCTGGTGGCGGCTTATCCGAACGATTCATCGGTGCGGAACGGGTTCGGGGAGTTGCTATACGGGCAGGGCCGTATGGCGGAGGCGCGGGCTCAGTTTGAGAAAGCGATTGCGCTCGATCCGACGAATGAGGTGGCGAAGAAGAATCGGGAATTGGCGGCGCAGGCGGGGTCGAAGTAAGTCAGAGCGCAAGTCCGGTCAGGGGTTCTCGCGCATTTTATGGCTGTACTAGCGTTCTTTCCGATCGTCGTCATCGACGTCGAGGGAGAGTGGAGCGAAGATGGCTCGGCGGGCGCCGGGGTATGGGGCGGCGCCGCGGACGGAGCGCCACAGGATGCGGTTGAGTTTTTCGGTCGGGGCGGCGTCGGGGATATCGAAACGCATTTTCGAGGAGGCGATGGCGTCGGCCCGGGCCTGGGCTTTGAGGGCGCGCACGGGCGGGTTCATGTCGAAGAGGGAGATTTTTTCTTCGACCGCTTTATAAGGCGTTAGATCGGGCGTGGGCTGGAAGCTGTGGCGCATGTCTTCGGCGATCAGGTCGAACAGCGACATGGTCGGCAGACCGAGGATCAGTTCGATTGTCTTGATCATGCTCTGCGTGGAGTAGAACGTGGAATCGACGTGGCCGCGCCGCGTGTAGGGGCTGACGGCGAGAGCGACGGTGCGGTGGCCGTCAACGTGGTCCACTCCGTTTTGCGCGTCGTCTTCGACGATGAAGATGGCCATTTTCGGCCAGAACTTCGATTTACTGAGAGCTTCGACGATCTGGCCCACGGCGAGGTCGTTGTCGGCGACCATGGCTTGCGGAGTCGATTGGCCGGGGTCGGCGCCGCGCGTGTGATCGGAGGGCAAAAGCATCATGGTGAGGTTGGGCATGGAGTTTTCCTGCTCCATGCGCTTAAGGTCGGCAAGATAGATCCGGGCGCGGGCGACGTCGGGGATGCTGGTGGAGAACGTCGGAAAATTCTTGACGAGAATCTTTTCAAGCGGCGGGATGGGAGAGTGGACCTGCCAGTCCTGGGAAAAATCGTCGCCATTTTTCCAGCGCGCGAGGAGCTTCCCTCGATCTGCCGCTGGGACGCTGATGCCGGGAGCGTATTCGCCATAGACGCGAACGGTTTTGTTGCGCGCGAGCGCATAATCCCAGAGGAATCCGCTCTTTGAGTAGGCGATGGGGTCGCTGCCATCGTAGGGGTAGCTGCGGCCGGCGTAACCGGGCCAGAGGCAGTAGTCGGTTTCGTTCGCCTGAGTGATCCATTGGTGGCCGTCGGCGCTGTTGCCGCCGGTGGCGAAAAAGTTGTCGAGTAAGACAAACTCTTCGGCGAGCTTATGCTGATTCGGCGTCACGTCGCGGCCGAACATGACAAGGGACGGGTCGCCGTTGCCTTTGGAGATATCGCCGAAGACCTGATCGTAGCTGCGGTTTTCTTTGACGATGAGGACGACGTGCTCGATGAGCGAAGGGTCGCCCGCGCGGGCGGGAACCGGGAGCGGCTCCGCCGCGCCAACCGCAGGCGTGTTCACGGGTGCTTGCATGCGGTTGTTGACCGTTACAGCCGCGGTATAGCTGGCAAGCTGCGCGCGATCGGGGACCGGGAGAACCGCGATCGATCCACGATCGGCGTGGACGTACTTCTTGTTTGGCGCATCGCGCCAGCCGGGACCGACGCCGAGGAGCGCGCCGACGGCGAGCGATTCTCCATCGGGGCTGAGTGCGAGCGAGTTGGGATACCAGGCGGTTGGAATAAGGCCGAGGATTTTTTCGGACGCGGTGTCGATGGCGGCGATGGCGTTAATGCCTCCGCAGGCGGCGTAGAGCGTCTTGCGGTCCTTCGAGAGAACGAGCGCAGTGGGGGCGATGCCGTGCGCTTTCGCATTGAATGGATCGAGCGCGATCGTGCGGACAACGGCGTTTTTCGCGCTGTCGATGACGGAGATGGAGTCGCTATTGCCGTTGGCGACGTAGACGCGGCGGCCGGGCTCGTCCCAGACAATCGCGGTCGGATGGAGACCAACGGGGATCGTGTGGGTGACGCTGAGGTTTTTCAGATTGATGCGCGTCACGGTGCCCGTGGATGCGAAGCCGCGCTCGTCGATGACGACGGAATCGGCCGCGGGGGCGAGACCGGTTTTTGCGATGCGGTCGGTGGCGTTGGCGACGCGTCCTCCCCAGTTGGTGACGAAGGCGACATCGCCGGTTTGGGAGATGACGGAGCCGAAGGGAGCGATCCCGGTTGAGACGTTCGCAACCAAGGGTGAGCGGCCGAGGAGTTCGGCCAGTTCAACAACAGCGAGCTGATTCCTGGCGACGATCGGGACGACGGCGAGGCCGGGGGAGAGCGAAAGTGCTCCGGCGAGCGTATCACCAATTTTCTGGCCGACAGGGACGAGTTTACCGTCTGTCGCGCGATAGAGGCCGACGCCGGAGCCCCGCCGGTTGACTGCCACGTAGGGATGATTTCGCTGAGGGTCGAAAGCGATGCCTTGAAGTCCGGGCGAACCTTCGAGCGATATCGTTTCCAGGATTTTATTGGCTCGCCAATCGAGGCGGTAGAGGCGGGCCGCGTTCAGGACCCAGAGGTCGGATGAGGATTTGCCGAAGGCGACGCCGAGAACCCGGCCTTCGAAGACCATGGGGACGCCGGCGGGAGTGATCGCCTGGCGGGTGGTGACGACGCCGGGGTCGGTGACGGCTCGGATGGGTGGGTCGAGTTTTTGGGCGCAGAGGGGGATGGTGAGAGCGAAGACGAGGGCTCGCATGGGCAGTAGCGTATCACGCGGGAGTGAAGAACCGGTTACATTTTACGAGGCTGAAGCGTGCGCGGCAGGGTGAATCCCGGCATCCTGAATTCGAGCGCAAGGTCCGGATGGATTGGAAGGCCGGGCGTCCTTAGACTTGGGTTATGTTGAACGCGGAAAAGTGCTGGGAAGCGGTTCAGAAGCGCGATCGCGAGCAGGATGGGAAATTTTTCTTTGGAGTGATGACGACCGGGGTGTTTTGCAGGCCGTCGTGTCCGGCGCGGAAGCCGCTCAGGAAGAATATCCGGTTCTATGAGACTCCGGCGGAGGCGGAGCGCGACGGGCTGCGCGCGTGCCTGCGGTGCCGGCCCCTGGCAGCGATAGGGGCGGACCCGAATGCCGAAAGAATTCGCGAAGTGTGCCGGTATATCGAGACTCACAGCGACGAAGAACTGCCACTCGGGAGGTTGGCGCAAATGGCGGGGCTGAGTTCGTTTCATTTTCAGAGAAGCTTCAAGGCGATCGCGGGCGTGACGCCAAGGCAGTATGCCGAGGGGGCGCGGATCGGGAGGCTGAAAGGGAAGCTGCGGAAATCCCGGGATGTGACCGAAGCGGTTTACGAGGCCGGGTACGGATCGTCGAGCCGGGTTTACGAACGCGCGGATACCCGGTTGGGCATGACGCCGAATCAGTATCGGCAGGGCGGGCGGAATTTGACGATCACGCATGTGACGGTCGAATCGCCCGCCGGGCGGTTGATGATGGCGGCGACGGATCGGGGGGTGTGTTTCGTAAGATTCGGCGAGAATGAGGCGGCGCTGCTCGCGGAGTTGCAACGCGAGTACCCGGAGTCGAAGATCGAAGCGATGAAGAAGCCGTATCATCCGGATTTCGAGAAATGGGTGACGGCGCTGACGAGGCATCTGGAGGGGAATCAGCCCCATCTCGATCTGCCGCTCGACATCCGGGCGACTGTGTTTCAGATGCGCGTTTGGCATTATCTGCAATCGATTCCGTATGGAGAGGTGCAGTCGTATGGCGAGGTCGCGTCGGGGATTGGGAAGCCGCGGGCGACGCGGGCGGTGGCGAATGCCTGCGCTGCGAATCCGGTGGCTGTGCTCATTCCCTGTCATCGGGTGATCCGGGGCACGGGGGAGTTGGGCGGGTACCGGTGGGGGATGGCGAGGAAGCGGGTGCTGATCGATCGCGAAAGAGCGGCCCGGAGCCGGGGTTCGGGAGCCGGAACGACTAGTGATCGCGGTCGGTGACGAGATCGGTTACCGCGGCAAGAGCGCGTTGATAGGGCGAATCCGGAAACTCGGCGATGATGGCGCGGGCTTTTTCGGTGAACTCGAGAGCGCGCCGTTGAGCGCGTTCGACGCCGCGGTGCCGGTGCAGGATGTGCAGAATTTTTCCGAAGGGGACCTGATCATAGTTGCCGTCGGCGAGCACAGTTTCGACCAGGCGGCGCTCTTCGGGCTCGGCCGATTCGAGGGCATAGATGAGCGGCAGAGTGACTTTTCCTTCGCGGAGGTCGTTGCCGACGGGCTTGCCGAGAATTTTTTCGCGCGAGGTGAAGTCCAGAATATCGTCGACGAGCTGGAAGGCGATGCCGAGATTCCAGGCGTATTCGCCGAGCCTGGTTTCCATCGCTTCGCCGGCTCGGCTGGCGAGGGCGCCCAGGCGTGCGCAGGCGGAGAACAGGCTCGCGGTCTTGCGATCGATGAGCTCCATGTAATCGGCTTCGGTGACGCCGATTCTGCCGATCCGTTCGAGCTGGAGGAGCTCGCCTTCGACCATGCGCTGGGTGAGTTCGATCAGAACGTCGAGGACCTGGAAATTGCGCTCGCGGAGAGCGACCTGGAATGCCTGCATATAAAGCCAGTCGCCGGCGAGGACCGAAGTGTGGTTGCCCCAGACGACGTTGATGGAGGGGCGGCCGCGGCGGGTTTTCGCCATATCGATCACGTCATCGTGAACGAGCGTCGCGGTGTGGATCATCTCGACGACGGCGGCCATCCGGACCAGCGCGGGATTCGATTCACCGAACAGCTTGCCGCAGAGCAGGACAAGGATCGGGCGCAGGCGCTTGCCTCCGCCGGATTGCAGGTATTGTCCGATATAGGTAACGGCTTCGACGGAGGCGATCTCCTCGAGGCCGATTTCGCGCTCGACCTGATCGAGATCGGCGCGAACCAGATCGAAAATCTCAAGTGATGTGAGGGAACGGCCAAGATTGCCGAATGCCATGTGGCGAAATTAGAGTTTATCCCAAACAGAGCCGCCGGAAATTGGCGGTGGTCGTCGCGGCGATGGATTGGAGGGACTCGCCGCGGAGGGCGGCCAGCTTGCGGGCGGTTTCGACGACGAAGGCGGGCTCATTGCGTTTGCCGCGTTTGGGGACGGGCGCAAGGTAGGGAGCATCGGTTTCGATGAGCAGACGGCCGGCGGGCGTGACTCGCGCGGATTCCTGAACGTTCAAGGCTTTGGGAAACGTGACGATGCCGCCGAAGCTGAGATGGAAACCGAGGTCGAGGGCCTGGCGGGCTTCAGCGGGTCCGCCGGAGAAGCAGTGCATGATTCCGCCGCCTTGCCAGTGCTGTTTGAGAAGCGCCAGCGTGTCGTCCCAGGCTTCACGAGTGTGGATCACGATCGGTTTGTTCGCGTCGGCGGCGATGCGCATCTGCTCGATGAAGACGGCGCGCTGCGTGTCGCGGGGCGAAAAATCGTAATGATAATCGAGACCGATCTCACCGAGCGCGACGACTTTCGGATGCTTGAGGAGTTCGGCGAGCTTTTTGAACGATTCGTCATCGGCTTTCGATGCGTCGTGGGGATGGACGCCGGCAGTCGCGAAAAACTGCGGGTATTTGTCGGCGAGGCGGATGCCGGCTTCAAGATCGGGCGGTCCGCTGCCTGTACCGATCGCGACCATGTGCTCGATTCCGGCGGCGATGGCGCGTTCGATCACTTCGTCGCGGTCGGCGTCGAAGTCCTTGGAGTCGAGGTGGCAGTGGGAGTCGATCACTATTTCAATCGAGCTCCCACGGGAACGTCTTCGAGAAAACTTACGAGAGCGGGATTTCCGCCTTCAAGCGATGCGGCGATGATCATGCCTTGCGATTCGAGGCCCTTGAGTTTCCTCGGCTGGAGATTCGCAACAATGGCGACTTTGCGGCCGACGAGCGCTTCGGGCTTGTAGGCAAGCGCGATTCCCGCGACGATGCTGCGCGGCTGGGCCTCGCCGATATCGACGTGGAGATGCAGCAATTTGTCTGAACCTTTCACGGCCGCCGCGTCTTTCACGACGCCGACGCGCATGTCGATCTTCACGAAGTCGTCGATGGCGATTTTTCCATCGGATTGGGCGGGGGCGGCCGCGGGCGGCGCTGTTTTGCCGAGCACGGCTTGCTGGCGCGCGTATTCTTCGATCTCGAGGGCTCGCATTTTTTCGATCGAGAGCTTGGCATCGGCGCGCGGGAAGACTCCACTGACGACGCCGAGAAGTTGTCCCGCCGGGAGCTTGCCCCAATGGAGATCGCGGGTGCGAACGGCGGTGACGGGCTCGGTAAAGCCGAGCTGCGACCAGATTTTCGCGGCCGAATCCGGAATCACGGGCGAGAGAACGGCGGTGACGATTCGCAGCGCTTCGGCTGCGGTGTACAGCGTCTGGTCGAGCAGATTGCACGATTCCACATCGCTCTTCCTGGCGAGCGTCCAGGGGGCGCGTTCGACGATGAACTTGTCGACCACGCCGATCAATCCCCAGATCGCTTCGAGGGCCTTGGAAAACTCGAACTTTTCGTAGTAAGCGAGCGCTGCCGCAACCGTCTCGGTGGCCGCCGCCGCGACGTGAGATTCGCCGGGACAATCGGGCACCGCGCCGGCGCGATATTGATGAATCATCGCCAGCGTGCGGCTGGCGAGGTTACCGAGTCCGTTCGCCAGATCCGAATTGTAGCGGCCCACGAGCGCGTCGTAGCTGAAGCTCCCATCCTGGCCGAACACGACTTCACGCAGCAGGAAATAACGAAGAGCATCGGCGCCGAGCACTTTGTGGATCGGCGTCGCGCGCACAATGTTTCCGCGCGACTTGCTCATTTTGTCGTTTTCAAACAGCAGCCATCCGTGAGCGAAAATTTTCTTCGGCAGCGGAAGATCCGCGGCCATCAGGAACGACGGCCAGTAGACAGCGTGAAAACGCACGATCTCTTTGCCGATCAGGTGCAGATCCGCCGGCCAGCGATCTTCGCCGTAGACGGCCGACATGTACGTGGTCAGAGCGTCGAACCAGACGTAGAAGACATGATTCGGCTCGTTCGGAACCGGGATTCCCCATTTGACCGAGGTCCGGCTGATCGAAAGATCCTGCAAGCCCTGCTTGACGAACGCGATCACTTCATTGCGGCGGGTTTCGGGCTGGATCCAATCCGGGTTCGCCGCATAGAACGCGAGCAGCTTGTCCTGAAACGCCGAAAGACGAAAAAAATAGTTTTCTTCGGTGACCGTCTCCGTCGGGCGGCCGCACTCCGGGCACGGATCGCCCGGCTTTGCGTCGTTAACGAAAAGATTGTCGAAGATGCAGTATTGGCCGGTGTATTGTCCCTTGTAGACGAACCCGCGCTCCTGGCAGCGGTGGAACAATTCCTGCACGGCGGCCGCGTGGCGATCGCTGGTGGTTCGCTCGAAACGGTCGATCGAGAGGCCCAGAATCCTCCATTGATTGCGAAACTCTTCTGCGATCACATCGCAGTATTCCTGCGGAGTCTTGCCTTGCGCCTCCGCCGCGCGCTCCACGTTGACGCCGTGCTCATCAGTTCCAGTGGTCAGGACGGTGTCGAACCCCTGCATGATTTTCAGGCGCTTGATCGTGTCCGCGGTGATGGTCGTGTACGCGTGACCGATGTGGGGAGCGGCGTTGGTGTAGTAAATCGGCGTGGTCAGGTAGTATTTCTTCATCTGGGATCGATAATTCTATAGTGCATTAGCGCGGGGCAGGCTTGCACACTGCGGCGCAGGCTACAGGCTCGCCGCATGGTTTCCCGCCGCAGATTTTCTGAGATACGCCTGATTCGCGGCGGCGATCACTTGAGGAAGCGGAGTTCCGGTCCGCTCCGCAATGGCGCGGCAGTCTTCGTATTCCGCGGCGAAACCGTGGCGCGATACTTTGATTCGCACCTTTCCGAATGGCGTCTCGACTTCGACGATTTTCCTCTCCTCGACGCGCCGTTCGGCGGAATGGATGCGCAGTCCGAGCGTCGAGGTCTCGGCGAAAACGATTTGAGCCAGCCTTTCCTGGTCGTCCGGTTTGGCGATCACGCGCAGCAGAGATCCGGGCCGGTTCTTTTTCATTTGCAGCGGCGAGAGCGACGCATCGAGCGCTCCGGCATCCATCAATTTCTCCAGCGCGTAGCCCAGGACTTGCGGGCTGGAATCGTCGATGTTCGCTTCAATCACGCTGACCAGGGTCGATTCTTCGGCCCGCGCGGATTCGCCGATCAGCGCTCGCAGGACGTTCGGCTGTTCTTTGAAATCGCGATCCCCCGCCCCGTAGCCGATGCTGGCGATATGCATCGCGGGGATCCGCCCGGCGCTCTTTGCAAGCGCGGCGACAATGGCGGCTCCCGTCGGAGTGGTCAGTTCGACTTCCGGTCCGCGTGAGTAGATTGGCTTGCCTTTGAGCAGCGCCGCAGTCGCGGGCGCCGGAATTGGAAGAACGCCGTGCTCCATCTTCGCCGTCCCGCTGCCGACGTTGATCGCCGATGCGTGCACTTCGTCCACGTCCAGCAGATCAAGCGCGACGCAGGCGCCGACGATATCCGCGATCGAGTCGATTGCGCCGACTTCATGAAAATGGACTTTTTCGATGGGAACGCCGTGGACACTCGCCTCCGCCTCGCCCAGACGTTGAAACACGGTGGAGGCGTTCTCTCTGGCGCGGGCGGTTAGGTTTGCGCGCCCGATGATCTGGAGAATATGCGGCAGATGGCGATGCCTGGTGTCCGGCTCGGCTTCGACACAGAACTTCGAAGCGGCGATTCCGGCCCGCCTGGTTTTTTGCACCGTGAATCGCGCGGGCGTGTTGAGGCTCTGAAGCGCGTCGATCACGGCGTCAGCCGGCGCTCCGGCGTCGATCAGAGCGCCAACCGTCATGTCGCCGGCAATTCCGGAGAAGGCGTCGAAGTAGCAGATTTTCATCAGGAGAGCCGCTTCTCGATTATACGGGCTGCGGTGCTGCTCGCGAGTGCGAACCGAAAGCGAAAACTGCGAGGACTCGAGAATTTCCCGTTTTCAGCCGCTTGCAAACGAACCTACAACAACGCGGGAAGAGCCTCGGACGCCGGAGCGCGCAGGGATTGGTCCACGATTCCGGACACGGGCGTTTCCGCGATGTTGATCTCGACAACTTTAGCTCCGGCGGACTTGGCCAGGGCGACAAGCCCGGCCGCGGGATACACCACCGCCGATGTTCCGATCACAAGAAACAGCTCCGCCATCCGCGCCGCTTTTTCGGCTCGCGCCCATACGCCGCGCGGCAGCGATTCGCCGAACCAGACGACTCCGGGCCGCTCCACTCCACCGCAGGAGCATTGCGGCGGCAGATTCGGAATCGAATCGGTGCGGTCCTCACGTTCGTTTCCGCACGAACAGCAGCGGACGGTCCAGATGTCGCCGTGGACCTTCAGGATATTGCGGCTGCCGGCGCGATCGTGGAGGCCGTCCACGTTTTGCGTGATCAGCGTGAAATTTTTTGAGCGCCGCTCAATTTCAGCGAGCGCGGTGTGTCCGGCATTCGGCTGCGCACGAGCCATCACGCCGCGGCGCCAGTTGTACCACTCCCAAACGAGCTTCGGATCGCGGGCGAAGGTCTCCGGCCGCGCCAGATCTTCGGCTCGATAAGTTCGCCACAGGCCGCCGGGTCCGCGAAACGTGGGGAGTCCGCTTTCGGCGGATATCCCGGCGCCCGTGAGCGCCGCAATCGAGGATGCGGACTTGAGCCAGTCGCGAACCACGCTTCATTATCTCGACAAAGCTCGGAAGGCGTCAGCGAGCCTGTTTCGGCCGCGGCGCGATTTTCGACGGTGAATTTTCATAAAGGACCCGCGTGGATTGAGTTAGAATCGATTCATTCTATGAAACTCACCGTGAAGAGACTCACCGCGCTCGTGTTTGCGCTGCCGTTTCTTGCCGCCCTCCAGGCGCAGCAGCTCCCAAAGGGCAAGCCGGCCGACCTCGGATTCTCCGCCGAGAAACTTGAAAATCTTAAGAAGACCCTGGCAGAGGACGCCGCCAAGGGAACAATTCCCGGCGCCGTGATTCTCATTTCACGTCACGGCAAGATCGCGATGTTCGATGCCGTCGGCGTCCAGGATCCGGGAACCAAAGCGCCGATGACGACGGACTCGATCTTCCGGATCTATTCGATGAGCAAGCCGATCACGACGGTCGCGGCAATGACGCTTCTCGAGGATGGCAAATTCGCGCTGAGCGATCCCGTGTCGCGCTACATTCCGGCATTCGCGCAGATGAAAGTCGGAGTGGAGAAGCCCGATCCGGCGGGCGGAAAGCCGACGCTCGAACTGGTGCCGGCGCGCCGTCCGATCACGATTCAGGATTTGATGCGCCATACGTCGGGGATCACGTATGGGTTTTTCGGGAATTCGATGGTAAAGCACACCTACGTCGAAGCCGGCGTCCTCAAGGGCGATTACACGAATGCCGAATTCGCCGACAAGATCGCGAAACTGCCGCTGCACTATCAGCCCGGCACGACATGGGATTACAGCCATTCGACCGATATTCTCGGCCGGGTGATTGAGGTCATTTCCGGCAAGTCGCTGTACGAATACGAAAAGCAGCGCATCCTCGATCCGCTGGGCATGAAGGACACGGCCTTCTACGTAACGGACAAGGCAAAGCAGTCGCGAATCGCGGAGCCATTTCCGAACGAGCGCACGATCGGCATCGACGCGGTGATCGGCGATCCGCGCATCGCCGGCAAATGGGAATCGGGAGGCGGCGGCATGGTCAGCACGGCAACCGATTATTCACGCTTCGTGCAAATGATGCTGAGCGGCGGGGCACTCGACGGAAAGCGCATTCTCAGTCCGGAAACGGTCGCATACATGACATCGGATCATCTGGAGGGAATCACTCCGGGTCCGCTGTACCTGCCGGGCGCCGGCTATACATTCGGCCTCGGCTTTGCGGTGCGCAAGACGACGGGTGGAGCGCCTTATATCGGATCGGCCGGCGAGTATCACTGGAACGGCGTGGCCGGAACGATCTTCTGGGTGGATCCGAAGCAGGATATGTTCGTGGTGTTTATGGTCCAGTCGCCGCGATCTCTTCAGCACTATATGGCGTATCTGCGCGATATGGTGTACGGGGCGATGGTGCAGTAAAGCCGGCGGCGGATACACGGCGCACGCAGGTCAAGACACCGTTTTGGATCGGCGTCCATCCGCGGCTATCCACTAAGCGACCAGAGTCGAGGCCGCGATCATGGGAAGCGGTTCAGGCCTGCGGTCATTCATTTCTTCCGCCAGTTCCACACCTTTAATGGTGATCGAGTGGCGGCCGTTGTCGGTGCGCTGGATGTACTGGCTCTCCTTCAGGAACCAAAGGGTGAATTCGAGATGCTCTCTGGGGACGGCGAGAAGATCTTCCAGTTCCTTGAGAGTCAAGGAAGGATTGTCAGGCGTCATCAGCCGTTTTCGATAAAGCAGCGACAGGACGCCTTGGCGTTTGCGGCGCTCCGCTTCGAATCCAAGGGCGGCATTGGTCTGATCGAAAATCTTCCAGGTCAGACGGCGCGCCTCGCGATGATGAACATCGTAGGCAGCGCGTTTTTCCTCGCTGCTCAGAGCGTTGTACGCCTCCGTTATCTGACGGAAAATCTCTGCGTTTCCGGTTTGCAGATTGTCGGGATGGAAACGCTGCGCGAGCAGACGATAGACACGATGGACCGTGTCCTGATCGGCGTTGGGGCTGATTTGCAACGCCTCGTAGAAATCAACGAACGAGCCAGCCTGCATCGTTACATTTTTATATCGTTCGGCACAGGCCGAGAATAGCGATTTAGTACTTTCAGCGACCGACCGCGGGTTCCAGTACAGCAGTTCTAAAGCGCTAGCGTCTCTTTAGCGATCTTAGCGGCCTGTTCGGCGCGAAATTGACGAATTTTTTCACGGAGTTCCGGGCGGCTATTGGCGAGGATCGCTATGGCGAGAAGCGCGGCGTTGGTCGCGCCTGGCTTACCGATCGCCAGCGTACCGACCGGAATCCCGCCCGGCATCTGGACTGTGGAAAGAAGGGAATCGAGCCCCTTGAGCGACGCGCTCTCCATCGGCACTCCGAGCACGGGAAGAACCGTGTGCGCGGCGGTGACGCCGGCAAGATGCGCCGCGCCTCCGGCCGCCGCGATAATCACTTCGAGTCCGCGTGATTCGGCGGAGGAAACATATTCCGCCGTTTGCGCGGGAGTGCGATGCGCCGAAAGGACTCGCGCTTCCCACGCAACGCCGAACTTTGCGAGCGTTTCCGGCGCGGCGCGCATCACGTCCCAATCCGATTTACTGCCCATGATGATTGCTACAAGTGGTTTTGCGTCTGTCATGGATTATTGCCCCTGAGCGAGCGTGAAGCCCGGCTTACCGTCGTAGTTGCGGAGATTTTCGGTCATCGCGATCTCAAGACCGAGATCGGAAATGCGCTGCTGAAGCGCGATGACCTGCTTCGGCGTAACTCCCGAGCCCATGAACCGGCAACGGAACGCATCCGTGCAGAACGTTTCGGGCGAGCCATCGGGCCAAACCTTCACGCCGCGATTCGCGATCATTTCGAGCGACAACCCGTCGCCGTTCGCAGCCTTGATCTTGCCGGCGAGATCGTTGGCGATCTTCGAGGGCCACTCGACGTACACATCCACGCCGACCAGATCCTTTTTGGGGGCGGGACGAACCGCGATCGGACGCTTCACAGTGGCCGCGGCCGAATAGTGGACGGCCTTCAACTGCTCCGGCTTCTGTCCGAGGCGCGCGACCACGGCCTCGGCAAACTCCTTCGTCCCGGCCTTCTGCCTGCTCTTTCCTTCGGTGAAGATGTCGTATGTGTGGATGCCGTCTTCCATCGTGCGGAGCCAGGCGTTCTGAACCCGTTCTGCGACGTCGATCTGGTTAATGTGGACCAGCATCAGAATCGCGCCCTGGAGCAGGCCCGACGGATTCGCCATGTTCTGACCCGCGCGGCGCGGAGCCGATCCATGGATCGCTTCGAACATCGCGCACTGATCGCCGATGTTCGACGATCCGGCCAGCCCAACCGATCCCGCGATCTGCGCGGCTACGTCGCTCAGAACATCGCCATAGAGGTTGGGCATCACGACCACGTCGAAGGCCTCGGGCGTATCGGCCAGCTTCGCCGCTCCGATATCGACGATCCAGTGTTCTTTCTCGATCTCCGGGTACTCCGGCGAGATCTCGTCGAAAATCTTGTGGAACATCCCGTCGGTCATCTTGAGGATGTTGTCTTTGGTGAAGCAGGTGACCTTCTTGCGGTTGTACTTCCGCGCGTATTCAAACGCATAGCGGATGATCTTTTCCGACCCCGGCCGCGTGATGACCTTCAACGCCTGCATCTCATCCGGCGAGGTCTGATACTCGATGCCCGCGTAGAGATCCTCTTCGTTTTCGCGAACGATGACAACGTCCATCACCGGATGCTTCGTGCGCACGAAGGGATGGTAGGAAACACACGGCCGGATGTTCGCATACAACCCCAGCATCTTGCGGGTCGTCACGTTCAGCGATTTGTATCCCCCGCCCTGCGGCGTCGTGATCGGAGCTTTCAGGAAAACCTTGGTTCGCCGCAGCGATTCCCAAGCGCTCGGCAGAATGCCGGAGGTGTTGCCGCTCAGATAGACCTTCTCGCCGACCTCAATCGTCTCAATCTCGAGCCTTGCTCCGGCTTCTTTTAGAATGTGAAGCGTCGCGCCCATGATTTCCGGCCCGATCCCATCGCCGTGCGCGACCGTGATCGGGGTGGATGCTTTGGATATAGGAGTTGCCATATTTTCAGTTGAAAGATTCACGATAACATGGGTTTCGCTCGTCACGAACAGCATCCTGCGGAGGGACAAATGCGCGCCAAAACCGAATGCGAACCGGGATGCCGCGGCAGAGCCGCCGATCCAGATTGACGCCGCCGGTCCAACCTTGACGGCCGGTCCCTTAGTCCGGATGTTCGAGACTCGATCGCGGCTGGCCGACGCCATTCTGATTCTGTTGTCCCCAAATCCTTCCCGATTCCGCCTAGTGGTATAGAGCTTCGAATTTCTCAAAACGAAGGACATTAAAAATGACCGTAACCCGGATAACGCCGATTCTCGGCGCCCTGCTCGGATCGATTTCCGCGCTAGCGCAAACATCAACTCCCTTCACCTGCTCCCTGAAGATCACTCTGAACAACGACACCGCCGAACGCATCGACGTCATGGCCCTCACCGGCTTCGCGGGATCGCTCGGCAGCGCATCTCTGCGCCTGAGCGGCTCCGCCCCGATCGTGGACAATGGCATCGGCTCGCCCATTACTTTCACCGGCGGCCTATACTTCAACGCGGTGGACTTCATCAACCTCCGCACATCCGTCAACGATCCGAAGTTCCCCACTCCGCCCACCTTCAGTCTTCCGAACGCCTCCATCACCGGCGGCGGAGGCATCTACTCCGGTGCGACCGGCTCCGTGACTCTGAATTTTTCGCTCACAGGCGCCTTGACGATGTCCGGATCGGGAAGCATCACGGCGGCGGGCAAGACGACTCCCTTAACGCTCACGAACTTCGTCGGCGCGATCAGTTCGAACCAGGAACGCGACTATTCGAGCGGTACGATCACCGGCACCGCCAACCCCTTCGGCCCTGTGACGGGAAGTTTCAAAATCGACAACACGAACAACAACGCCGATCCCACGCAGCCCTCGATCGGGCTCATCAACATCGCCCTCAACAGCAAGGACAGCATCAATTTTTTCCTTTCTGTTGACGGCAACGGCAATGTATCCGGGACTCTGCCCGTCCAGGGAGGCACGGGCGCTTACGCCGGAGCAACCGGGTCGATGAGCGCGACCACCGTGTTCAACAGCGACGAAACCATCAGCGTGACGGGAACGGGTACAATCGTTTCCGCCGCTCCAGGCGCTCCCATCATCACTTCTGTGAAGACCGCCTTCGGATCCGACGACATCGCTGTAAATACGTGGATACAGATCAACGGCACGAACCTTGCGCCAAAGAACACTCCGTCCACCGGCTTCGACTGGAGCGCCGCCCCCGAATTCAACAGCGGCAAAATGCCGACCAAACTCGGCGCGATCGACGGCGTGACCATCAACGGAAAACCCGCCTATATCTACTTCTATTGCAGCGCGGCGACCAACCCGGCGTGCGCTACCGATCAGATCAACGTTCTTTCCTCGCTCGATCGCACCACCGGTCCGGTCCAGGTCGTCGTCACCACCGGCGGCATCGCGAGCGTTCCGTTTACGGTCACCAAGACGAATCAATCGCCAACGCTTCCCCTCTTCGATGTCAAGGGACACGTGGTTGCGCGCCACCTCGATTTCAGCCTGATGGGGCCCACTTCCTTGTATCCCGGTCTTTCCACCCCGGCCAAGGCGGGAGAGACGATCATTCTGGTCGCCTACGGACTTGGAGCGATCGGCGGCCTCACCGAAGGATCCGCTTCGCAATCTTTTACGTTCTCAGCCCCGCCGGTTTGCCGGATTTCGGGTGTTATCGCCAACGTCGCCGCCGCTCTGATCAGCCCCGGACTGTATCAGTTGAATGTCACCATACCGCCAGGTACGCCGAGCGGCGACAATGCGATTCATTGCAATAACGCGGGAGTCTTCACGTTCCCAGGGTCGGTCATCGCCGTGCAATAGTCCGTCAAGGGCGGCGCGGAAAAGGCCCAATCTCGGACGATCGAGCTCGATACAATAATCGGAGCCAAAGGAGCCCCGATGCGCCTCTTCCTCGCCGCTTTACTCACCGCACTTTCTTTGAGCACCGTCTTCGCCGCCAACTGCGAAGGCCTTGCGACCCTCTCTCTCCCGAACACTCAAATCACCGCCGCCAAATCCGTCCCGGCCGGATCCTTCACACCACCAGGCGCTCGCGCAGCCGTCGAGAATCTCCCCGCGTTCTGCCAGATCCACGGCATCCTGAAACCGACCGGCGCCTCCCTCATTCACTTCGAAGTCTGGATGCCTCTCGACAAGTGGAACGGCAGACTCGAAGTCGCCGGCAACGGAGGACTGGCAGGAACCATCAGCTACGGCCCCATGGGAACCGCGCTGCGGCAGGGATACGCGGCCGCGTCCACCGACACAGGACACACCGCGCAGGAGCCCCACACCTGGCTCGAGAATCGCGAGCGCCTCATCGACTACGCGCACCGCGCGCTCCATCTGACCGCCGTCGCCGCCAAAGAGATCGTCAACACCTACTACCTCAGCCCCGCGCGATATTCCTACTACATCGGCTGCTCTACCGGAGGCAAACAGGGACTCATCGAAGCGCAGCGCTACCCCGCCGACTTCGACGGCATCGTCGCCGGCGACGCGGCCAATTTCTGGACCCGCCAGATGGCCAGCGAAGTCTGGAACGGCGTCGTCACTTCAAGTCCCGAAACCAATCTCTCCGAAGAGAACCTGAAGCTGATTCAGGACGCCGTCATGGAAACTTGCGACGCGCTCGACGGAGCCAAAGACGGCATCATCAGCGATCCCACGCGCTGCCGTTTCGATCCGAAAAAGCTCCTCTGCAAAAGGGCCGGCCAAGCGAACTGCCTGACCTCGGCGCAGGCCGCAGCCGTCGAAAAAATTTACGGCGGCGTCGTCAATCCGAAGACGGGTGAGAAACTCTATCCCGGCCTCTATCCAGGCGGCGAGCTCGGATGGGGGCGCGCCGGCGGCATGATGGTGATCAATCGCAAAGACACCTCAGGCGTCAGCTCGAACGATTTCTTCGCCTACGCTCTCTTTCACGATCCGAAGTGGCAATTCCGCACCTTCGATTTCGACCGCGACCTGAAACGCGCCGAAGACACCTTCGCCTCGATTACCAACGGCACCGATCCGGATCTCGCCGAGTTCCGCAGGCTCGGCCACAAGCTGATTTATTACCACGGCGCCGCAGATCCGCTCATTCCCGCTCAAAACGGCATCGATTACTACGAAACCGTCCTGAAGAAAGACAGGAACGCCGATCAGTATTACCGCGTCTTCCTGGTTCCCGGTCTTTACCACTGCTCGGGCGGACCGGGCGTGACCGCGTTCGGAGGCTCGCAGCCTTCTCCGGTGATAGACGCCGGCCACGACATGATCAGCGCCGCCGTCCAGTGGGTCGAGCAGAAGAAGGCTCCCGAGCGGATCATCGGCACGAAGTTCGTCGACAACAAACCTGGCAACCCAATCGCTCTCCAGCGCCCGCTCTGCGCGTACCCGCTGGTGGCCCGCTACAAGGGATCGGGCGATATGAACGACGCGAGCAATTTCGCCTGCGCCAAATAAGCCGCGCACCCGTTCTCCGCCGTTCGCTGCGAAAATACGGATGTCGCGGCGCGGATGCGAAAACGCATAGAAGTCCGGGGAACCGTTCAGGGAGTGGGATTCCGTCCGTTCGTCTACCGCCTCGCCACCTCGCTCGGCCTCGCCGGTTATGTGCGAAATGTTTCCGGCGGCGTCGTGATTGAGATCGAAGGCGTGGAAGGCGCCGTCGCATCGTTTCTGACGCGCCTTCGGCTCGAAGCTCCCCCGCTCGCCGTGATTGAGAAGGTGGACATAGAAGATCGCGATCCCCAGCGCGGGGATGCTTTCATCATTCACGGCAGTGTTGGCGATCCCTCGAAATCCGGCATGGTCCCCCCGGATATCGCCACCTGCGACGAGTGCGTCGCGGATTTCCTGGACCCTTCGAACCGGCGCTATCTCTATCCGTTCACCAATTGCACCAACTGCGGTCCGCGCTACAGCATCATTCAAGACGTCCCCTACGACCGCTCAAACACGACGATGTCCGTGTTCGCGATGTGCGCGGAATGCCAGTCCGAATACGACAGTCCGTCGAATCGCCGGTTCCACGCCCAACCCAATGCCTGTCCAGCCTGCGGTCCGGAATTGCTGCTGTTGTCATCGAGCCCCGGCCAAGCGCCGCTCGCGCCGGCAAGCGGTTCCGGGCTCATCCGCCAGACCCGCCAGTTGCTCAAATCCGGCGCGATCGTCGCCATCAAGGGAATCGGCGGATTCCACCTCGCCTGCGACGCCGAAAACGACGGCGCCGTCCGCCGCCTCCGCAACCGCAAACGGAAAAGCGATAAACCGTTCGCGCTCATGCTCCCCGATCTTGCTGCCGCCTGTGAATTCGCCCACGTCGGGGAACCCGACCGCCGGGCGCTCCTCGATCCGCGCCGTCCGATCGTTCTCCTGCCGGGGCGCGCCGGCAGCACACTCTCGGAAGCCGTCGCCCCCGGCAACCGCAACATCGGCGTCATGCTGCCCTACACGCCACTGCATCACCTGCTCTTCAAAGACGGCATCCGGGCGCTCGTCATGACCAGCGGAAATCTCGCCGAAGAGCCCATCGTCTCCCGCCACGCAGACCTTCCCCGCCTCCACGGCCTCGCCGATCACATCCTGGCCCATAACCGCGATATCCAGACCCGCGTTGACGACTCCGTCGTCCGCTGCTTTGAAGGCATCCCGCGCCTGATCCGCCGCGCGCGAGGCTACGCGCCTGAGCCGGTCGATCTCGGCCATTGCGTGAGTGAAGTTCTCGCGTGCGGAGGCGAACTGAAAAGCGCCTTCTGCCTCACGAAGGACAATTACGCGATCCTGAGCCAGCACATCGGCGATCTCGAAAATCTTGAAACGCTCGAATTCTTCGAGGAGACGCTCCGTCACATGAAGCGCTTCTTCCGGGTCGAGCCTCGAGCCGTCGCCTGCGATCTGCATCCCGGCTACCTGAGCACGAAATTCGCGCTCGGTCTCGGCCTTCCGCAAATCGGAGTGCAGCATCACCACGCGCACATCGCAAGCTGCATGGCCGAAAATCGCGTTCGCGAAAAGGTTCTCGGCGTCGCCTTCGACGGCACGGGCTACGGAACCGACGGCAGGATCTGGGGCGGCGAGTTTCTCATCTGCGACTACAAAGGTTTCGATCGCGTGGCGCACTTTAAATATGTCCCGGTCGCCGGCGGCGACGCGGCGGTCCGCGAGCCGTGGCGGATCGCGCTCGGATACCTTCGTGAAGCGTTCGGCGATCGATTGCCGGACCTGCCGATGCTCCGGCGTATCGAAGAAAAAAAGCTGCGCTTCGTTCTGGCGGCGCTCGCCCGGCGAATCAACACGGGCGACACGTCATCCTGCGGCCGGCTGTTTGATGCAGTCAGCGCGATCTGCGAAGTGCGGCTCGAAGCGAATTACGAAGGACAGGCAGCGATCGAGTTGGAGAATCGCGCAGCGGCTGGCGTCGAACAGAAATACGCGCTCGAACTGGACGCCGCAGGCATCGACACGCGTCCTCTGATCCAGGCCGTCGCCGCCGACGTAATGCGTGGCGCGCCGGTCGGGTTGATATCGGCAAAATTCCACAACGCGATCGCTTCCCTCGTGCTCGACGCCGCGCGAGCGCACCATCTGAAGCGCGTCGCTCTCAGCGGCGGCACTTTTCAGAATTTTTATCTCCTCACCCGCACCGTGGGCCTGCTCCGCGCGGCCGGGTTCGACGTGCTCCTTCACTCCGCCATCCCTCCCAATGACGGCGGCCTCGCTCTCGGCCAGGCAATGATCTGCGCCGCCGGCTCCCCTTAACCCGGAAAAGCGCGAGTTGATGTTCTCCGGCCAACACCCAAGTACTTTCTCAACAATCTTTACGGCCTGCTCATAGCTAGGATGGTTACAGACGCATGCCCACGCAACACGAAAAAGGAGCCCGTTTCCGCGCTCTCCACGACAGCACGTTCATCATTCCGAATCCATGGGATATCGGCTCCGCGCGCATCCTCGCGGGGCTCGGATTCCAGGCCTTGGCGACCTCCAGCGCAGCGTCGGCATGCGCGATCGGAAAACGCGACGGCGGCCTGACTCGCGAGGAAGCGCTCGCCCACGCGCGCATGATCGTGAACGCAACCAGCTTGCCCGTCTCCGCCGATCTCGAAAACGGATTCGGCGACGCGCCGGAAGCCGTCGCTCAAACCGTCCGGCTCGCCGCCGAAGCCGGCCTGGCCGGATGCACGATTGAAGACACCACCGGCAACCCGGAGCGCCCTCTCTACGAAAGGCAACTTGCAATCGAGCGCATCGCTGCCGGAGCGGAAGCCGCCAGAAAACTCGGCGCGCCGTTCATGCTGACAGCGCGGACGCACAATCTCATGTTTTCGAACCCGAGCCTCGACGAAACCATTCGCAGCCTTCAATCGTTCGAAAAAGCCGGCGCGGACGTTCTCTTCGCTCCGGGCCTGCCCGATATCGAAGCGGTGCGCGCCGTCTGTTCGGCGCTTTCGAAGCCGTTCAACTTCATGGCGGGAATCCCGGGAAAATCGTTCCCGGTCGCCGAACTCAAGGCCGCCGGAGTCAAGCGAATCAGTCTCGCCACTTCGCTCTACCGCGCCGCAATGACCGGGTTCCTCGACGCCGTCAATGAAATCCAGACCTCAGGTCAGTTCGAATTCCTCAACCACGCAGTCTCCACCGCGGACCTGATCCGCGTTCAGGACTGCGCCCGCTAGGGCGCGTTAACATTTGTCGGTCAAATCCCGCTCCGGTGCGGATGTAGAATAAGTTGTTACACCTCGCTCTTAGGAAGACAACAAACTCGTGAACCGCACCAACGTTGGTGATCCGAACTACTTTCACAAGGTCGTTGACTGTCAGTGGGCGTGCCCGGCTCATACAAATGTCCCCGAATACATCCGGTTGATTGCGCAAGGGCGTTTCACCGACGCCTACATGCTCAACCGCGAATCGAATGTTTTCCCGGGCATCCTGGGCCGGACTTGCGACCGTCCATGCGAACCCGCCTGCCGCCGCGGACGCCTCGACGGCAAACCCGTCGCCATCTGCCGCCTGAAACGTGTCGCCGCCGATCATCGTGGCGAATTCGCCGATCGGCTTCCGAAAATTCCCGCGAAGAAAAATGGCAAACGCGTCGCCTGCGTCGGCGCCGGACCCGCGTCGCTCACGGTCGCAAACGATCTGATGCCGCTCGGATACCAGGTTACGATCCTCGAGCAGCACGATAAACCCGGCGGTCTGATGCGGACCAACATTCCGTCCTTCCGCCTCCCGGCGAGCGTGCTCGACCAGGAGTGCCAGACGATTCTCGATTTCGGCGTCGACATCCGCTACAACACCCCGGTAAAGAGCATGAAGGCCCTGCTCGCCGAAGGCTATGATGCGATCTTCATCGGCAGCGGCGCCCCGCGCGGGAAAGAACTCGATCTTCCGGGCCGGCACGAAACCGATCGCATCCACATCGGAATCGACTGGCTGGAATCCATCGCCTTCGGCCACATCGATTCCGTCGGCGAAAAAGTCTTGATCATCGGCGTGGGCAACACCGCGATGGATTGTTGCCGGTCTTCACGGCGCCTCGGCGCAAAGGACATTAAAGTGATGGCTCGCCGCCCGCGCGGATACTTCAAGGCTTCTCCCTGGGAGCTCGAGGACGCCGAAGAAGAAGGCGTCGAGATCGTCGTCAATCACGCGCCGAAGCGGTTCGTGGTTGAAAACGGCAAACTTACCGGAATGGAGTTCGAGCGGCTGGAATGGGACGCAAATGCAAAGAACTCCACCGTCATCGATACGATCTTCCTTCCCGCCGACGATGTGATTCTCGCCATCGGCCAGGAAAACGCTTTTCCCTGGTTCGAGCGGGACTTGGGCGCGCAGTTCGATAAATGGGATGCGCCCGTGGTGGACCCGAAAACCTACATGTCGACGCTCGCCGGGGTTTTCTTCGGCGGCGACGCCGCGTTCGGGCCGAAGAACATTATCTGGGCCGTCGAGCATGGCCATCAGGCTGCGATTTCGATTCATAACTACTGCGAAAAGAACGATGTAGCGGATCGGCCGCCGTTTGGAATGAACCTGGTCAGCCGGAAGATGGGGCTTTCCGAGTGGAGCTACCACAATGACTACAATCCGGCGCCGCGCCAGAAGATGACCCACGTCGATCTGCTGCGGCGGTTCCAGAAACTGACCATCGAAGTCGAACTGGGATTCAACGCGGAACAGACGGCAAAAGAGGTCCAAAGATGCTTAAATTGCGACATTGAGACCGTTTTTGTCGCAGAAAAGTGCATTGAATGCGACGCGTGCGTCGATATCTGCCCGCTGCTTTGCTTAACCATTACGCGCGACGGAACCGAAGAAGATTTACGCAGCAGATTGTCCGCTCCCGCGGGCAATCTCACGCAGGATCTGTATGTTTCGGCTCCCCTGCCTCAAACCAAACGGCTCATGATCAAAGACGAGGATCTTTGCGTCCATTGCGGCCTCTGCGCCGAGCGCTGTCCCACCGCGGCGTGGGACATGCAGAAGTTTGAATTAGAGATTCCGTACGCAGGGAGGGCGGCATGCCAGCCAGCGTAGAAACCGCGGTCAAAGTCAACGACTTCGCAATCAAGCTCGCCAACGTGAATGGCACGGGATCGGCCAGCGCCAACGGACTGCTGATGCAGGCGATTTTCCGCATGGGGATTCCGGTTTCGGGGAAAAATCTGTTTCCTTCCAACATTCAGGGACTACCGACGTGGTACGAAATTCGCGTCAGCAAGGACGGATACACGGCGCGGGCGCTCGATTACGATCTGATGGTCGCGATGAACGGGACAACCTACGATCGCGACATCAAAGAAGTCCGCCCGGGCGGATTTGTGCTCCACGATTCGTCGTGGCCGCTTGATCCGCACCTGCATCGCGACGACGTGACATTCCTGGGCGTGCCGCTGGCGGAGATGTGCACGGCGAACTTCAAGGAATCGCGCGAGCGCATTCTGATGAAGAATATCGCCTACGCCGGAGCGTTAATCGCGATACTCGATGTCGACATGCAAGTGGTGGAGCAGCTTCTGGACGAAAAGTTCGCAAAGAAGAAAGCTCTGCGGGATTCGAATCATAAAGCGCTGAAGCTCGGCTACGATTACGCGAAAGCGAATTTCGCTCCCCTGCCGTTCCGTCTCGAAAAGATGAACGAGAACGGCGACAAGATTCTGATCGACGGCAACACCGCGACAGCGCTCGGCTGCGTTTATGCGGGCGCGACGGTGGCGGCCTGGTATCCGATTACACCGTCCACATCGGTGATGGACGCCTTCACCGGCTTCTGCGAGCAGTATCGCCGCAACAAAGAGACCGGCGCGATGGACGCGATCATCATTCAGGCCGAGGACGAGCTGTCGGCGATCGGAATGGTCATCGGCGCTTGCTGGAACGGGGCGCGCGCGTTCACATCGACCTCGGGTCCGGGGATTTCGCTGATGAATGAATTGCTGGGGCTCGCATACTATGCGGAAATTCCGGCGGTGGTTATGGACATCCAGCGCGTGGGCCCCTCGACCGGGATGCCGACGCGAACGCAGCAGGGCGACGTATTCGAATGCGCGTTTGCGTCGCACGGGGACACGAAACACATCTGTCTGTTCCCGTCGAATCCGGCCGAATGCTTCGATTTCGCGGTGAAATCGTTTGATCTGGCGGAAAGATTCCAGACGCCGGTATTCATGCTGAGCGATCTCGATATCGGCATGAACGACTGGGTGGTGCCGCGGCTCACCTGGGACGATTCGTACAAGCCGGATCGCGGGCGCGTTCTGGATGCGGCGAAACTCGACGAGATCAAGAAGTATTTTCGCTATTCGCCTGAGGATGAAAACTTCGTCGCCGCGCGCACGCTTCCCGGGGTCAACGCGAAGGGCGCGTATTTCACGCGCGGTTCCGGCCATACCAAGACCGGAGCGTACACGGAAACACCCGACGAATATCAGGAAGTGATGGACCGGCTGCTGAAAAAACACAAAGCGGCGGCAAAGTTCGTTCCGGCCCCCATCATTCAAAAGCGCAAAGGGGCGAAGATGGGCATCGTGACCATCGGCGGGTGCGATCCGGCGGTGCGCGAGGCGCTCGATTTGCTGGAAAAGCAAAGGCACCCGGCCGATTACATGCGTATCCGCGCGTTTCCGTTTGACGAGAGCGTCGAGGAGTTCTTGCAGGCGCATGAGGTGAATTTCATCGTCGAGCAGAATCGCGATGCGCAGATGAAGTCGCTGTTGACGCTCGAGACCGGGATCGCCAAGGACAAACTCCGGAGCATTCTGGTCTACGGCGGATTTCCGTTGAGCGCGAAAAAGGTGATTGAGGGAGTGTTGAGCCAGTTATAAGACAGGTTAGCCACCGAGAATATGCCGTCGATTGTCAAGCCAGTAGCCATTCACCCGAGCCTGCACCGCAACTCGCTCGGGTTGACGATTCGCGATTACGAAGGATCGATGTCGACGCTCTGCGCCGGCTGCGGACACGATTCGGTCACGGCCGCGATCATACGGGCGTGCTTTGAGCTTTCACTGCCGCCGCACATGATCGGGAAGATGAGCGGCATCGGCTGCTCGTCGAAGACTCCGACCTATTTCGTCAGCGGAGCGCATGGGTTCAACTCGGCCCACGGACGCATGGCCGCGATCGCAACCGGAGCCATCGCGGCGAACCGCGAACTCACCTATATCGGCATCTCCGGTGATGGCGATTCGCTGTCGATCGGGCTCGGGCACATGTGCCACGCGATCCGGCGGAATATCAAGATGCTGTATGTGATCGAGAACAACGGCGTCTACGGCTTGACCAAGGGCCAGTTCTCGGCATCGGCCGATATTGGATCGAAGAGCAAGAAGGGCGATGCGAACCGGATGGCTCCGATCGATCCGGTTATGCTTGCGCTGAGCCTCGGCGCGACGTTTGTTGCCCGCAGTTTTTCAGGCGACAAGGATCAGCTTGTTCCGATCCTCAAGGCCGCGCTTTCGCACCGCGGATTCGCGCTGGTGGATGTGATCTCGCCTTGCGTGACGTTCAACGATCACGCCGGCTCGACGAAGAGCTATCTGTACACGCGCAACAACATGCTGCAAGCGACCGAGACCGATTTCGTGCCGCCCGCCTCAGAGATTCTCGCGACCATCGGGCAGAACGGAGCCGTCGCGGTTCCGATGCATGACGGCAGCGTGGTTCGCTTCAAAGGTGTGCCACCGGATTACGACCCGACCGATCGCCGAAAAGTTTACGACTACCTGCAGGAGCATCAGGGCAAGGGCGAAGTGGTGACGGGTTTGTTGTATCTCGACGAATCGGTTCCCGATCTGCACGAGATGAACAAGACTCCCGCTGAGGCGCTCTCGAAGATTCCGTACGAGAAGTTGTGCCCCGGTTCGGCGGCACTCGACGCACTCCAGGAAGAATTCCGGTAGAAGAACATTTGATGGTTGCCCGATCGACGCGCTCCATGACTGTCGCGCCTCAAATGTGGTGTGCGCAGGAGTGAGGCGCGACAGTTATGGAGGGCGTTTCAGACGTCATTTCGCATCAGTTCGGGCGAACAGGCAAGCGCGTGCCGTGGACTTTCGCGGTCGCGGCATTGGGCGCAGTTACGCTCGCGCTGCTGGTTTTCCGCTGGCCCGGATGTTCGGATATCTTGAAGTCGGTTTGAGCGAAGGCTGGAATGCATAGTTCCGCCGCACGGCTCCAGAATTGGAGAGTCATGTGTAATGCGCATCTGTCCGTTTTGCGTCGTTCCCTTAGTTTCCCCACCGCATTCTTGCTGGACGTGCCCGCATTTTCTGTATTGTGACCACGCGCCGCCGCTTTTGAAAACATTTGCATCCAATAAATGTGCAATTCGAATTTTTTCTTGACAACCAACAAAGAGGGAGTTATGCTCCGTGGAGCGAGAGGGTATTTGAAACGAAACAGCTAATGCAGTTCTCACCTGTTAAATTCAAAATACTGCGGCTTGTTGTGTGCATCGTAGTTGGGGTAGCCGCGGTAAACTTCGCTGATGGACAATGCTTTGATGGGGCCTGCTATCAAACGGGCCAGGGTTCGTTTTGCGCACTAGGATGCTGCCAAAGCTTTATTACGAGTGATTGTTGCGACTTTACTTGTTATGATTCGTGGACCTGCTGTCAGAACTTCGATGGTTCTGTCAGTTGCTGGTTCAGCGAAAGCTGCCAATAACGTAAGTTTGTCGTCTCCTCTAGGTGGGTACTGAGATGTCGCGAATGCTTCGGCTTTGGTTTCTACTGAGTGCAGCTCACTTCCAAATTACGGCGCAACCTGTTAGCACGGAAACGCGGTGGTCCAGACGCAGTGTACCGCTTCCAATGAATGGGAATGATCTGCATATTGTCGTACCAGCCTTCCCGCCTGGCTCGCGATGGATTCTCGGCGTCAAATCCGTCGCGGAGTCAGGGGCAACCGTAAGCGAAGATATGATTGTGTCTACACCTGTCTCAAGTCGACTTCGGCCAGCGCCTGATCCCGTGTTGATGGGCTTTCAGCCGGTGCCGATGGAGTCCATGGGCATTGGAACGAGTCTTCTGACACTTCCGGGTGGAATTCAGCGTGGCAGCGCTCTTCTAGTTTATATAACTTTGCCATCGGGAACCACTGTGACCGTAGACGGCCCACAGGGTACTTTAATGAGCATGCTAGTTAAAGACAGCCTGATCCTGGAGTCGGGCACCGTGATCCCTGTTCAGCTTTCCGGCCCCGAGCAATTGGCAATCATGCTCAACTTGCGAAGCTCAACATCCGCGGTTTCAGATATACCACCGACCATATCAATCGCAACACTTAGAGCGTCGCTTCTAAACTACGTGGATCTAGGAGCGCTCCGTACCCCCGCGTTGGCCCCAGGATTTTATGCGTTGGCCAAAATAGTGATCGACGAGCAAGGGCACGTGGTTAGTATCGCGGGGCTCCCCGAATCTGCTCCGGAATCTCTTAAGAATGCAATTTCCCTGACCCGCCCCGCGAACTTGTACCAACCGGCGCTGGAAAATCCGGGGTCAAGGTTGCTCCGGAGGCCCGAATGACGGGCGTTCTATCGTATCTGGAAATTCCAGAAACGAGCTATAGATATTGGGGC
>Ga0209062_1001023_pt1 | contig 58893 bp, 42 predicted proteins | sample Coa_R2_2_FD_187158 | JGI IMG/M metagenome (GOLD analysis project Ga0209062, IMG submission 187158) | Surface soil microbial communities from Centralia Pennsylvania, which are recovering from an underground coalmine fire - Coalmine... | ecosystem: Environmental > Terrestrial > Soil > Unclassified... | reverse complement strand
AGAAAAGAGGTCACGGCGTACCTGGCGGGGTAGGGAATGGTTTGTGGTTATTCCACTTCCTCCCCACAGGTGCGTCGTTTGTCAAGACTCCTTTGGTTGCGGCTCTGCCGCGCTAGGGGGAAGGAAGTTGTGCCAGCGTTTTCTACTCTCCCATACTGACTCGTTCCGAAAGGGCGAATCATGAGATCGCTGCTGCTGAGTCTGGTGTTATCTGTGTCGCTGGGGCAGACCGGCGCGGGAGAAGAACCATCAAAGGAAGACCTGTGGTCGGGTCCGGTTGAATCGACGCGGCAGGTTCGAAAAGGTGATTCTCCACGTGCCTTTACACACGAAGGGGAACTTGTTGCGGACGCACGAATCGTGAGGACGCTGCTTGCCACCATCGCGCCGTGTCTTAACAGGAAGCCGCTGTTGGCGCAGCACGAGGCGCAACTTCCGCCCTGCCCAATCCGGGAAGTCAAACCCGACAAGCAGGGCCGCGTCGTCGTGTCCGTCAACACGGTCCACAAGTTCAAACTGAAGGGCCGCAACCCGCCTACCGACATCAACATTGACGATGTGAGCGTCATTGGGGTGCGTTTGGATCCGAACGACGTGACGATCTTCTGGTTGATTGGGAGAGAAGTCGGAATCACGACCCTCACTTTCATTTATTCCGACAAATCGAAGGAGATATACGAAGTGACCGTCGACGAGGTCGACACGCAGAATGAGCCGGTACGTGTGGACCGAAAAGATGACGAGCAAGAACGTCATACCGCTTCGCTGAAACTTCCCCGTAAAAAGCGCGACTGATGACCAACGCCGACGAAAACCTGACGATGCAGATTGCCCAGGTGGTGCCTTGCACGGAAGCCGAAGGGCCGGGGAAGCGCTTCGCCGTGTGGTTTCAGGGCTGCCCGCTGCGTTGCCCCGGGTGTTGCAACCCGGAGTTTTTGCCCTTCAAGGGGGGGGAAACGAAAACACTGCACGAAATGGCGGAATGGTTCAAGCGTACCAAGGAGGAGAGCGGGATCGAGGGTATCACGCTGCTTGGCGGCGAGCCGTTTGCTCATGCGGCTGCGGCCGTGGCGCTGGCAAAGGCAGCGCGCGAACTTGATTTGTCGGTGATGGTCTTCAGCGGATATACCATTGAGGATTTGCAAGCTCGGTCGGAAACTGAGATCGCGGAATTGCTCGCTACCACCGATATTTTGGTAGATGGGCCCTACATCCGCGAACAACCCGACACGGAACGCCGCTGGATTGGCTCACAAAATCAGCGCATCCACTTCCTTACGCCGCGCTACTCGTTTGACGAAGCGTGGCAGCAGAAGAACACGCTGGAGATTCGCGTTGATCGAGATGGTATCACCATCAATGGCTTTCCGGCCGCGAATGCAGTAGGCTTGTGGAAGGGATGGAGACGGAAAAAGCCGGTTCCACTCCAAACATTGAACGAAACAAGTACGCCGCAAGGGACCGACAGCCAATGACGCGAACCGCCGCCCCACCCCCTCGACCTCCGGAACCAGACGGGCCGCGGCAGGTGTCGAAGTTCGAGTTCAACCTGCTCCGCATTCTTCGCTTCCTTGTCGGACGCTTCCCCACCGATCAGGGATTGCAACTCGTGCGAACGGCCATCACCCGGCCGGAGTGTCTCAGCGGCGGCGCAATTGACCTTGTGAAGGACACGCTCTCGAAGGCGAGTGTGCTGTTTCTCACTCACGCCGGCGGGTGGCGGAACGATAAGTTCCTGCGGAATAACAACCCCACATCAGGCCGGGTATGGGAACGGATACCTCTCGACGAGCGCGTGCTATCATTCTCCCGTCCCATCCTGGATTTTCTGCTTTGGTTGACCGCGGAGAAAGTACACGAGACGAAACAGGCATGGGACGCAGCCCCCAAAGCGTTGAGCGCAGCGGACGAACTCTTCTTTTGCCTCGCGTTCGACGCGATGCGCAGTGACCCAGAGGTGTTAGCGGTCCTGCGGCGGAAGGATGCTTTCACGCGGAACCCGTTCTGTTGGATCACGAATCCCGGCGATGTGGTGGATCCCGACGCCACCAAACCGCAACCACCGGATTTCAGCCCACTGTTCCTGGGCCAACGGGCGGTTCTTTTGGAGTGCCTCCAGCGGTACCTTGCACATCGCTGGATTCTGTCGGAACGAGCGAAAGGACAGATCGGCGACTGGAAGAAAATGCGGCAGCAGGGGCAGGCAGAGTTCGCCGCGTTGCGCGGGTTCCTCCAGGCTGCGGAAGAGGCTCGGCGGACCGACCTCGCCCGGTTCGTGCTGCGAACCAACTCTGCCCTTCTCCAGTCCGATATGACACCGGTATTCTGGACGGGTGGCCTGCAAGGCAGCGGTCCCCCTCGTTTGGCCGACCGGTTGGAGACGCAGCGAGCCGCCCTCGCCGTTCCACGCCAGATGGAGATTCTCGAACAGTGGCAACAGCGTGCACGAGACATCGGTTACTTTGACGAAGACTATCAGGCCACCCAGATGTGGAAATCCGAGTGGGAAGCGGCCAACGGCGACGCCGTGGCCACACGCGCTCATGCCGTGGTCGCGATGCTCGAACCACTCCGCGGACCGGTTGCCGGGCAACCAGCCGCACCGGGCACCACAACAAGCGAGAACACAGAGAGTAGCCCCGGGTGAGGGCTGTTATTCTGAACTCTGACCCCTGAAGCCGCCCGAACAAAGCGATTGCAGCCGCTTCGTTGCGGCAACTGAACCCTGACTCCTGCTCCCTGAACCCTGGAGTGAAGCGAAATGAGCCGTGCCTACCGCATTACCGTGAAGGAATCGGAGTCGCGCCACTTGAAGGCCGGCGACGAGATCTGCACGCAACTTGAAATTCTCGAAATCCTCCCGCCCGAGGACATGGCCACACTCCTCAAAGAGGAACTGAAACGACGCGGATTCGACGAACAAGAAGACGGCACGATGATCCGCAAGGACGGCAACATCACCGTCAAAGTCGATCCCTGTTCTGGCGAAGTATCGGTGAAGGCCGAAACGGAAGAAACGGTCAACCAGGAAGCAAAACGTGAGGCCAGCGGATTCAACGACGTCGGGCCGAACGAGCGTAGCCTCCGCGAAAAGGTGAAGGAACAACTGAAGCAGGACCTGGAAAGGAAGTTCGATCAGGAGCAATCGCGACTGCAGGGCAAAGCGACCGAGGCACTCGAGAAGCACCTGCAAGAACTTCAGCCGGAAATCTCCGAAGTGGTCAATCAGGTTACCCGCGACGCCCTCAAGCAAAAGGCGCAACAGTTGGGTACCGTGAAGGAAGTGAGCGAGGACGCCGAAAGCGGTTCACTCACGATCAAGGTGGAAGTCTAAACTTGTCATTAGTCCTTGGTCATTCGTCCTTCGTTCCGGAACGCTGGTCACTGCGACTCGGTGCTTTGGCAAAATCCGACCAGGCGCACCAGACGAACCAGGAAAAAAGGGCCCGAAAAAACCGACACCAAGCGACACTGGGCGACAATGCCCGACGGAACGAAGCATACGAACCAGGAACAGACTGCTGAACTGTGAATCAGTTTGCTGAACGACCAAAGACGAATGACAAAAGACTAATGACGAAGGACGAATGACCAAACCATGAGCATCCAAATTACCGAGAAAGACCTTCCCTCCGCCCTGTCAATTCCAGAAGCGGTGGAAGCGGCCTATAGCGAGCAGATGGCCGAGGTTGCCAACAACCTGCGGCGCGGGCTGCCTACGCTCATCGAGTGCGACAAGGAACTGGCTCCCTATCTGTTCATGAATGTTCGTGATCGGTTGCGGCAAGCCAAACTCCAGTGCATCTACCTCGATGGCCGCCAACGCGAGCCGCAACAAGGCGCGATCCCGATGGGCCTGATGGGCACCATGATCGCGCAACTGCGTGACGCAGTGCGCGGAGCAACCGAACGGCGGGTTGTTGTGCTTCCTCACCTCGACCTGCTCACCACCAGCCAGGGCGGGCTGACCGGTGAAGCGCGCGAAGTGATTCCGCTGCTCTACGAGAACCCGGAACTCGTGTGGCTGGGGTTCAAAGACCCTTCGTTCCCTCTGCCAAAGGTAATCGAGAATCTCTTTCCGCACTGGCTGAGCATCCTCGGCATTTCGCGGAACCGCTTGCGGCACCTCATCACGCAGAAAGAGAGCCGCAAGTTCGGCCGCGATTTCTCCCCGTGGCAACTCTACAAGTACGTTTCAGGCGTGAACGCTGTCCGACTGCGCCGGCTACTCTCCACGCTTGAAGGCGAGGATTACCCCGCCGACCCTAAGCGAGCCTACGGACAACTGCGTCAGGCCACGCTCTCGGGCCACATGGAAATTCCATCCGTCGATCTGGAAAAGGACATCGGCGGGTATTCGAAAGTGAAGCAAAAGCTCCGTTGCGAAATCCTCGACACGCTCCAAAAACGCGACCGCGCCACCGACGCGGAAGAAATCAGCCGGCTCGAAGAACTTATTCCCCGCGGCATGATCTTTTGGGGCCCGCCAGGTACCGGCAAGACGTACTTCGCCAAAGCCATCGCCGCAAGCATTGGCGCCGCGATCACGATTGTTTCGGGACCCGAACTGAAGAGCAAGTGGGTTGGTGAATCGGAAGAGAATCTTCGGCAAATCTTCCACAAAGCGCGCCAATCCGCGCCCGCGATCATTGTGTTCGATGAGCTGGACTCCTTCGCCACCGCGCGCGGAACGTACACCGGCAGCGGTGTCGAGCACTCGATGGTCAACCAGTTGCTCACGGAAATGGACGGTTTCCACAAGGACGAACTGGTCTTTGTGGTCGGCACGACCAACTTCGTGGAATCGCTCGACCCCGCCCTGCTCCGCCCTGGCCGGTTCGAGTTCCACATCCACATTCCGTACCCCGACGACGACGACCGGAAAGCCATCTTCGAGATTTACAACAAGAAGATGAAGCTCCAGTTCACCGAAGAGGCAATGGAATACGCAGTCAACCGTACCGGCAACCGCTACATGACACCCACCGGTACAGCATTCAGCGGAGACCATATCAACGCCATTTGTCGGTCGGTAGCGCGTCTCCGGATGCGCGAGAACATCAAGGAGGAAACCACGCCGAAACTCATCGAGCGGGCGCTCACCGAGTTCGATGAGAAGATCGAACTGCACGAGAAAGACTTGCCGGTCGTGGCGACTCACGAAGCCGGGCACTTTCTCGTCTCGATCTTCTGCCCGCACCACCCGCCGCCTGAAAAAGTCACGATCCAGAGCGATATGCCGTGGGCGCCGTTCTTCACGCAGTTCCAGCACGAGAAGAAGCGGATCGGCATGAGCCGAAACGAGATGTTCGACGAGATCACCGTTCTCTACGGCGGGATCGAGGCCGAGCGGCTTATGGTCGGCGACGTCTCCACTGGCGCAAGCGGTATGGGCCACCCCGGCTCGGATTTGTCGCGTGCTTCGCTCTTCGCGGAGTATATGGTCGAGGTGTGCGGTATGTCGAACCTCGCCGCGCCGTTGCGGTCTTTCCGAGATCACAAGGGCGACCGGCAGGTGCTGTCGGGTTCGATGGCAGAGGCGATCGATCGGCAAGTGAATACGATCATTGTGGAAGCGCAGGCGAAAGCCGCAGCGATCCTTGCGAAGCACAAGGCTGACCTGCTGAAACTCCGCGACGAATTGATGGAAAAGAAGACCATCGAGGGCGAACGCACGAAGGAGATCATCGAGGAACTTCGCGCGAAGTACCCGAAAGACGTGGGTGCGCCTGGTCCGGAAGTGAGACTCAGTACGGGTGCGGGCACAACGACCGTCGAGAGTGCAAACGGCAGCGCAAATGGAAGCGCGACTGACAAAGACAAAAAGCCTGTGAAGAAAAAAGATGAGTAGTTGGAACCATCATGCATATTCGCGCTCGCTATGGTTGTGATACGGCTGGGTGTCGGCGATTCGAAACGCGGAAGGAAAACTCATTCCAGCTTCCTGGTGAAAACAAGGTGGTAACGATGGCCGAAATGACGATCATGCTTCGCCGCGATCCCAACACCGGCAAGCAGAATATCATCATCAAACTGGATTCCGACCCGGATGCACTTCCGCTCGAACACGAGCAGATGCACCGGGCATTGGTCGAGAAGCTCATCGGCAAGGGCGTCAAGCCTGAAGACATGGGTGAGTTGATCGTGGAGCGGGAGAGCGAAGCGGCCCCGGAAGGTCCGGTCAGCCAACCGAACGAACCACAGAAGCAGAAACAGGGCAACAAGGGGTGAGAAGCCTCATTCGAGGGTGGTTGCAGGCGAGCCTTTCCCTCCCGCTCGCCGCGCCCCAACCGATAAACCTCACATCGACATTCACACACATAATTTGAACCATGATCCTTCTGTTCCCCGACCTGGATACCGTTCGGCTTTCGCTCACAAGCGGCATCGTCCCTTTGGACGTAACGCTTGCGCCGGCGGCCGTCAGTTTCGATGAGCAGGGTAAGATTTACGTTGAACCAACCGCGAACATCACAAAAGCAGTGGCCAAGAACCTCGATCGGATCGGGGTGAAGGGTTCCAAGCGCCACGCCTCCGACGAACCGCAGGAAGTGACCTGCTGGCCGCAGCTCCTTCCGGTGGCGCGCGAACCGGGCACGCCGCAAATTTCCAATCAGGCGCCTGTGCTTTTTGAACTGGAACGAGCCGAAGACCTGCCATCGCTCGTGACGGAAATGCTTCGTCTCGGCAACGACCGGCAAGGTTTCCGTTGGTTCGATGCCGGTACCAGTAACGATAGCAAGCGTGTCTTACTGCGAGTGATCGGTCCACCGTACTACACTCTTCTCCGAGCGATCGACCGGGGTGCAACCGGCACCAGCGGGTCGGTGCGCGCCTACCTCGAAAGCGCCCCGCGTGTGTGGGTTGAGGTCGGGCACTCGTTACCTCTCGCACAGCAACTTCGCGCTGCCGACAACCAGATGCTTCTCATTCGCGCGCCGCGTGAGTGGTTGTATCTCGACGAAGCGCCGTTTCATGATGTCTACGACATCATGCAGTTCAAGTTGCCGGCAGCGCCGGTCGCCTGGGACGAGACAAAGTCCCCTCACAAAATGACGGTGTCGCTCAAACTCGCCCCCAGCACAACCACTGACACCGCGGAATTATGGGTGATTCGCGAAAACGCCGTGGAACAACTCGACGCTCTCGTGCGCGATTCCGACGACAAGTCGATCCAACGGCTCATGTTCGCGATAGCCACCGATTCGAAGGGCCGGCGAACTGTGGTGTTGCGCGTGCGGCCATCAAAACTCACGCCGCCACCGTTGATGTTCGATAACGCCATTGCATTCAAACCCTATTGGAAGCTGCCCAACCTGTTTCTGCCGCTTGGCAAGCGTCTGCACCCCACACTCCGACGAGACGCGGTGCGCAAGCTCCTCGCCGATGACCCGGATCAGGTTGTGTGGCTCTTCCCCGACGACAGCAACGGTTTCACTCCCGAAAGTGTGCCGGATGCGGCGTTTCACTCGCTGGAGGACTGGGTCGATTACGTCATCGAATCGAACCAGCAGGAACTGGCGGCGTGGATCGACGCAACGCGATTCGACTTCGATCACTTCGCATGCAAGGAAACCGGCGGACCGAAAACCAAGCCCGACAAGGGCGATAAGGAGTCCAAGGGCAAGGACGATGAAGTAAAGGCTCCCAAGGGAGTCGCTCCAACCAAGGGAACCGGCAAAGGCAAACCCGCGGCTGGCAAATCCACCGCGCCGGCCGATTTCCTGCCGGTGGTGGAAGAGGTCCGCAAACCCAGCGAATGGGAAATCCGCGCCAAGGAACTTGAGGGACAATTCCTTTCGCTGGAAGGTGCGCTCGATTCCCCGGAGCGACAATCGCTCTGGCCGGAACTGGCGATGGCCTATGCCGGCGCGAAAAAATCGATGGACACCGCCATCTGCTGGCTCGATGCCCTCTGGGACACCGACCCTATGCCAGCGGCATGGTTGGGCAACTGGGTGCGAAGCGAACTCCCGGACGCGGGTAACACCATCCGCGCCGATGAATTCGATAAACTTCTCAACCAGCCCAGTGGAGGGCTGGAAGAAGTCCGGCGTGTCATCGCGGTGTTCCTCTGGCTGGCGGCCCAGCATCCCGTCCCCGCTTGGCTGATGAACCGCCTCCCCCTGGTGCAGAAATACCTCGAAACTCACGAAGACATGATGCCCGTCCGTGCCGTGTGGCTGGCGGGCACGCGCCTTGCGCAGCTCGCTGGATCGGATGTGCTTGGTCTGGCACGCGTCCGCGACCGACTCCTGCTGCGATTGCTCCGACAAGGCCTTCAGGCCGAACGCGACCTCCCTGGCTTCCTCCGTTTCTCCGGATTGAAAGATTCCGAGCGGATGCGGGTGGTGCAAGGCGAGTCGATGAAATTGCATGCGGCCGTTCAAAAGTGGCTCGATGATTCTGCCAAGCAGCAGAAGAACGAACACCTCAACGCGAACAAGCCGCTCATCGACCTCCTGTTCGCGTTCGCGCTTGCCAAGCTGGGAGAAGCGACGCAGGCGAAAAAATTGCTCGAAGAAGCACGCAAAATCATGGAGGTGCCAATCCCATCTGGCGGCAATCAGCAGGCCGAGCAGGCGCAGACGGCGGCTGTTGTGAAGAATTTCCTGTTCAAGGCATTTAAGTATCGGGTCGATCAGATCCTGGCAGGCAAACCCCACACCGGGCAGATGTCGGTGGAAGTTCTCGACTCTTTGGACGAGATCGCCAAAAAGGGCGGTACCGGGCCGGTGAATAATCCCTACAAGCTCGCGAAATACGTCGTCGATCGGATGCGGGACCAATCGCGCGTCATGGAGCCAGAGGAGAAGCCGGACCCGTATGCCGACTGGACCAAACACGGCGACGATCTGAAAAAACAGCTCGCGGAACTTCACACAATCCGCGACCCCGCCAAACTCGCAGAACGCATCCGCAAGCTCTATCGTGATGGCGTCACGGGCAAACCGCTCAAGGAAGTTCAGTTTTACGTACTCCATGAGGGCCTGCCCCTCGCGGTACGTGTCAGCGAACAGTTTACTGTCGAGCTTCTCACGCATGTCCCAGCCGCGCTCACCGGCGGTACCGGCGCGACCACCGAATCGCCCGATTTGCCGAAGAAGCAGGGTGAACTTCTCGAGCGCGCGCTCCAACTCGCGGGTCACTATAACCGCGAAGACATCGTCAAGAAGCTCGTGGACGACTTCACGGCTCTCGTCCACACGAAGCCGGAGGAAACGCGATTCAAACTCATCAACGTGGTAGCGCGTCAATGTCTGAGGAACCTGAAGAAATTCGGCTTGCGGGATGAAATCGACCGCTTCCTCACCAAGCTCCACAGCGAGGTTCTACGCGGGGCATCGACGGCCGAACTCAAGAAGAAGTATGCCTCCAAGCCCGACTCCTGGTCGGCCGTACTCCAGACCTTGCTCAATCTCGCAAGCGGCTGGTTGCAACAGGGACTACCCGAGCGCGCGAACCCAATCTTGGCTGAAGCGAAAAGCGAACTCCTCCTCCAAACGAATGTGACTTTCCAGGCGAAGGACTACACGGAATTGGCACGAGCGTATGTCTACGCACGGGGGCAAAGCCCAACCGATAGCGGCCTGGAGGAGATGATCCGCCTGTTCCGCGAGATGGATGTGAAGAAGATCACAAATACCTGGACCACAGCACAATATTACTCACGGTTCCATCTCAATCTGGTGGAAGATGTGATCTTGGCACTCGTGAGCGACGATTCCGGTCTCGGTGCATCTGGGCGGAAGTGGCTGGACGACGATGAATACCTCGTCCGCCGCCGCATTCACGGCGATATGAAACGGTATCTCGAGAAAAATCACCTGTAGCCTCAGTGGTGAATTCGAAACAGAGGAAAAGCGCGGACAGAAGCGAGGTCCAGAAGAACACGGATTACTCTCGGATTCCGTCTTTCTGATTTCGAATTTCCCCACCGAGCGGGCGCACTAGACTTTCGGGCATGCCAGCCCTTTTCTTCCCGAACCTGGATGCCCTTCGCGTCGCGGTCGCCAGCGGCCTCGTACCAGCTGCGCTTGCGCTCTCCCCAGCGCGGGTTGGCATCGACTCGCTCGGTCGCGTCTGGCTCGAAACCGATGACCTTCCCTCCCGGGAATCGCTCTCCGCTCTTGCTCGCTTCGGCATCCAAATTCTCAGCACTTCCGTTGTCCCGACGCGGCCGGTCGCGTGCTGGGTTGAAGTTCTCCCGCTCCGGCGCGTGGAGTCTCCACCAAGGGGCCTCATCCTTTTCGATGTGCCCAATCATCGTCTCGCCACAGTTGTCTCGCGCTTGCAGCGCCGGCAGACCACACCGATCGGCGTTCGGCTTCTGACCGAACCGGAGACAGGACGGGCCTGGGTTACAACGCCGGCACCTCTCGCCTGTCGGAGTTCGCTGATTGCTGGCGACTCCGACGTACTTGCCTACCGGCAACAGACAGAAACCGTATGGACTGCCGAGGGGTGGGAGCATCCTCTGGCCTCGTACCTGAGGACGAGCGAAGGGGAGATCATTCTCTGCGATCCTTCGCAGGGAGTCGTCCGTTATGGCGGTCCGGTGCCGCAACCACGACAGGAAGAGTTCCCCCTGCCGCACCGGCCCACCCACGAAGTCCGTTCCACCACGCTGCCGCGAGTCGATGTCCGATTGTGGTTAAAACGTTGCGACGACACGCAGCAAGAATCCATCTGGATGTTGACTCCCTCGCAGCAGCCGGCGTTCCGTGCCTGGTGTGAAAACGCCGATGATCGCCTTCTCCGGCAGTTTCAACTCGCTTCGGTGAGTGCCGGTGGAGAATCCCGCCTGCTCCTCCGACGCTCGACACGCGATCAACCATCGGCATATCTACCGATCCCAGCACATGCCTTTCACCCCGACCTACGACTGCCGTGGCTTCTGCTCCCAAGTGGATTCCAACTACGCCCCCACATCCGCGTTCACGAATTGGTTCGCGAATTCTCACGAGGGGCTAACCAACTTGTGTGGTTGGAACAGACAGGGACGGGGTTGGCCGTCCACACGGCACCCGAAGCCGCCTTTCGACTGTTGTCCGATCAAGTGCAGTACACAGCGCCGACCCGCATGCCTCTTGTGGCCGAGGTTCGGTCGGAAGAATTGTTTCCGTTTGATCGCTTCGCAGTCCAATTGGAAACCTCCATCGAAATCGAATTGGATCCAGCCGACGATCCTCCCGTGGAACATCTGATCGGTTACGAGAGCGAACCCGGATGGATGTCAAAATCAGTGTCCCGGGTGCTCCGCTGGGTGCGTAGGTCTCGGCAGCAGCGCGAGCGCGATTCGGCTGAGCCGCCGGAAGTTGAGACACCGCACGTCAGAAAAGCTCCGTCAAAAGCCGACGGAGACGGCGATCGTGTGGAACGGAAACTGGCGTCCGCCGACGTCCTCTTGCACGGGCACGACTGGGCAGCGCGTCGGCACGAACTCGAGAGTCGCCTCTTGGCTGATTTCGCACAACTTAGTTCGGACGACCGCGCCACCCGTTGGGCGGAACTCGCCACTGTCTACGCAGCGACCGGCCAGGCACAGGACGCCGCCGTTTGCTGGGTGAATGCGCTGTGGGAATGTGCAACGCCACCGGAAGCCTGGCTCGAACAGTGGACGACAGCAGAATGTCGCGCCGCAAAGCGATCCTATCTTGCCGGTGATCTGGAACGCTGGCTCGGGGAACCGGGTCGGCCAGGGACCGGCCGAGTCGTCGCGGCACTCGCCGCGCACCTCGGCTTTCGCAACAATCCACCCAGCGAGTTCGTCGCGGCGCTGCCGCGTGTGCTGACGATATTGGAGCAGCAGTTCGATGACATCCCGGCCCGGGCGGCATGGCTGGCCCGCCTTGCCGTGGCACGCTCCTGCGATGGCGATGCGCTCGGCGCGGCCCGCTGGTATGATCGGTTACTCCGTCGTCTCCACGATCGCGGGCCGGGCCTCGATCTCGATGAGCCATCCTTTCTCCGCTTCCGCAGCCGGGCAACCGCAGAGCGATTCAAGGTGACACGCGAATGGCTGACCCACGTTTGCGAACCGGTGCGAGCATGGACGAAGAAACCAGCGGGCATCTACGGTTTACAGGCAGTCGGGTTAGCTGCTGAAACGGCCGCCACGGCCGAATACGCCCAGATGATGCTCGCCTGGGGTCTTGGGGTTCTCGGTGAGCGGGCCCGCTCGCGCGATTGGGCCGCGCGCGCACGCAAAGCACTCGCTAGCGCCACGGGTCCACGTGCGGACCCCGCTGGCCACGCATTCCTCGGCGATCTCTTCCTCCAGCGGATCAAAGAAGCACACGAGGGGCACATCCCCAAACCCGGCCTCCCCGCCGATTTTCAGGAACGGCTGGACAAGTTGCCGGAATTTGCACGCTACTCCGTAGACCGACTGCGAGAACACTCCCGCATCCTGCAACCTGTGGGGGTCGTGCGGGCGTATCGTGGCCGCGAATTGCGAGAGTTCTGGGGGACGGATCGGTTGGGTGAGCGGCTCTCACTGCTGGGTGCATACACGGATCACTCGCAGATCAACGAGGAAGCCCGCGCACTTCTGGCCGATGTCTCGGCGGCACCAACCACCGCCACGGTACCGCGTATCGTTTTCGCGTTGTTGGAAATTGCCGCGTATCTCGACCCCAGCCAACTCGACGCGCTGTTGGATCTCGTGCCTTCGGCCCTGGAATGGATCGAGACGTGGATGCAGACCGGGAGGTGGAGCGAGGCAGAACGGTTCGAGCGCGTGTCACGTTTCCGCAGCCGAATGATGGAAACTGCCTTCGCGGTCGCTCCGGCTGTCTCAGCGGAACGGCTCCTGTGGTATCTCGTTCGCAACGCCACCGCGGGACGAATGCTCCCGGCGGTGTTGACCGCCGCCCCGCGCATATTCCGGACAGCCCGGCGATTGGAATTAACCACCCCCGCGGAAGCACTGATCGAAGTTCTCGACCCCGATCGCGCCAGTTGGGGAGACCAAACACTGACCGCGGAGCGAGTGGGCCTTGCCGCAGGCTGGTTCGTGGCTGGCCATGAAGAAACGGGCAATCAGATTCTCAATGCAGCGCGCGAGCGGCTGTTCTATAATGCTCCCCCCGACCTGCAGCAACGAACATCGCTTGCGTTAGCGTATGCCGAAGCGCTCGGGTTCGCGCCGCTTGTGATCGCGCTGGGGCGATTGGAAGAAATCTTCCAGCGGCTCGACCGCGTCATGGTTCACTGCTCCTCGAACTGCTACTTCACGCTTCAGCCTCTGCGGCTAATCGATACAGTTGTGCGATCGGTCGTCACCGACGACTTCACGCTCAGTCCCGCCGTACGGGCGTGGCTCGACGGCGATGAGTTCCTCATCCGGCGCCGCCTCCACCGCGACATGGCTGTGTTGTTGCGGGAATGCGAAGGCGATTAGCTGGGAGCTACCTCCGGGTGGTTACAAATACCCCAAAGATCAAGAGTAGAACGAACATGACCAGGGCAGATGCGATCATCATCTTGTTCCCGGCTTTCCTTCGACCTGCCTGTCGCGCCATCAGCCCGAAACAGAAGCCGAACAGGGGTAGAAAAAAGCAGAGGAAGGTTTCCAGGTGGGTGATCTCATCGTTCGTGTCCTGTTTCCCCAGGTAAGACGCTTCCATCTGCCGCGAGACGAAGTCGTATCCGCAATCGCAGCGTTGCGCGGTCGGCGGATTCACCAAGCGGCATTTTGGGCAGTCGCGCACCGCGCTCATGTGACGTCCCGTCTTACGGTTTCTTGGGGGTTGGTTTGTCGTCGCCTTCGTTGGTCCACTGCCGACCGATGGCGTTCATGTCTTTCGGCGGCGAAACATTGGGAGCTTCGAGGCCGAATTCCTTCTCGCGCGTTTCGCGAATCTTCGCGGTATCAACTTTGAAATCCTTATCGCGCTGCGCAAGCAATTTCTCGTTCACCTGTCCATCACCCATCAACGACCAGATGAGAAGCGGTTCGCCCACGGGGACCGGCGTGGAAGGGTCAGGCCAGGTGTGCCACGCCTTCCCCCAGGTTTTGATAACCACTCTCATGAACTTCATTTCTTCTTCGGGAGTCATCGCCGGAGCGATCAGTCCACCTCCGAGAACTTCGTAGGTGTGCGCGTGCCAGTATTTTTTCTCCTCTTCCGGCAACTTGCGATATGCTTCGTCGGAAATCAGGTACTCGATGCCGATGAGTTTCGCATTTGCTCCCTGGCCATCGTAGAGCACGCACTGGAACACATCCCCCTCGGAGCCACCGGTGTGCGAGGCGCAGTAGTGCTGGGTGATGAACTGCAGTTTGGGATTCTTCTTGGCCATGTGGATGCCACAGAAGTGGAAGTGTGGCGCACCCAACGGACCATGAGCAGGCTTGTTCACATGGTCCACTGCCTCCACGGGCACGCCACCACACACAGGGACAGCGCCAAGCATACCCAGTGCACCGAGCAATTCACGGCGATCCATCCTGTGCTCCTTTCAAACGAGGAATGCGATGGAGTGTGAATTATCGGTAGCGCAGTGATAATTAACTGAACCGGCGTCCAAATTACCCAGCCGGGTGACTTGTCCAGACGGCCGTTATCCCTCGAAGTCTTTCGCAAATGCCTTAGGACTCAACTCAGCGCCGGTTGCGAACTTGGTCAGTCCCTTCCAGTCTTTCGTGCGGCCGGGGGCAAAGACTTTTTCTTTCATGAACGCGCCAACCTTCTTCTCGCCGATGTAGATCGCCGTTTTGGGATCTGCGTTGTAAACCTCTTTTGCGAGCGCATGGTGCACCTGCGAGGCGAATAACTGCCCCATCATGTAGTTGTGGTAATACACCGGTGCGCTGCAAATGTGGATCTTGCTGCCATAGTCCGGCGCGTTACGGCCCTTCGGTTTCTTGACCTGCTGATACTTCTCGACCAGATCCCACCAGAGCGAATTGAGATCCTGCTTCGGGTTCTCGTACATGGCTTTCTCGAACCGCAGCATCACTTGACACCAGCGGCTGAAGATCAGGAGTTGATTGCGCTGGATCTTGGCGGCTGCTTCGTCGAACGCTTGCGGATCGTCCACCTTCAAGCCCATTTTCTCGATCCACGCCCGCGATTTGCTGAATCGCTCAAACTGCATCGCGACGCCTTCGGTCGTGAGGATGTGGGCTTCGGCTCGGAGTACATAGGGCAGCGACTGCGGAATGTTCTTCGAAGAGTAAACGGAGTGGCCGAGCTCGTGGAGCATCGTGCCCATCCAGTACTCATTGGGAACGATGTTCGCCAGGACGCGCACGTCGCCCTCGCGGTCGATGTCGGTGCAGAATGCGTGCGGTGACTTGCCCTTTTTCTCGTACAGATCGCTGCGCGCGATCACGTCATCGATCGGTAGCCCGATACCGGCGTAGAAGTCCCGGCAGAGCTTAAGAAGATCGGCTTTGGCGTATGGCGTATCGAGATTCGCCTCGTAAACAGCCGGCGATTCCTGAAAGAAGGGATCGTGATAGTGCCAGGGCATCAGTTCCGCCACGGCGACGCCAAGTTTCTTTGCCAGTCGCGTGTCGATATCGGCTTTCGCCTTCGAGAACGGCTCCTTGGTGAGCGCATCGAGATCGTCGAAAAGTTGGATGAGTTCCGTGCCATCTTGCTCGTTGAGAGTAAGCATCATGGCGTGGAAGTTCTTGAAGCCGAGTTGCGTCGCGGCTTCGTTGCGGAGCTTCACGAGTTCCGCAAGGTCGGCTTCCACCGCAGCACCAACGCCCTTGCTGGCTTCCCATACCTTCTGCCGCAAGGCGGAATCCGTGGATTGTTTGAGCGTGCTGCGAACCTTGCTGTCGGCGATTTCCTGCCCATCCACCTTCGCACGATAAACGTTGAATGTCTGCTCCACCGCATTCGCTTTCGCGGTGATCTTCTTGAGTAAGTCCGGCGCGACCTGTTTTTCGAGGTATTGCAGGTAGAGCAATTGCAGTTGGCGGGCGACAAGCGGATCCTTGATCCCACCATTGTCGGCGGCTTCCTTGAGTGGCTTGAGGCGGTCGAAAGTCTTCTTGTCAGAGAGCGCTTCATCGATCTTGTTTTGTGCTTCTTCCTTCTTCTTGAAGTCCTCGTCCTTGCCGCTAATGTTCGCATTCCACCACGCGATGCCGGCTTGCACCTCCAACGGCCGCAACTTTGCGACGTGATCCTTGATGAAGGCAACGGCCTCGTCGTTGGCATCAGCCCCAGAAAGTGTGTTCGGAAGTACGGTCGCGGCCACAGTGGCCCCTCCAGTGAGCAGGAAATTGCGGCGATCGATTGGTGTAGTGAGCAGTGAGTGGTGAGTTTTGTGTGCGTCAGCGTGACTCATGGTCCGTCTCCCGGTTTGTCTTTTGGAGGTAGGTAATATATCCACAGATTCGGCAAACGAATCGTGTCCGCAGCATTCACCACACCAGGGCGTTCTGAACCACAACTCCGGGAGGCGCTGGCCCCGACCAGTCCCGCGGTCTGTCACACTTTACAGAGAATCGTCTCCAAGACCCAACACCCGTGAGCATGCGGCTTGTTCGCGTGACAGTGAGTCAGGGTTTACTCTTCATCGCCAGGATGGGCATCGAATAGAATTCATGTGTCATGGGAAGCGATATCCCGAACAGTCGAGGTGAACCGGTCGGGATTCCACACGAGGGAAATGAAAGGGTTGGGGATCAGGTCGCGAAAGATGTCAAGTACCATCTCGTGGGAAACCACCCACCCCATTGGCTTCACGACCGCGAGCACTTGTCGGCGGCCGTGCAGAATCGACATCCTAGTATCGGCTCAGTTGCGCAGGTGCGCAACCTGAGCGTTGTGGGTGACGAAGAAATGTCACATATTTGTCAACTGCCTTCTCGTTTTGCACACAGGCGCTGAACCACCTTGACGAGTTGCGTCGGATCGGCCGGCTTCAAGAAATATGCCGCCGCGCCGGCCTGAGTCGCTGCCAGGCGGATACCCTCGCCCGTATGTCCCGTGACCACGACAACATCGGGTGGATTGGGGAACCTGCGAGCCCGGCGGATGAGCGCACACCGGTCGTCATCGGGCAAATCGAGATCGACGACGAGTACGGCAGGCTGGGTTTGAGGGATGGCTTCCAGAACGGCGCGTGTGCTCCTGGCTTCCCGCGCATCGAACCCATTGAGTCGCAGAATTGCCGTCAGGGCCGCGGAATCATCCGCGTCACCTTCGGCAACCAGCACACGCGCCCCGCCCAATGCGGGCATTGCGAGATCCGTGGCGGTCATCGAAACCTCCGCGGAGAAGAGAATAAGCTGGTCGTAATGAGCGGAGTATACGCGTTCAAACTGTGGCCTTCAACACCACCTCTGCCGTCTGTCTAATGCATGCCGAATCATCTGGTCGGTTGCCGCCGAGTTTGGATCTTCCGAAGCGGTATTCGCCGAAATTGCAACAGCCTTAACCGAAGTGTCAACAGACCAATGTCGGGAGAATTCGATGTTTGTGCGAAGTTTAGCGATCTGGGATGTCCGGCATCAGATGAACCAACTCATGTTGGAAAAGCTCCGCGATCTCTTCCGGCGCAAGATCGGCTGGTATCACCAGCCCACCAACTATCGCGACCGGTGGATTCGAGATTGCTGGCTCAACTTGAGAAGCCGGGACACTCGATGAGTCGGCAGGAGGGGATGTGTTCGGAGCCAGCCCCAAAGTCCCACTCAACCGGGAAAGCCCAAACGCCGCGCAACCGAATAGGAGCACCAACCCCACCATGACCGAACCACTGTCCCCCGCCGGGCCAGCCTGTTGATTTGCCATCGTGTACTCCAAGAAGACTGGCAGCCGCATCGCTGTAGCCGAACTCGATCTGATTGTCATCCCCAAAATGTTGAGATCCCCCACTCTGGGTTCGATCACTGGAAAAGGCTTTGATGGCAACCATGTCGCATCTCGTTGGAAGCACTTTTGAATAATCTTGCAACACAAAATCGAGAGACAGATTGCGATGCTGTCTGTGATTATTTGAAGAACTGTCGGTGAATGTTTTGATCCAAGATTGACGTTTCTCCGTTGGGTTGAGAATATACCCCGGCTATCTGAACGAATACCCAACCACACGCATCACCGTGTGGCTCAGTTCTTCCCACCTCATCCTTGAGAGGGGTTGAACTTGTTACTCCGGGAAGGAACTACACATCATGAGTCACCCGCCCACTTCCCGGCTGTATCCATCCTGCTCCACAAACTGTCCGCGCTCGCATTCACATCCATGACATTCAGGCGAGTGCGAATTCTTCAGAGGATCACATCCGGATCCCGCATGAGTCCGCAATTTCGATCCGAAGTGTGTGCTGTTCTGAAATCAAGGGATCTATTGGTCCCTGATCTCGGAATCTGTTGGTTCTCGACTTCAAAACCATAGTTTCCATTCCCGAGGCTTTTCACTGATGCGACGCCCTGGCAAGAACCGCGTTTTCTCTTTTCTCTCCGGCGCTTTTAACGAGTGTGGTCGCCTGATCGAGCAGTTATTCGTTTTGCGTGCCCAGCAGCCGCGACCACACGCCTTGCGGCTGGAGACGCTGGAAGATCGCAGTGTCCCCTCGACCACGACCCTGACCGAGCAGAACTCAACGATCTACTCAGGGCAAGGCGCCTCGCTCACCGCCAGAGTGACCGGCGTGAGCCCGACGGGCACGGTGACGTTTATGGACGGGAGCACAGTAATCGGGACCGAGAGTGTCACCAACGGCTACGCCTCCCTGGACACATGGGTCCCCAGCATCGGAACTCACACGATCACGGCGGTGTATAACGGAGACGGCAACAACGCCGCGAGCACCTCGAACTCGGTCACCGAAACCGTCAACATCGCCACCCCAACAACAAACCTGACCACGGACGCCCCAACGATCTACTCGGGGCAAACAACGGACCTGACCGCCGTGATGACCGTTCCGGGCGCGGGCCCGACGGGCAGGATGACATTCATGGACGGGAGCACGGTCCTCGGGACAGTACCCTTCAGCGGCGATTACTGGAACGGCAGCAGTTGGGTGCTGACTGCCTACTTCTCCGACTGGTCCCCCAGCGTTGGAACCCACACGGTCACGGCGGTGTATAACGGAGATGCTAACGACGCGGCCAGCACCTCGAACTCGGTGACTGTAACCGTCAACATCGCCCCCTCAACGACAAGCTTGACGACGTCCAACCCAACGATCAACTTGGGGCAAACAACAGATCTGACCGCCACGGTGACCGCTCCGGTGGACCCGACGGGCACGGTGACGTTCATGGACGGGAGCACAGTAATCGGGACAATACCCTTCAGCACCAGCGGCTGGTCCTACAACCAAACAACCCACACCTGGTCGATGCCCGCGGTCTTCTCCGACTGGTCCCCCAGCGTTGGAACCCACACGATCACGGCGGTGTATCCAGGAGACGCCAACACCGCGGGCAGCACATCGAACTCAGTCACCGAAACCGTCAACAGCGGCACGACCACGACGCTGACATCTTCGGGCACGAGTACATACGGACAGTCGGTAACCTTCACGGCGACTGTGGCGGCCACATCGGGTACCGCGACTGGAACTGTCACGTTTATGGACGGGACGACGACCCTCGGAACGGCAAGCCTTAACGGGAGTGGGGTGGCGACGTTCAGCACAACGGCGTTGTCGGCCGGCACACACACGATCACTGCGACTTACAATCCCACCGGCTTCTTCGCCGGGAGCAGCGGCTCCGTGTCCCAGGTGGTCAATAAAGCTGCGCTCACGGTAACAGCGAACAATCAGTCGAGTGTGTACGGCTCGCCGTTGCCGGCTTTGACATACTCGTATTCGGGTCTGGTCAACGGAGACACGAGCAGCGTCTTCTCGGGCAGTCTGAGTACCACCGCAACCTCGACCAGTTCCGTCGGAAACTACTCGATCACCCAGGGGAATCTGAGCGCTGGTTCTAACTACATCATCTCCTTCACAGCCGGTACGCTGACGATCACCCCGGCCGTACTGACTATCACGGCCAACAACCAGACGATGATATACAACTCGCCCGTCCCGACCCTCACCTACGCAGCGTCCGGGTTCGTCAACGGGGACACGGCGGCGTCCGTCTTGTCTGGCGCGCTAGCGACCACTGCGACCAAGACCAGCCCCGTCGGGACGTACGCCATCACCCAGGGGACCCTGGCTGCCGGGCCCAACTACACCATCTCCTTCACCAACGGCACCCTGACCGTTACCCCGCTCAAACTGAAAAGTTTTTCGAATGACACCCCCAACCCCCTCACATGCCCCGGGACACTCGCGCAGTTCTTGACCGCGCTCGCCAATCTCCCGGCTGCCACGACCAATGCTCCCGTTCGCTTCGCCGACGGCTCGAACCAGATCACGGCCACCGACCTCTCCTCCGACGCCTTCGGCCAAGCCTGGGGAGTAGGCCGATCGTGGTCCAACAACCCGCAGGGGTTTGCCGCCGGCTCGTCCCTCGGAACGGGATGGGTGATGACCCAACAGCCCCGCCTGTTTCTGAACCAAGGCGACCTGGTGATGGTGGCAGACGCGACGACCGCGTTCGATTTCTCCCACCAGGGGACGCCGGATGCCAATGGGAACTATCCGAGTTACATCCCGGAGTTCGGCGGTCCTGGAAGCATCACCTACGACTCCACCGACGACCAGTTCGTGCTCACCGATGGCGTCGGGGATGTACTTCGGTTCAACGGCTTCAGTTCGTCATGGACAACCGGTCAGCAAGGGGCCCTGGCCTCGATCACCAACGCGGCGGGAGTGGTGACCGCGGTTACCTCCTGGACCGCGGCCGGATGGCCAGCCGAAGTCCAGCAGTCGGCCACCGTCAACGGGGTGACGGTCATCAACTCCTACGTTTACACGTACCTTCCCTCAACCGACCCCAATGCCGGGAATCTGGCCTCGGTCGTCCTGCGCCAGAAGACCGGCACCGGACCGTGGCAGACGGTCCAGCAGGTGGTCTACCAGTACTACGACGGGACCACGAGTAACGGCAACCTCGGGGATCTGGAACGGGCCACGGTCGAGGACGCCGCAGGGAATGTGCTGAGCGAAGACTACTACCGCTATTACACCACGACCGTCTTCACCAACGGCGTGCAGACGGGCTACCAGGGGGGCCTGGAGTACGTGCTCCAACCGGACGCCTACGCCCGGCTCAAGGCCGCCGCGGGAGGGACCGATGCCGCCGTCGATGCGGCCAGTAACTCCACCGTCACCACCTTCGCCGACAATTACTTCCAGTACGACTCCGCGAACCGGGTGAGCGAGGAGGTGGCGGCCGGAGAGGGCTGCTCGGCCTGCTCCGGCGGACTGGGCACATACACCTTCTCCTACACCACCAGCACCAACACAGCCGGGTTCAATAGCTGGGCCACCAAAACCGTCGTCAGCATGCCCAACGGGGCGATCGAAACGGAGTACACCAACGCCTACGGCGACGTGATGCTCAGCGTCATCGAAGACCCCACTACCGGCGTGAGCGACGACACATACTACCGCTATGACAACTCCGGGCACGTGATCCTGCGGGCCGATGCGTCGGGAGTCAGCGGATATAACGATACCTATGCCGACCTGGTGAACTACGGGGCCGGCGGTTCGACCTATCTCAACGCCAATTCCGGCCTGTTCACCGTCTACAGCTACTACACGACCACAACGGCCACCGCGACGAGTGCGGGCGGAGTGGCCGGGTTTGAGGCGAGTGAGGGGATCAGCCAAGGGCAATTGGGCACGGTGGTTGCCCAGGAAGCTTGGAACTACTTCCAGCAGACGGTCAACGGGGCGACCGACACGCCGGTGGCCACCGATACGGTCTACCGCAACGCCGACGGGACGGGAGCCCAGACTACCAGTTACGCATACACTTGGTACTCCGGCACGACGCAGGAGCAGTCGGTCACCACAACGCTGCCGGTGGTAACGACGGCCGAGAACGGCTCCGGCACAGCCAACACCAACACGACCGTCTACGACACGTTTGGACGTGTGGTCTGGACCAAGGACGAAAGCGGTTACATCAACTACACGGTGTATGACCCACTGACCGGTGCGGTGACTGAGACGATTACCGATGTCAACACGCTGCTGACAGGTGAATACACGAACTTGCCGACGGGTTGGAGTACACCAACCGGCGGCGGACTGAACCTCATTACCACCTATCAAGTGGACGCCTTCGGCCGGGTGACCAAGGAAACCGCCCCCAACGGTGAGGTGACTACACGGTTTACGATGATGTGAACCACGAAGTGCGGACCTATGCGGGCTGGAATAGCACGACCAACATGCCGACGGGTCCGACGACCGTCTATCGCGAGGACTGGGCCAACGGCTACACCGAAACGCTGACCATGAGCGCGGCTCCGCACACCACCGGCGGGGTGCCTGACGGAACCGAAGCCATCGCAAACGTGCAGTCGCTGTCGCGGTCGTATGTGAATGCGGCCGGGCAAGTGGTGACGCAAGACGATTATTTCAACCTGTCGGGGCTGACGTACACGACGGGTGTGATGGGGGCGGGGGTCAACTTCTACCAGACCCAGTACGCGTATGCACCCGGGGGCCAGTTGAACAAGGTGGTCAGTGCACAGGGGACGATCACCCGGATGGTGTACGATGGATTCGGACGCAAGGTGAGCACGTGGGTGGGGACCAACGACACGCCCGCGAGCGGTTACTGGAGCCCGACGAACAACACCAGCCCCAGCAACATGGTGGAGGTCGAAAGCTTCCAATACGACAACGGCGGGGTGGGCGACGGCAACTTGACGCAGGTCACGCAGTATCCCGGTGGCAGTGCGGCCAATCGCGTCACGGATTACTGGTACGATTGGCGTGACCGGCAAGTAGCGGAGAAAGATGGCGTGGAGAGCAGCGAGACCGATGGGGTGAATCGGCCGCTCATCGTCACCACATACGACAACCTGAACGAAGTGACGGAAACGCAGGTGTATGTTGGCGACGGCGTGACGCCGAGCATTGTCGGCGGAGTGCTGAGCCTGCCCACCGGCACATCCGCGGACCTGCGAGCGCAAACAACGACCAGTTACGACGAACTGGGGCAGGTGTATCGCACGGATACCTACGATGTGAACCCGACGACGGGAGCGGTGGGGTCGAACACGCTGTACACGGAGCATTGGTACGATGCACGCGGCAACGTAATCGAGACTCTGTCACCGGGCGGGTTGGTGACCAAGGACAGTTACGATGGCGCGGGCCGTGTGACGGTGGAGTACACGACCGATGGCGGTGGTGGGACGAGTTACACGGCGGCCAACTACGTGAGCAACGACACGGTGTTGGAGCAGAAGGAGTTCACCTACGATGCCAACGGCAATGTGATTGAGACCGTGGATCGTCAGCGATTCGACAACGCGACGGGCACGGGTGTGTTGGGCACGCCGACCAGCGGGATTGGCGCTCGCGTCAGTTACATGGGTTACTACTACGACTTGGCGGGTCGACAGATAGCAAGTGTGGATGTAGGGACCAATGGCGGCACGGCCTGGACCATGCCCAGCACGCCGCCGAGCAGTTCCAGTACGGCGTTGGTGACGACAACGAGTTACAGCACGGATGCGGTGCAGGATGTAACGCTGACGGGCAGCCCCACGGGTGGGACGTTCACGCTGAGCTTCGGCGGCGATACGACGAGCGCGATTGCGTACAACGCCTCGGCCGCGACGGTGCAGTCGACGTTGGCAGCGTTGACGTCGATTGGTTCGGGCAACGTGGCGGTGATTGCTGCTCCGGGCGGCGGCTGGGAAGTGCGATTCACGGGTACTCTGGCCAACACCTATCAAGTCGCGCTCACGGCGGATGGCAGCGGATTGACCGGCGGCACTTCGCCAAGTATGTCGGTGGCGACCATTTCGTACGGCGGAGACGCGGGCAACGCGGCGCAGGTGACCGACCCAGCGGGCCGGGTGACGCGAACCTACACGGATGCGCTCGGCCGCACGGTGCGGACAGTTCAGGACTTCACGGATGGGGTGGTGACCAACTCGTCGAACGCGACGACGGGCTACACCTACAACTCGGCGGGGATGACGAGCCTGACGGCCTATCTGACCAATGGCGGAGTGCAAACGACGGGTTATGTGTACGGCGTAACGACCGGGACCGGCAGCGGCATCAATTCCAACGACATCGTGAGTGCAACCGAGTATCCCGACCCGACCACCGGTGCACCAAGCACTTCTCAGGAAGAGACGACGACGGTTGATGCTCTGGGCGAAACGCTGACGGCGACGGATCGAAACGGCAGCGTCCACACGTTGACTTACGACGTGTTGGGCCGGGTGGTCTCGGATGCGGTGACGACACTGGGGACCGGTGTAGACGGCTCGGTGCGGCGGATTGACACGGCGTATGACAGCCAGGGGAATGCGTACCTGATTACGAGCTACAATGCCACGAGTGGCGGAAGCATCGTGAATCAGGTGGAGCGGGTATACAACGGTCTGGGTCAGTTGACAGCGGAGTACCAGTCTCACTCTGGCGCGGTCAACACCTCGACCACGCCCAGCGTTCAGTACAGCTACTCGGAGATGAGCGGCGGGGAGGATAACTCCCGATTGACGAGCATTACCTATCCTGACGGATATGTCGTGTCATTCAACTACTCGTCGGGGTTGAATGATACGATCAGTCGGTTGTCCTCGCTCTCGGATTCAACCGGCACACTGGAGAGTTACAAGTATCTGGGTCTGGATACAGTTGTCGAACGCGACCATCCGCAGACCAACGTGAACCAGACGCTCATCAGTCAGACGGGTGGAACGGGTGACGCGGGCGACCAGTACGTGGGGTTGGATCGCTTCGGCCGCGTGGTGGATGATCTGTGGATCAACACCAGCACCAGCACCACGACGGATGAGTTCCAGTACGCTCTGGATCTGGTGGGCAATCGCACGGCGATAACCAATGTGGTGGACTCGTCGTTCAACCAGTCGTTCACTTACGACAACCTGGACCAGTTGTTGACTTTCATGCAGGGAACGCACACGCAGAGCTTCAACTACGACGCGGTGGGCAACGCCACCAGCGTGACCACGGATGGCACCACGCAAACGCGAAGCGCGAATGCGCAGAACCAGTACACGAGCATCAGCGGAGTGACCACGCCGACGTATGACTCGAACGGCAACATGACGACAGACGAGACTGGCCGGCAGTTCGTGTACGATGCCTGGAACCGGCTGGTGGCCGTGAAAAATAGCGGTGGGACAACGTTGGAGACGTTCAGCTACGACGGCTTGGGTCGGCGTGTTACGCAGACTGCGGGCGGAACGACCACCGACCTGTACTACTCGACTCAGGATCAGGTGTTGGAGGAGATGGTTGGCGGCGCTGCCACGGCTCGCTATGTCTGGTCGCCGGTGTATGTGAACGCGATGATTCTGCGTGACCGTGCGACCGGCTCTCCCGGCACGCTCAACGAACGTCTGTGGGTACAGCAAGATGCCAACTGGAACGTGACCGTACTGGTGAACGGCAGTGGAGTAATCGTGGAGCGGTATGCGTACGATCCATACGGCAAGGTTACGATTTACAGCCCGGACTACTCGACCGTGCGGACGAGCAGTTCGTATGCGATGAACTACCTGTTCCAGGGCATGCGCTACGATTCGACAAGTGGGCTGTACGAGGCTGATGCGCGGTGGTACAGCCCGACGTTGCAACGATGGACCAGTGTTGACCCACTCGGGCTGATTCCAGACGTGAACGACTACCGGTTCGTGGGCAACCAACCCGTGGATGAGACGGATCCCTCTGGCCTTCAACCACCCCCAGCAATTCCCGGCCTCCCAGTGCCCCTCCAACCACCTCCAGCAGTTCCTGGCCTCGGTGTCCACCTCGGGCCGCCCAGCCAGAGTTCTCCAATGCCGACGGGCATACCTCTTGGTTTCACACCTGTTCATCCTCCCGTCCAGGGCTCTCCAGTGATACCTTCGAATCTTTACCCGATCGCTCCGGCCGGGCCACCCCCTAGCCCCACACACACGCCGACAACCTGTCCGGGCGAACAATGGAATCACATATCACCATCAACCAATAGTGTGGGGTTCTCGCATCCAATTATCCCACCGAGTATTTTCCGGCCACAGTGGGATCCTGTCGAAGGGTTTCTCGACAACTTCAGACCTGCTGCCGCATCACCCTTGGCGAATATTGGACGCGGAATTGAGGAGAGAGAGTATAATTTTGGAGGTAGGTATACCCCCTCCGAAGGAGTGGAGAACCAGGAAGTCCCATGGGGGATTGGCAATGGCCCAGGTGGCACTGGATCGTGGTGGTATTGGTCTTGGGGGAACCTTAGTTCCTGGGCAAGGCTTACACCGGGCACCTCTCTACTTGGGATTTTTGGCCGGACGAATGTAGCTCAGCCGGGTGGGACATACGGTGACGCCTATTTGTTCGGCGGTGGATTGTACATGATAAGACCTAATAGACCGTAGGAATCCATCGCATATATACCGAACCAAATCACATGGATTAGTTGTGTGTCTAGGACCAGCTAAGAACACAATTAATCCATGTAATTTAGCGTGAGTTAAACCCCGTTCAATCTGAAACCGGGGTTTACTCCAACTGGTCTGTGGGCATAAGCGATTTGCTCTGATCAGCTTATTGCCCAGTTCAAGGAACACCGGTTTTCAAACCGAAGGGTGTTTAGTATCTCAACGACGAGGTCCAAATGGTCCGGTGGTTGTTGACGACTTCAGAGTTGATCCCGCAATCTCAACTTGCCTGTCTCACGGAGTGCGTCTCGTAATGTTGATCCCTTACGCACTCGCGATTCTCGCACGCGACAGAACTTCTCTCCTCCAGACGGGACTTTACTTCTCTGCGAGACGATAAGGCTTCTTCTGCTCGTAGAGTTTCAATCGTTCGCGTGCGTCGGCACCGTTGGCTGTGATGAACACGGTGTCCTCCATCGCACGCTTCTGCCACTGTACTGCTGCGTCGAACTCCCCTGCTTCAGCGTAGCCTGCCGCGAGGCTGCTGATTGCCCATGCGTCTAACCAACGGGTTAACTTGCATGCTTGGATCGCGTCCTCCACGGCTCTCTGGGAGTCACGATATCGTGCGTCTGGGCAAGACGCGCGGAGGAGAGAACGAGAGACTAACGCCGAAACATGCAGTGGATTGAGCTTGAGCGCCTCGTCGTAATCCTTGAGCGTTTGCTCGTAATCTCTCTTGTTGCACATCAACCGTGCATTCCCACAGAGAACGAAGAGAGCTGGGTTCTTCACCCCCAGAAGACGGGCAGCATCGCACGCATTAATGACCTTCTCCCACTCTTGCAGCTTCCAAAGTACCTCCGCGCGCATTGTGTGCGACTCGCCGTCGTTCGGATTCAGTTCGAGAACCTTGTTAAAGTCAGCCAGAGCCGCACCAGATTGACCGAGTTTGGCGTATACTGCACCCCGCAATTTGTAGTTTGCGACCCACTTCGGATCGAGTCGGATTGCTTCGCTCAAATCACTGCCCGCTTTGGCCCACTCCTTTCTCATAATCCACAACCCAGCGCGAGAGTGAAAGGAATCAGCGTCGTCCGGATTAAGACGTATCGCCTGATCGAGATCCGCGGCCGCTTTATCCCACTCTTGGCTCAATGTCCAAGCCGTACCACGACCGCGAAAGTATGCATAGTTCTTGGGGTCGAGTTTGATGGCTTTGTCGTAGTCCGCGATAGCCCGCTTGAAATCGCCCTTCTTCGTCCAGCAAAATGCTCGGCAAGCGAAGGGCATTGAGTTCGTGGGGTCGAGGTTGATTGCCTCATCGAACTCCTTGATCGCCAGATCGAATTGACCATTCAACCGATACCCCTCACCGCGATCAAAGCACACCTTCGCGGCCTTGGGCTCCGGAAGACGCGAGTCAGTGGGAGAAGTACCTAGCAACTGCACCACGACCAGTAAGGATACGGGGATCATCGTGGAACGCTCCCTGAAGCGAGGTTGTGACTCCGGGCGTATAAAGCAAGCTTGTGTCTTCATGTCAACGGGAACGTAACGTCTCTGTCCACGTGGCGTCAGTTCCGACGCGAGTTGGGATTGAACACTCCGTCCGGGTGAGATTCGGGATTCGGTTTGGGTTGGTCTCATCCACAATCTGGTGGTATGCTAACAAATACCCTCCCGTAGCCCGCATTCCCGACGCCCCCCGCCCAACCACACAAATGCACGTTCGCAGCGCGCTTTTCTCTTTCGCGATTCTGGTTGCGCTGGTGCTCCTTATCCGAGCGCCGGAGCCGGCTGCTGTTGCTGCACAGCCGAAGGCTGAACCCACATTCACCGCCGACGGAATTGCGTTTCTCAAAAAGCACTGCCTCTCGTGCCACAGTGGCGAGAAGCCGAAGGCCGATCTCGCACTCGATAAGTTCGCGGATGATGCCTCGCTGTTGAAAGATCGCAAGACGTGGGCTCGCGTTGTGGATGTGTTAAAAGCGGGTGAGATGCCCCCCGCGGCCAAGCCACAGCCGAGCGCAACCGAACGCGACGGCTTCATGCAACTCGTGCAGGACGTCTTCGAGAAGCACGACCGAACCGCAAAGCCCGACCCTGGCCGCGTTACGATGCGGCGACTCAACCGCAACGAATACAACAACACCATCCGCGACCTCGTCGGCATCGACTTCAACCCCGCGGAGGACTTCCCCTCCGATGACGTGGGCTATGGTTTCGACAACATCGGCGATGTTCTCACGCTTCCGCCAGTCCTCCTCGAACGCTACCTCGCGGCCGCCGAGACAATCATGGCGCGGGCGATCACACCGGTTCCACCCCCAATCACGGCACGCTGGCAAGCAGCATGGTTCACTGAACCCGCGGGTCCAAAAGTCCCCACGCGAAACAGCTGGCGCATTCTCTCGGTTGGCAAAGACGACGGCATCACAACTGGCCCAATTCACACCCCCGTGAATGTGCCTGATAACGGCATGGGCGACTTCACTCTTCGCACCCGCATGTACGTCGAAACGACCGGCAAGAAGCCGGTGAAGATTGCATTTCTGGTGTGTTGCGACAAGAACGCTCCGGGTGTGGCTACCGATGAGGAGATCAAGAAGCTTTCCGGCGCCGCCGTGAATGCCCTTCGGCCGTTCAAGATTGTCGAAATCGCCGAAGTGAAAGATCGAACGGAAAAAGACGCCAAGGAGATTCGCGCGAAACTCGGTCCCACGCCGGGACTGCATCGCTTCGCCATTGCCTTGGTAAAGCCGGAGGATGGGGAGCCGGACCCGAAGCTTTACATGCAGTTCATGTCGCTTGATGGCCCGCTCGACAGCCGGCCCAACACGCACAAGAAGTTACTGGCTTGCGATGAGAAAAAAACGGTCGCGGAGCGCACTCGAGAAGTACTCGAACGCTACGCGAGCCGAGCGTATCGCCGACCGGTCACGAAAGAGGAACTCGACCGGCTCGTCAAGCTCGCGGAGGCACGGCTCGCGAAGGGGGAGAAATGGGACGCTGCAATGCAGTTCGCACTGACTGCTGTGCTGGTATCGCCGAAGTTTCTCTTCCGCGTGGAACTGGACGACCGGCCCGACAGCTCGGATCCCCACCCGATTGATGAGTATCAACTGGCGTCACGGATGTCGTATTTCATCTGGTCGAGTATGCCCGATCAGGAATTGTTCGATCTCGCCGCGAAGAAACAACTCAGCGCCAACCTCGAGGCGCAAGTAAAGCGAATGCTTCGCGACCCCAAGGCCCAAGCACTCACCGATAACTTCGTACTCCAATGGCTTCAGCTTCAACCACTCAAGAACGCCAACCCGGACCCGAAAAAGTTTCCGCAGTTTAACGAAGAACTCCGTTCCGCAATGCTGACCGAAACGAAACTCTTCTTCGCCGAAATCATCCGCGAAGATCGACGCATCCTCGACATTCTCGACTCGGACTTCACCTACTTGAACGCCCTGCTCGCGCGACACTACGGTCTCACCAACGGCCCGAAAGCTCCGCGTTTCCGCAACAACGAAGACTTCGCCCGCGTCGAACTCAAAGGCACGAGCCGCGGCGGCGTTCTCACACAAGCGAGTGTGCTGACCGTGACATCGAACCCCGGCCGGACATCACCCGTGAAACGTGGCCGATATGTGCTCGAACAATTGCTCGGGACTCCTCCTCCTCCCCCACCGCCGAACGTCCCGGAACTGGAAAAAGACGGTAAGCCGGTGAACGCCGGGACGCTCCGGCAGCAGATGGAAGCGCACCGCAAGAATCCGGCCTGTGCCAACTGCCACGCCAAGATGGACGGCCTCGGCTTTGGACTGGAGAACTTCGACGCCATTGGCGGTTTCCGCACAAAAGACGGCAATGCTTTGATTGATTCCAGTGGCGAACTGCCCGGCAACGTGAAATTCACCGGACCGACGGAATTGAAAGCCGTGCTCCTGAGCAAAAAGGATCTGTTCGCAAAGTGTCTGGCCGAGAAAATGCTGACCTACTCGCTCGGGCGCGGCCTGGAGTTCTATGACCGCCGTGCCGTCGACAAGATCACCGCTAGCCTCGCGCAAAACGACTACAAGTTCTCGGTACTCGTTACCGAAATTGTGAAAAGTGACCCCTTCCGCATGAGACGAGGGAAGAACCAATGACCCGCGCGCCGATTTCCCGCCGCACTGCCCTCCGAGGGCTTGGCGTTTCGCTTGCGCTGCCGTGGCTCGAAGCGATGGGGCCAGCCACAGCATTTGCCGCCGGCGACACCAAGTCCACGGCTCCCAATCGGATGTGCTTCCTGTACGTTCCCAACGGCAAGAACATGGCCGACTGGACGCCAAAGACCGAAGGCAAGGACTTCGCACTACCCGCAATCCTCGAACCGCTCAAACCGGTCCGTGAGAAGCTTTTCGTGCTGACGGGTCTCACGGCCGATAAGGCACGGCCACACGGAGATGGCGGCGGCGACCATGCTCGTGCTCTCGGTGCATTCCTCACAGGCGCGCAACCAAAGAAGACCGACGGTACCGACATTCGCGCTGGTATCTCGGTCGATCAAGTCGCGGCTGCCCGGCTCGCGGACAAGACTCGTCTCGCGTCGCTTCAACTCGGTGGCGAACACGGCGCGATGGCGGGCAATTGCGACTCCGGTTATAGCTGTGTTTATTCTTCCACCATGTCGTGGCGATCCGCGACACAACCACTGCCGAAAGAAGTCAGCCCCAAGGTAGTGTTCGAGCGGCTCTTTTCGACCAAGCCGCCTGCCGAGCGCGCAGCGCAGGACGAGAAACGGAAGAGCGTCCTCGACTTCGTTCGCGAAGACGCCAAGGATCTCGACGCCAAACTCGGCGCTCACGATAAGCGCAAGCTCGATGAATACTTCTCCGCGGTGCGCGATATCGAACAACGCATCGAGCGGGCGGAGAAACTTCCGCCGGTGAAAACGCCTAACTACACCGTGCCCGCCAACATCCCCGCCAAGTACGAGGAACATGTGCGGATCATGTATGATCTGATCGCGCTTGCGTTCCAGTCAGATGTGACGCGTGTGGTCACGTTCGTGCTGGCGAACGAGGGGAGCAACAAGACTTACCCGATGGTCGGCGTCAACGAAGCGCACCACGAGTTGTCGCACCACGATAACAAGCCCGAAAAGAAGGCGAAGCTCCGCGACATCAACAAGTTCCACACATCGCAGTTGTCGGCCTTCCTCCAGAAGCTAGACAGCATCAAGGAGGGCGACGGTACCCTGCTCGATCACGCCATGATCGCATACGGTAGCGGCAACTCGGACGGCAACGCCCACAACCACGATGACTTGCCGCTTCTCCTCGCGGGCGGAGGGTGCGGCACCCTCAAACCTGGAAAGCATATCCGCTATCCGAAGGAAACGCCACTCAACAACCTGTGGTTGGCGATGCTCGACCGGATGGATTTGAAGGTGGCTGGCCTTGGCGACGCAACGGGCAGGCTGCTGGGACTGAGCTGACCGCTCTCCGCGCCGGAGCGGCAGGGAGAATGCCGCTCCGGTATCTGTTACCGTGATTGTTGTGCTTCTGCTTGCGGCGTGTTCGGCCGCTTCAACTCATACTGATACTCACCGTATTCCGCTGCGTGCTTTCCCTTCTCCGTGAGCGTGTAGGTCGCATCGAACGGTGCGGAGGCGGCGCCGGTCACTCGGCTCAATAACCCTTCGTTAACCAAATCGGTCAGGAATGAACCGTCCTTGGTTTTTCTGTTGCGGATCAAACGCAACGATAGACCCGTCGGTGGCTTTTTGCTTCGCTTGACAGTGCGGAGTACCTGCCAGGTGAAGTGAGATGTCGAGCGCATGGGCATAGTTGGACCCTTTCTTTGGGCTGGGACAGGGTGGGAATTGGAGGGATTCGCGAGTGCGTAGAGTCTACCTTCGCCATCAGACACTCGCAATCATTTATTTCCTTTAAGAGGAAGAGTTGGACCAGAGGTGGTCAAAACACGCCAAGGAGAAGGGTTGCGCGGGCCGGATTACCTTCCGAGGATACCGAAAGCGGCCCGAGAGGTTCGGCAGAGGGATTTACCTGACAGCCCGAGAGGAGACTCGGGTGTGCTTCACAGACTGGGGCCGATCAGCTCCAGAGCGTTGATTCGGTCCGGATCATTTCTGCTTGCGTTTGTCCTCCACCTCCACAGCGAACCCCTCAATACTGTTGCTTTCCAGAACAATGTCCTTAGTCTCACTGCCGAGTCGGAAGCCAACTCGCTTGGCGGGTGCACGAGTCTCCTTCAATTCATTTTTGCGGAAGATCAATCCCGCTGTTGGCCCCTGCACATCAATCGCCGCTGCATTCTCGGCGCCCGTATCGATGATGATGTTCCCCTCCACCATGTTGCGATCACCCGTAAACCCCTGTCCGCGCTCGGGACGGAACAGGATACCCGCCTGCCCACTGCGCTTCACAGTGTTGTGGCGAATCAGGTTATCGGTATCCCGGTGCCCCACGGAAATGCCAGCAGTCTTCGTGTCCTCAATTGTGTTCTTTTCAGCAAGCCCGTACTTCACACCCCAACAGAAGAATAATCCGATGTGGCAGCCGATGATCGTGTTGTTGCGAATGATCGGGCGCTGCGAACCGGAGCCCGGGTGAAGCCCAAGGCCCGTGTGATTGAGACTCTTGCACTCCTCAACGACCACATCATGACAGATTTGCCAACTGATCCCATCGCCCCGATAGTCGCGGGCGATCACCTTGCGGATACCGACACTGGCGCAGTCCTGCAAAAAGATGCACCCGGCATAGTTGCCATCGAGTTCGGCGTTGTTTGCTTTATTGCCATCGAGCAGAAGGTTCTCGATCGCAACATTCGTGATGAACTCGCCACTGAGAATGGGGAACAGCGTTGACGCGGTGGGGTTGCCGATGGTCCACAAGTTCTCGCGCAAACCCTTATCGAGCTTGAAGCGATTTCCTGAGCGGGCGATTAACGTTCGCTTGATGACAGTCTGGCCGCCGTGGTGCGGGTTCTTTGCGCGGAAACAGACTCCGTCGCCAACCTGGAATGCCTTTGCATCCGCGAGCGTGACTTCCTGGTCGTACCAGTCCGAATCAGCAGCCAGTTTCGAGGTCGTGGAGGCTTCTTTCACCAGAAGTGTTTCAGGCCCACTTCCGATAAGCCGCAGATTGGAACACAGGTAGACCGCGTTCCGCAACCGGAATGTACCGGGCAGCAATCGCACCGTCCCGCCGCCCATTCGCGCCACGGTATCCACTGCGGCTTGAATCACGCGCTGGTCCTTGCCGCACAGATCGCCCGTGTCGTTACCCACAGTGAGTGTGAATAGCTCATCCCATTTTGGCTCGTGGCGCGTGTCGCCGGAGGTTGCGCGCGGGTTGGTCACAGGAGTGACGGAGGAAGCAAGTTGCCGTACAGTTGGCTCAGCGGTGGGTTCCGCAGTGGCTGAGCCCGTCAGCACAGCCGAAGTGGAAACGGTGCCAAGAAAATGCCGGCGGTCGAGACTGGCGCTACTGTCGGCCATTGAAAGAACCTCGTGCGAAACAAAGAATGCCACGAGTGTACGCCGAGCCTTTCCTCGACGCCAGGAAACTCAGGAGGGCATTCTCATCGACGAGTTGGACCAACTCCATGTATCGTCAGGAAATCTTCGCTTCGTTGCGAGTCTCCTGCTCCTCCACTGTGACCCAATCAGGCTCGTGTTCCATCCGACACCAGATCTGCGAACCAAAACCCGTCCCGTTCGACCACCTCTCCGAGACGTATCGGCACGGGGTGCTGGAAGATCGGTCCGGCATGACAGAAGGTGTGAAACTCTCCGTTTTCTCCACACGGATCAACGCCCACAGGGAGATCCGCCAGCAAGTCCGCGTCGAACTCACGTCCCACGAACAGTGAATTGAGCTGCCGTGGATCAATGCAGGCGAGAGTTGCTCTCAAACCCGTGGCGATCATCGAACGAGCCAACGCGGGGGTGTCGTTTGCCGTTCCCCAGATTGGGAACAGTGGTTCGAGGCCGGTCCCCGCCAGTTGCTTTTCGCGGTATGCACGAATGTCCGTCAGGAACAGGTCGCCAAAGGCAAACCCGGTGACACCCTCTGACCGAGCCCTCTCAACGACGCGCCGCATCCGCTCTTCATATTCGGCATTGGAGCACGGCCACGGCAAAGGCACACTCCAGAGCGGCAAGCCCACCGCATCGGCCTGAGTCTGAACCAGTTCTGCACGCACGCCATGCATCGCAACCCGTCCAAACACCTCGTTCACAGTGGTCACCAACCCGACCACCTCCACCTCCCCACGCTGACGCAAAATGTGCAGAGCCCACGCCGAATCCTTTCCCGAACTCCACGACAACAGCACTTTGGGTCTCATGTGCTCATTTCTCTCCGATGGTATCCGATACGACTCCGAGATCGCATTGTGTGGGGCGATATCCAAGTGTCTTGATATGATCGCTCGGTCGAGTTAGTCGTCTGCGTGGTGCGTTGGATCACTGATCTTTCGCCGATCTCAGCAGACGCGATATTCCGCCGGTCGCGTTGCAACGCGCTGTAGCAGACACCTCGAATTCGTGCTGTAGTGTGCACACACGGCGGGCATCATGCCCGGCCGCGTGTGCGTGCCGACTGCAGAAGCGGCTTGGCTGCTCTTTCTCAAGCCGATATCAAGCAGATGCTTGCAGTACACATCCCGCCGACTTATGATCCATCTTCCGGTCTGCCCCTAACTCTCCTCGGGGGGTCACATGGCTGGGACTTCTTTACCGCTCCTTCAACAGCGGTCGTTTGGTCAAACTTCCCGACGCGACAATTGGTGGCTTCAGCCGCTTCTGGTTTTCGTTGGCCTGGGCACCTTCGTTGTCTACGCGAACTGGGCTGCCTTCCAGGGCCAACACTACACCTACGGCCCCTACCTGTCGCCGTTCTACTCACCCGTGCTGTTCGGCGATTCGCCGCACGCCTGGTTTGGCGCTGCATCGTGGTGGCCAAACTGGTTGCCGTACTCCCCTGCCTTCCTGATCCTCTGGGCACCGGCTGGTTTCCGGCTCACCTGCTATTACTACCGCGGCGCCTATTACAAAGCGTTCTGGGCCGATCCGCCCGCATGTGCCGTGGGTGAACCACGTAAAGGCTATATCGGCGAAAGCAACTGGCCTCTCCGCATCCAGAACATCCACCGCTACTTCCTCTACTTCGCGCTCATCTTTATCGTGCTTCTGGCGATCGATGCAGTGCGTGCGTACTGGTTCACGGATGAGACCGGCAAAGGTGGATTTGGCATCGGCGTTGGTTCGCTCGTCCTTACCGTGAACGTGATTCTGCTGGCAGGCTATACCTTCGGCTGTCACTCGCTGCGTCACTTAATTGGCGGTCGGCGTGACTGTCTGTCGGATTCGCCGCTGTGCCAGAAGATGTATCGCGGCTGCAGCGCGCTCAATCGGCGTCACATGCTCTGGGCATGGATCAGCCTCGTCACGGTGATGTTCGCGGACATCTATGTCCGGCTCTGCTCGATGGGTGTGTGGAAAGACATTCGGATTATCTGAATGTGCACGAACACTTTTGGGATAGGAAGCTGTGGACTACCAGACTTACGAACACGATGTCCTCGTCATTGGCGCTGGCGGCGCTGGCTTGCGTGCCGCCATCGAAGCCAGCGCCGCGGGTGTTTCCGTTGGCCTCGTGTGCAAGTCACTGCTTGGCAAAGCGCACACGGTGATGGCGGAAGGCGGCATCGCGGCCGCCCTCGCAAACGTCGATAATCGCGACAACTGGAAAGTTCACTTCGCCGATACGATGCGCGGCGGACAGTACGTCAACAATTGGCGAATGGCCGAACTACACGCGCGCGAAGCCCCCGACCGCGTACGCGAACTGGACGCGTGGGGGGCCGTGTTCGACCGCACCTCCGATGGCAAGATCCTACAACGCAACTTCGGCGGCCACAAATATCCGCGGTTGGCTCACGTCGGCGACCGCACCGGGTTGGAACTCATCCGCACACTGCAAGATTACGGAGTCCACAAAGGCATTGCCGTTTACATGGAACGCACAGTGATCCGGTTGCTGAAAGACGGCGACCGGATCGCCGGTGCACTGGCATATGACCGCGAACGCGGTCGGTGGGTGGTGTTTCGTGCCAAAGCCATCGTGCTTGCCACCGGCGGTATCGGCAAAGCCTACAAGATCACTTCGAATTCCTGGGAATACACGGGGGACGGGCACACACTCGCTTACGATGCCGGCGCGGAACTCATCGACATGGAATTTGTTCAGTTCCACCCCACCGGCATGATTTGGCCGCCAAGCGTTCGCGGGATTCTCGTCACGGAAGGCGTACGCGGCGAAGGTGGCGTATTGCGGAATAGCAAGGGCGATCGGTTCATGTTCGGCGACATTCCCGACAATTACAAACCGCAGACGGCCAAGAACGAAGAGGAAGGCTTCCGCTATGTGCTGGGCGACAAGGAAGCGAACCGCCCCCCGGAGCTTCTCACCCGCGATCACGTTGCCCGCTGCATTGTGCGCGAAGTGAAAGAGGGACGTGGCAGCCCGCACGGTGGCGTCTTTCTGGAATTGCAAACCTTCGCGGCGTGGTATGGCAAGCGGGTCAAGAAGTTCGACGCCGCCGAGCACTGGAAGAAGAAACTGCCAAGCATGTACCACCAGTTCAAGGAACTCGGCGGCCTGGACATCACGAAGGAACCGATGGAGGTCGGGCCGACGACGCACTACGTCATGGGCGGCGTTCGGGTTGACGCCGATACGCAAATGTCGCGTGTGCCGGGATTGTTCGCCTGCGGCGAGTGCGCCGCAGGCATCAACGGTGCTAACCGGCTTGGCGGTAACTCACTCTCCGATCTGCTGGTCCTGGGCAAACGCGCTGGTGAATTCGCTGCGAAGTATGCCAAGGAACAACCCGCCGCCGGGACCATTCATCAGGATCAAGTCGAATCGGCCGCCAAGTGGGCGCTCGAACCGTTCGATCGCGACGGCAACGAAGGGCCGTTCCAGGTGCAGCACGACCTGCAAGACATGATGCAGGATCTGGTCGGCATTGTGCGCAAGGAAGACGAGATGCTCCGCGCCCTCGATGGCCTTGAAACACTCCGCACACGTGCTCGGAGAGTGAAAGTAGCAGGCAATCGCGAATACAACCCCGGCTGGCATACGGCGATGGATCTGCACAATCTGCTCACGGTATCAGAAGCCATCACCCGCGCCGCGATCTTACGCAAAGAGAGTCGCGGGGCGCAATTTCGCGATGACTACCCCAAAAAAGACAACGCCAAATTCGGTCGCGTCAACAGCATCATCGCAAAAGCGGCAAACGGCTCGATGCAGATTCGGCTGGACCCGATTCCGCCGATGCCGGACGAGTTGAAGGAAGCCATCAAAGCCGAAGCAGGCGGTGCACTGCCGGATGAGTTAAAATGACGAAAGCCCCGTGAATGCTTGCCGGTCACATTTGGCCTTGGTGGGCATTCGTCAATTCCGAAGGGGTGGATGATGGGCCAAGCAACGTTCCGCATCTGGCGCGGGGATGCCACCAAAGGCGAGTTCCGCGACTACACCGCTGAAGTCGGTGAAGGGATGGTCGTTCTCGACGCCGTCCACCAGATTCAGGCGACGCAAGCGTCCGATCTTGCGTGCCGCTGGAACTGCAAGGCCGGTAAGTGTGGCTCATGTTCGGCGGAAATCAACGGCATCCCCAAACTCATGTGCATGACCCGGCTCGACACGCTCCCCACCGATAACCCCATTATCGTAGAGCCAATGCAGGCGTTTCCGCGCATGAAGGATCTTGTCACGGATGTGTCGTGGAACTTCGAGGTGAAGAAACGCATCAAGCCATTTCGCCCGCGCAAGCCCGATGCCCCCGATGGCACCTGGCGCATGGCCCAGGAAGACGCCGACCGCGTTCAAGAGTTCCGCAAGTGCATCGAGTGTTTCCTGTGCCAGGATGTGTGCCACGTGCTCCGCGATCATCACAAACACAACGAGTTCATCGGCCCCCGATTCCTGGTGCATACCGCAGCTCTGGAAATGAACCCACTCGACACTGGTGATCGCATCCCGGAATTGAAAAACGAATTCGGCATCGGCTACTGCAACATCACGAAATGCTGCACGAAGGTTTGCCCCGAACACATCACGATTACCGATAACGCCATCATTCCGCTGAAAGAACGCGTTGTCGATGAGTTCTTCGATCCAGTGATGAAGCTGGTGCAACTTGTCTTCCGACCACGCAAGAAGGAAGAACTCGCGCCGACAAAAACAAACGGATGATTTGTTTCCTGAGAACGGGAACCTGGGCATCGGGCACAATACAAGTCTTTTCCTTCCTCCCTCAAACAAGGGGGCATGTCATGATGTTTGATCTGAAATCTCTGACCTCGGAAGCCATTCCCGCGGCGCTTGAAAAAGCGCACCGCTACCGGCTTCTCAACGAACCGGAACAAGCAGAAAGCATTTGCGAAGATGTGTTGCGTCTCGACCCCGAGAACCAGGATGCACTCACCTCACTCATCCTGGCTCTCACTGACCAGTTCGGCCATTCGCCGCCGGTGTCGCCGCGACGAGTACGTACACTCTTATCGCGATTGCACGGTGAATATGAGCGCGCGTATTTTGCAGGAATTATCGCGGAGCGCGAAGGTATTGCGTGGATGCGGTCGGACAAACCTCGCTGTGGCGAAGCCGCGTACGTGTGTCTACTGGATGCGATGAAGCACTACGACCAAGCCGAAAAACTCCGCCCGCCCGCGAACGACGACGCGATTCTCCGCTGGAACAGTTGCGCGCGGATGATCATGAACCACCCCGAACTGGCTCCTTCGGAAGAGGTGGCCATGCTCAATGACATTGGCGATTGAGGTGAGTCCACCTCATTCTTCCGAACCGCGACCAAGGGCGAGCATCCCCGCGCCAAGCAGCAACACGGCCAGCGAGCTTCCGCCGCCCACCCACGCGGCGATTCCGATGCTGGCGCCGTTGAGCCGGTTGTATGCTCCCCAGCCGAACGCCACGAGTCCCAACAGGAGAGCGACAACCATCAGGAGAAGCCCCATCGCGCGAAGTTTGTTGTCGCGTGATTGCGCTGCTTGCTCGGCTTGTGTCGGTGTGGGAAGCGGATGGGGGTGAGGATTGCGGATATGCGGTTTGGGTCGCACGTCCTTCAACAGCACCTCCGGTATTTTCTTCCCGCACTCCGCGCACCAACCTTCGGTGATCTCGTCCAGCCCAAAGATATGATCGCAGTTCGGACAGCGGGTATCGGCCACGGGAAGTCCTCCGGGCTACTTCCCGGCGACACTATCCGGCACGCGACGCCGACACAAGCACTGAGTCGCAGCACGTTACGTACACAACAGAGGAATCACCCGACACGCTTGACCCAGCGCGAAACCAGTGCCAGCCAGTGCCACCATCCCGAATGCGAGTCGTTGACCCTGTGCGCGGTACCTGGCGAACTCTTCAGGTGCGGATAGCGCTCGCCACGGCCAGTGCACCCACGACACATAGGTAAACAAACCACACGCCGCGAGCCACGCGGCCACCTTCCCCATCATCAGCGCCAGCCACGCCGCATTCGTACCGTCCCACTTCAATCCCACAAGTGCACAACCCGACAGTCCGCATGTGAGTAAGCCTGCGGAGACGAAGTACCGCATGTTGTGGGCGAGATGTGTGGAGAAGCGTTCGTAGTCGCCGCGTTTCTCGAAGAATGTGTACGCCTTACCATCGACAACGAGCGTGCGGTAAAAAATGGCTCCAAACCATGCCGCCGCCGACAGTCCGTGAACCCAGTAGAGGAATTGTTCGAGCAATTTGGTGCTCATAGCGAGTCTCCGGTGCCCATCAGGTACACCGGAATCCGCCAGGAGAAGATAACAGCCGATTGCAAATATGCGAACGGCGCGACACTCGCCCGTCGAGAGTCCGCGTCCGCAACGAGCTTGTCACCTCATGAGCCGCTGAATCGCTGCCATACCGAGTTCTACAACCTGCGTTGATTTGAGCTGCCACAACACCGGGTTGAGCAATTCCAGTGAGACCCCGCCCGCGTAACCAATCGCCTTCAGACGTTGGACGAGCGGTTCGAGGCGGAAATCTCCCTCTCCCGGCAACACACGGTCGGAATCGCTCATCAGTTCGCGCGGGATACCGGGCACATCGCACACCTGCACGTGAAAGAGGTTGGCCGTCGTCAGCCGATCCAGGTCCTCCGATTTGCTCGGCCCCTTGTAGAAGTGAAAGGCATCCAGACAGACGCCGGCGTTGGCCTCTCCACACTGCTCCACCAACGTGAGAGCCGTATCGAGACAGGAGCAGAACACATCGGTACCGCGAAACTCCAGCGCAAGCTTCACACCGAACCCCGCGGCCCACTGAGCCGCTTGCGCCAACGACACAACGGCGCGGCCCAAGGCCGGGGCATCGGGCGAACGGATGAAGTCCGCCACGAGCACCATTGTGGGGATGCCGAATTCCTGGCAGAGGTTGAGTCGGCGTTTGAAATGCTCGAAATGCGCTTTGCGCTCCTCGCCCTGGGAGAGCAACAATCCACCCTGATAGGCGGCGGCGAGGAGCTTCACGCCGCGATCACCCAGCGCCTTCCGCGTAGTATCCGCGGAGACTTCCTGGAGATGCTTTTCGAGTTTCGTGAGCCAAACTTCAATCGCATGACACCCAGCTTTGGGGTAATACTCGATGTCATCAGCGAACGACACCGAGAGCGTGGTTGCCTGGGAAATACATGGAATCATGCTGTCATTGATCCGGGTCGCGATCGGTTTTCTTGTCCTTCTTGGGCGGCCGTTGCTTCTTCGGCGAATCGGTTTTCTTTTCTTTCGTTTCTTTCGGTTCTGGCGTTGGGGCTGGCGGCGGACTGGAGTTGAACGCTCCCGCTAGGTAAGCGATCAGGAGGGTTACTGCGGAGAGGTGGAGGCAGAGGCCCAGCGCAATCCACAGCTTTGAGCGACTTTTCTCGGCTTCGGTGAGTTGGCGGCGGCGTTTCGGGGCAGTGTCTGCAGTGGACGCAGCTTGCGCTTCGGCGAAAGCATTGGGATTCACGCCCCAGCCGTCTGGTTCCGGCTCTGCTGTTGTGGCGAGTGCAACAGGAACAGCTTCTGGCACAGCGTGCGGCAGGACTCGCGGAACCGCGTAGACAGCAGGGACCGGGTGCACAACAACTTGCGGAATCGCTTGTGGAACGACAGCCGGCGGCGGCAGTGCCGGAAGTGTGCCGGGCCGACAGAACGGCGTCAGCGCCTGACAGACCTCGAAGGCCGTTTGCGGCCGGTGTTCGGGCTTCTTCGCCAACATCTTCATGATGAGCACAGCCAACTCGGCTGGAACGTCTGGCCGCAAAGCCCGGAGTGCAGCGGGTTCGGTGGTGCGAATTTTCTGCATCACTTCAGCCGGGTTTTCGCCCGCGAAAGCCGGCCGGCCCGTCAGGAGCAAATAAAGCGTTGCACCCAGTCCATAGATGTCGCCACGCGGATCGTAAACATTGCCGTCGATGCGCTCGGGAGGGAGATATGCCAGGATGGCGATGTCCGGGGGTTGCTGCGCGGCGGGGGGAGAGATCGGAACTAACCCCGTTTCCGTCAGTTTCACGCTCGCGTTGGGAGCCGGTCGGCGGCGCGTCGTCCCATCGGGATTGGCTTTGGTTGTGAGCGGACCAACGAGGAGTAACCCCGGCCGCACTTCGCCGTGCCAGCCCCCGCGTTCGTGGATCGCTCGCAACGCGGAAGCCACCGCCCAGCCATACTCGGCCGCAAGGAAGCCGGGCATGGCCCCGCCGACTTCCTTCAAGAGCGTCGCGAGGTCGGCCGAGTCCGATGGTTGATCGAGAACGGCGTAAGGCTGCCCCTGATACACTCCCGCATCAATGACCGGCAACAAATTCGCATGCGGAATGGTGCCGTAGGTCCGCGTCCGTTGGACCAGGGCGTTGGCGTCGTCAGTAGGGGTAAACGCACCGGCATCGAAGCGGCGGAGTACGAGCGGAGTTCGCAACGACGGGTGCAGCGCCTGATACGCGGTACCGCCGCGACAAGGGCCAAGCACATCCAGAACGGGGTAGCCGCCGAAGCTCAACTCGTCCCCGCGACCATTGCGAAGCGCATCGGCCTGGAATTGTGTGAGTACCCCGCGCGACAGCAAATACGTGCAGAGCGAGGAGAGATCGGAGTGCGGAATGTCCGGCTGGCGGATGAGTTGCTCCACCTGTTCCGGAAAGAGAACGCGACTGGCCTGAGCACGGTCGAGAAAACCGGCAATGGAATCGGATGGCATCGAAAAGGGTCTCAGGTCGATAGGTGTACGGCGGGGGTGTAGGGTGATTGTATCGGACACTCCTCCAGCCTGCTACAATCCTTTCGTCCACCAAAACGGAGATTTCGCATGAGATGGCGAGTTGTACTGGCGCTAGTCGTAGGAGTGGGGACCGTCCTCCCCAGAGCGCGGAGTGCCGAAAATAAACCCGATACAAAGGCTGTTGAAGTGCCCTACCGGCTCACTGGCACCAATCACCTCATGGTGCGAGCGAAAATCAATGGGAAAGGCCCCTTCAATCTGATTGTCGATACCGGTGCACCGGCCGTATTCATCACCAAGAAGTCGGCGAAGAAAGCGAAAGTCGAAGCAGACCAGAAGGAATGGGCGAAGTTCGATTCGTTCGAACTGGAAGGCGGATTGAAGGTCGATAAGGTTCGTGCTCGTGTGGAAGATCTCGTGCAACTCGACGGCATGAACACGATGGGGCTCGCGGGCATGGAGTTGCACGGCGTCATCGGCTACGAGCTACTGGCGCGCTTTCGTATCGAGTATGACCTGACAAGAGACAAACTCGTCTTCGCGCCTCTGGACTTTGATCCCCCTGCCCTACAACCTTTGGGACGGAAAGGGGCCGATGAGATTCAATCGATGGGACCGATGGTGAAGATGATGGCGGCGCTTCTGGGTGTGAAGCCGAACTTCGAGTTAGTGCCGCGCGGGTTCACCGGTATCGAGTACGAAGAAAAAGCCGACAAGGTCACGATCAAAAGTGTGCTGCCCGGCAGTCCGGCCGCGAAAGCGGGCCTGAAGGCCGGGGATATGATTACCAGTGTGAAGACGGTGACCATCGATTCCGGCAAAGACCTGACCCGGGCGCTGGCGAAAGCCGGCATTGGCACCAAGTGGCGGTTTTACATCACACGCGATGGCAAAGAACTTGAGATTGTCGTCGAACTCGGAAAGGGGCTCTAACCATGAAGACCACATTCGCAGCTGCGCTCCTCGCCGGGTTGCTGGCTCTTTCACCCATTTTGGGGGCACCGCCAGAAAGCAAGCCGCCAGAAAGCAAGCCGCCAGAAAACAAGCCGACTGAGAAGGAGCCGGTCAAGAACGAAAAACCGATTGTCGTTCCGTTCGAATTGCTCAAGTCGCGCCACATGGCGATTCAAGTAAAGATCAACGACAAGGGGCCATATCGGCTGATTTTCGATACCGGCGCGCCGATGAACCTGATCAATAACCGGATCGCGAAGGATTCCGGCGTCATGACCAAAAACGACAAGGGCGGGCTGTCTCTGTTCGGAGCGATGGGTGCCAAGCCGATGAAGAAGTTCGAGGTTGGCGGAATCGTGCTGGAGGGAATGCAGACGATGGTCGTGGACCATCCGACGGTCGCAGCACTCGCCGAAGTGGTTGGCCCGGTGGAGGGGCTTGTCGGTTTCCCGTTTTTCGCCCGCTACAAGATGACGATCGATTACCAGAAGAAAGAGATGAGCCTCGTCCCCAACGACTACAAGCCAGGCGACACGATGCAACTGATGATGGACAAGCTCATGGGTGGCGCTGGCGGAAAAAAACCCGAGCCAACCATCGTCGCACCCGCAGCGGTGTGGGGTTTCACAGTCGATAAGAACAAGGACGACGAAGACGATGGCGTAGCCGTGACGGAAGTGCTTGAGAAGAGCCCTGCCGCGCTGGGCGGACTGAAGGTCGGCGACCGGTTGCTCACTCTCGATGGCCGCTGGACCGATAGCATCGGCGACACCTTCTTCGCGGCAAGTACCGTGAAGCCGGGCCAAAAAGTGACGCTGGTGGTGAAACGAGCGGGCAAGGAAGTCAAACTGACGGTGACGCCAGGAAAAGGCTTGTAATGGATTGGTGAGCCGGTGTTCGCGCCAGGCCCCAATGCCTTGTCGCGAACACACGGGTTCGCCTAACACTAACCGGAGTGCCGCCCATGCTCAGGTGGTTCGGACGTTGGCTGGGTCTCGGTGCACCTACTTCTGCGCGCGGGTTGCGCGAGCAGACTCTGGACTCGGAGCCGGACCAGCGCCGCCAAGCGGCCGAGCAACTCGGTGGAATCAATGAACCCTGGGCGTGCGACGAGTTACTTCGACTCCTCACCGATATGATCCCAGAGGTGCGAGACGCCGCCCGGACGTCTCTCCGTCGGCAGGGGGACGCCGCGGTTGGCGTGCTCGTGAAGGCACTCGAACACGCCGATCCGAAAATCGCCGTTCCCGCGGCGGACATGCTTGGCGAGTTGAAACACCCCGACGCGATTCGTCCACTCATGTTGGTGCTGAAGTTCGGAGCGATGGATGTGCGGGCCGCCGCCATCCGCACACTCATTCGCTATGGCTCCGTCGCCGTGCCAGCTCTGACGCTCGCCGCTCAAGACCCCGACCCTTGGACACGCACGCAGAGCGAATCCATTCTGGCTGATATTCGTGCGGCTGAGGCCGCGACTCCCCCACTGTTGGTGGATCCTGCCACCTTGCCGACGCGCCCATAAGCCGCCGATTTCATGGATTGAGTTGCAACGCGCTAGGCTTGATAGGCATTGAGTGTATGTATCTTCGGTTGGTCCATTTCTCGGCCCACACACTTTCCGCGCGCATATCACTCCCTGCCTGTCGCGAGATCATCTATCCACCCGGGCCGTCATTGGTTGAACGCCTTGCGGCACTCAGCTCGGAGTACGTGGCGCGGTGCTAACCAGCTCGGCCGAAATGTATTGGGAAAAGTATTGAGTCCAAGAGTCTCGCCGGGTAGTCTGCGCGTGAGTGAGTCAGGTTATATGTTTGGCAGACCAACCTTCAACACGGATCAAGCTAACGTCAAGTATAACCGCATGGTTACAAATCCGGGCAATCAAGGATCGCACCACTGGCAATGAGTGGGGCGGTTGCAGGAAGTGGTAGAGCGGACAGCTGCGATTCGGTCGGGATGTGAGTGCATTCACGACACCCGCGCGTCCCATTTAGCCCTTCGCGAGCGGTTGTGGGAGGACTTGGCAATCAGCATTCTTCAAACGGAGACGATACTATGATCACCCCCACTTGGGCAGTATTCCCCCTTGCACCGGAATACGAATGGTTTTGGGTCATGTGTCAGTTTATTGCTGTGACCTGCACTCTTGTGTTTATTGTACGTCAAATCAAGATTCAGAACGATTCACACTTGGTAACCTCCTTCGCTTCCTTCGAGGAGAGATGGAATTCACAGATGATGCTCAAGGCTCGAAAGCAGGTATGTTTTGGGTACAAACCGGATAATGTTGCCGTCGATGCTACCACCCACCATGTTGGCCTTTTCTTTGAGGAATTGGGGGTGTACTGCTCCAAAGGAGTGCTAAATCGGGATATTGTTTGGGAGATTTATTCCTTTGAAATTGAGCATTATTGGCTGATGACCAGGAATGCCATCTACTCATTTCGGAAAAAGCAAAACGACAATACATTCTACTATAATTTCGAGCGATTGCACCAACATATGAAAAATATCGGTGTAAAGAAAAAGGCACCGATGCACGAAAGAACACAGGACGATATTCAGCGATTCATCGAGCACGAGCTCGAACGAGTCCATTTCTTCGGAGATGGCCCCGAGATGATTAATGAGATCCCAAAACTAAAAATGGACACACCTCGTCGATAGAATTATCATTTATTGTTAGAATTATCGGCGCCAGCAGATCTCTTGCAGAGGTCACGCCACGCCTTCGGCTTGCTCCACCCCTGGTTAACTTCCGACGGCCCCTCCAAAACTAATACGTTCACGAAATCACGGGAAAATGTCCGTAATCGCGTTGGACGAGGTGGGTGCGGCTGCAGTGTCGAATAGCTACGCGAACAATCCAACCACACGCACCTCGCCCGCTTCGGCTGGGAGAGGTCGCCGGAGCGTGCAACGCAATCCGGTGGGTGAGCTGTCTTCTGTCTTTCTCACATTCAACTGGTCCCCTGCTTATAAGGAACTGTACGGAACAAGCATCTCGCACTGAGTTCGTCAATACCTCGCAGCGGCGGACGACGTATGGCGGCGTGCCGCTGCCAACATTGAAGCGGAACTTTCGCGAATCCTTCAGGCCCGTGCTGTCTATCGTTTCAGCGAATACAGCACCACGGCGCTGGCGATGCGGAGTGCACTCTCCTTGTCGTGACCAAGGCAGTCGGCGGATTTGTGCCCCTCAATCGCACAGCCGATATCGTATCGGCTGTAGACCACCACCCAGCGACCATCCACCTTGATGCCTTCCAACACCACTTGATAGTTCCGCATCTCTTTTTCGGGCCCGGTACCCTCGGCGTTCTCGCGGCGGCACTTCACCGCCTTGAGGTTGATGCCGGCTTCGCGCGCGATTTGATAGAGCGGTTCCTCTTTGCCGTCGGGTGTACGATCGGGGATCACCACGAGTTTCTGACCCCACATCTTCTCCATCGTGTCGCGGAACGATTTATCGAACTCCTTCCACGCCTTGAACTCGTTGCATGCGGCATCCGCCAACAACAGCCCGCCGGTTTGCAGGTTTGCCTTGATATTGTCCAGATCGTCGGGTCCGAGGGTGACCGGCTTGCGGCCATGCAGGTACATGAACTTGTACTTGCTCAGTTTGAAGTCGTTGGGCGGCAACACTTCACTTGCGAACGCCACATCAAGCTTCGCATTCTGACCGAGATAGGCCATCAGGTTTCGCAACGCATCTGCGGCAGGTGGCTGTTCCTCACTCGAATACTTCAACTGGAGGGCACGGAATTTACTTCGCGCAATGCCACTATCGGGAGTATCGATGAGAATCGCTCGGGTGAGCTTCGGCTTGGGCAATTCCATGCCGGTGGCGTAAGCAATGATGTTACGCGACAGGCAAAACGCCTTCTCTCCTCGATTCGCGGGCGTGCGGGGATTGGCGGGAACGAAGCGATGTTCTTCCCAGTAACCGGCAAGAGGTTTGGGGCTGAATACCGCCACCGTCCGACAACCGCGATCGAGATACATCAGGTCGGGGAAGTCCGCGGGACTGATTCCTGGGAACATCGTCCAGATCGCATGTTCGGGGGGCATGTGGCGCAGGGTACTGCCGGGGAAAATCCGGCCCACGAGGGCCTCGAAGGACGCGGCGAAGTCCTTATCCCCACAGCACGCCTCCGCCAGCAGGAACCCACCCTCCTCGACATACCGCTTGAGGATTTGTTCCTCCTTCGACAGCAGTTCGGCATTCCGCCCCACGAATGGCATTGCTCCGTGGCCGTTGATGTAAACGATGGGTGACTGCAAAAGCAGCCCTACCTCGAAATCAATTTTGCTCTTGTCACTCAGGTCTTGCAGGCGGGGGTCATAGACTTGCCAGGACAAAGGCACGTTATCGAACAACTCGCGGGAAGCGAATTCGACCATGTTGCGGCAATCGTTGTGCTTCCGGTTCCAGTTCACCTTCGTGGCACGATCACCGTTGGGATCGAGTTCGGTGAGCACAGCATGCTCGCCCGCCACATCCGTCGCCTTGCGGAAATTGCCCCAGGCGAATTTGCTGATGAGCACCGGCGTGCGTCCCTTCGAGAGAAACAGAATCGCGAAGGAGGTGGTGATGACTGGCTGCCCCGCGTCGATACCGCCCTTGCGTTCGTCGGAGCGCGTTTGGAAGGAACCATCCGCTTCCTGCATCTTGACGAGCCGTTCACACCCCTCGCGATACCAGTCGATCTTGCCGATAAACCGTTGGCCGGACAGCCGGCCGAGCCGTTCGAGACCGTAGAAGTTGTAGAAGTACGATTTGCCTTCCATGAAATTGAACTGCATACCGATCCAGTACATTCCCTTGGCCAGCGCGTCGCTCTCGGGATACACACCGCAGTTCGCTGCGACTCCTGTCTCCACATTGAGTCCCTGTTCGCTCTTGTCCAACCCCATGTTGGCGATGAAGAGACCGCACACACCGCCCACAGTCATGGTGAAACTCGGCGCGCGGTCGCCAGCGTTGTGGTACGTCCAGAACCCCGCTCGTGCGTTGAGCGTATCCTGGTGCTGCGTGCGCGTGTAGAATTCCTGCACTTCCTTCCAGAGTTTGTCATCGACCTTCACGCCGGCGGTCTTGGCAGCGTAGAGTCCCAGAAGTGCATATTGCGTATTGGAATTATCGGCGATGTGATTGGCGGGATAGCTCCAACCTTCCAGCTTGCCGTTCCGGCGTATGGCATGCTTCTCGAACCACTCCACATTCTTCTGGATGCGCGGTAGGTCTTCTTTCTGCCGTGCTTCGGCAAACACCATCGTTTGCAGGGCCACGACATAGGTCTTATCGGGTACGCCCAGCTCGCGGAGATACTTGAGCGCCTTGTCCACCTTCGGGTCACCGGGTTTCAGACCCGAGTTGAGGAGCGCGAGCGTGGCCAGCGAGGTCACCCCACCCTTCAGGCCTGCGATTTGACCGAGAACCAGACCCTCCCAATCTCCATTGTTGCTTTGCTTGGCCTTGAGGTACTCAACTCCTCCTTTGATCGATTTCTGCACCTTTTCCACGAGCTCGACATCGGCTGCACCCTTCGCTGGTCCAGCGTCGGGTTGCGGCTGCGCGGCCGTTGGCGTGCTGGAAACCAGCATAAGTCCAACACAGAGTGCGAGGCCAGTGGCCAACAAAGAGCGGGTCATCGAGAGCCTCCCCGGAGGTGTTCGTCGGCGTCACTCTCGCATTATACCGCTACCACCGCAGCGGTTTCTGCCAGGCTTCTTTGAGAGTTGACAGTTTAACCCAGATGAGCCATTCGCCGTTGGCGCCTGCAATGCGAAGTCGGGGATCGGCAACACTCACACCCACCCGCGCCGTCGGCAAACCCGTAAAGACCGCTTCGAACGCCGATGTGTGCTCCGGCTCTACTTCCACCAGGAACCGGCTGGGTGATTCACTGAAGAGCTTCGTCTCGTCGTTGAGTTCGCCCGGAAGTGACGTGATGTCCGCGCCAATTCCCCCCGCGAAACACATCTCCGCGATCGCCACAGCCAATCCCCCCTCGCTGAGGTCGTGGCAAGCTCGAACGAGTCCTTTTGTGATAGCGACATGGACAGCCGCGAAGAGTTTCGGGGCGGTTGCGAGGTCCACCTGTGGCACGTTTCCTCCCATACGATCGGCAACCAGATGGAAGTGGCTGCCGCCGAGTTCGTCCCGGGTAATGCCCACCAGGTACAGCACGTTGCCGGCTTCTTTCAGATCCATTGTCACACACTTGCGAACATCCGGCACGCGGCCGAGTGCCGTGACGAGCAACGTGTGTGGAATGTCGAGCCGTTCGCCTGTTTTGCCTGCGTAGGTGTTATTCAAGCTGTCCTTACCGCTGATGAACGGCGTGCCAAGGGCCACTGCCACATCTCGACATGCCTCGGCAGTGCGGACCAGCGCGCCGAGCACCTTGGGATCGTGAATGTTGCCCCAGCAGAAGTTATCGAGGATGGCGACTCGTTTCGGATCGGCACCCACCGCAACAACATTGCGGATCGCCTCGTCGATCGCGCACGCTCCGGACCAGTACGGATCGAGATCGGCGAAGCGAGGGTTGATGCCGCACCCGATCGCCACGCCGAGGGATGAGCCGAGAACAGGCATCACCACGGCGGCGTCGGAGGGGCCATCATTCGCAACGCCAACCAGGGGCTTCACCGCACTGCCGCTCTGTACTTCATGATCGTACTGCCGAATCACCCACTCTTTCGAGCACACCGAGTAGTGCGACAGGATGGCGAGAAGAGCGTCTTGCGGTGTTTGGGTTTCGGACTGAGCACGAGCGGGTTGCTTGTCTTCTTTCCGCGTTCCCCACTCCGCGCTCTTCATTACCGTGGGTCGCCCCTCATGCAGAAAGTGCATGTCGAGATCAGCCACTGCGTTCCCGTAGTGTGTCAGTTTCAGGCGCCCGGTCGCTTCGAACGTACCCAGAACCGCGACTTCGACATCCTCACTCGCACACAGCGCACGGAGTTCATTCCACTTCGCGGGTGGGACGGACAACACCATCCGCTCCTGCGATTCACTGATCCAGATTTCGGTGTAACTAAGCCCCTCGTACTTGAGTGGTGCATTCTCCAGTTGCACAGTAGCGCCGAGTTCCGCCCCCATCTCACCAACCGCAGAACTGAACCCCCCCGCCCCGCAATCGGTGATCGCGGTGAACAATCCCCGGTCGCGTGCCTGCAGAATCACATCCTGCACTTTCTTTTCAGTGATGGCATTACCGATCTGCACCGCACCGCCGCTGACGGTTTCGGATTCGTGTGTCAGTTCTAGGCTGGAGAAGGTCGCGCCGTGAATACCATCGCGGCCCGTGCGCCCGCCCACGGCCACGATCAGGTCGCCGGGATTGACCTTCTTGAATGCCTTGTCCTTCGGGATGAGCCCGATGGTGCCGCAAAAGACCAGCGGGTTCGCGAGATAGCGGTCGTCGAAAAGGATCGCGCCGTTCACCGTGGGGATACCCATCCGGTTGCCGTAGTCGCGCACTCCCGCCACTACCCCCCGCATGACTCGACGTGGATGAAGCACCCCCGCGGGTAACTGATCCGCAGAGAAATCCGGCGGGGCGAAGCAAAACACATCCGTGTTGCACACTGGCTTCGCAGCCAAGCCAGTGCCGAGAATATCGCGAATCACTCCGCCCAGGCCCGTGTTCGCTCCGCCATATGGCTCGATGGCCGAGGGGTGATTGTGCGTTTCCACTTTGATGCAGATGTGGAAGTCATCGTCGAACTTCACGACGCCAGCGTTATCGGCGAACACGCTGACGCACCAGTCATCCGCACCCAGTTTCTGACGGATCTCTTGCGTAGCGGCGAAGACAGTTTCCTTGAGCAGATTCTTGTAAGTGCGTGTCGTACTCGTGGAGTGATCAGTGAAGGTAATGGTTCCTTTTAGCGTTTTGTGCGAGCAGTGTTCCGACCACGTTTGCGCGATGGTCTCCAGCTCAATGTCGGTTGGGGCGCGATTCAACTGGCGGAAATGCGATTGCACCACCCGCATCTCGTCGAGGGAAAGTGCCAGCGTGTTGTCTTTACTGAGCTTCACCAGCCCCGCATCGTCGAGATCGGCGATGGGAACCGTGACGAGCTTGAACGCATAGGGCGAACCGACCTTCAAGTGATCAGCGTGAAGCGGACCGACGACAATTTGCTCGATGGCGTCGTTGGCCAGAATCTTGCGAAACAGCACATCGCGGTCGAGCGAGGAGATTTCCGGCTTGCCGACATAACGACGGAAGGTGCGAACGGCCGTGACCGGAATCCCCAGCAGTTTGAGTGTGTCGAGGACCGTTTGGGCTACCGGGTCCATCACGCCTGGCTTGAGCAACACTGTGTAGTAGTACCCAGCGCGCGAACCGACTGGCGCGAACTCCCCGTTCTCCACCAGTGGATCGAGGAGAACTTCGCCCGTGAGCCGCTCGCGGTGCTGCTCGGTCAGGTCGCCTTCGAGCAGAAAGCCATGGGCGCTCGCTGTAATGAGATCGCCGCCGCGTTCGCTATGCGTGAGTAGATCGAACTCGTCGCAGACGCGTTCGCGCTCGCTATCGCGGCCCAGAGGACGGATTTCAAGTTCCCAGAGCATCGCGTACCTGCTTCCCCTCACTGAGCCACCGCTCCAGGCCCGCACGATCGCTGGCTTCGAGCAGTCGTTGGAATTCGGTCAATCGATTCGCGAATAAGCCAAGTGCGGCCAGCACCGCTTCGCGATTCGCCTGAAATATCGCGGCCCACAACGCCGGATCGCCGGCAGCGATTCGCGTCACGTCGCGAAAGCCACCGGCAGAGAGCGAAAGCCAATCGACTGGCGTCACGCCCGCAACGGCCGACGCCACCGCGTGCGGCAAGTGACTGGTGGCTGCAAGCGTGCGGTCGTGGGCGGCGGCGTTCATTCGCACGACGCGCGAGCCTAGAGCCTCCCAAAACGCCGCGACTCGCTGAACAGCATGGGCATCGGAACTGTCCGGTGTAATAATCGTGATGCGATTCTGGAATAAATCCGCCCGGGAATGCTCAACGCCATTCTTCTCAGCGCCGGCGAGCGGGTGGGCTGGAACGTATGCGGCTCCGTCCGGCCTGGCCCACTCCACGGCCGCCGCGAGTCCCCCCTTTACACTCCCAGCGTCCGTATAGAGCACCGGGCCTGCATGCTCGAACGCCGCGATGAGCACCTCTGCAATGCGGTCCACCGGAGTGCAAACCACCACAAGATCCGCCCCACGCGCCCCCTCCGCGATGCTGATCGTGCCAGCATCAATCGCGCAAAGATTTTCCGCTCTCTTCAGCTTCTCCATGTCGCGATCGACGCCAACGACGCGCCGGGCAACTCCGCGCGTCTTCGCCGCAAGCCCCACGGAGCCGCCAATGAGCCCGACGCCGATAATCGTGATCTGATCGAACAACATGCCGAGATTATAAGGACGCGGCGGCAAGAAACCGCTTGCCGAATGCCCCTCTTATCCGTCATAAGAGAAGCATGCCTGCCGAAAACGCTGCAACTGATTCGACCCGCATTCGAGTGTCACGTCGCGACTGGCTTCGAGTTGGCGTATCAGCGCTGCTCAGCGCAGCGCTGCCGCGAGCGAACGCCAAGCCCTTACCCAGTCGCGAGAGTTTGGGTTTTGGCCGCGCGAAGTCGGTGGTTGTGATTTTCACCAGCGGCGGACAAAGTCAACTCGATACCTGGGACCCGAAACCCAATGCTCCCGAGGAAATTCGCGGCGACTTCCGCACCATTCAGACGGCGAATCCGGAACTCCGCGTTTGCGAACATCTGCCACGGATGGCCGCACTTGCCAACAGGTATTGCGTGCTGCGGTCGATGACGCACGATGACCTCGACCACGGCTCTGCCTGTTATCTTGCACTCACGGGGCAATTCCATCAAAGAAAGTCGTCGAACCCACCGCCGCGTCCGACCGATTTCCCTGCTCTGGGTGCGGTTCTGAAACGCATCCAACCCGCGAAGCACTTTCCGCACACCGCCGTCCACGTAAACGGTCCACTGCTGGCTCCACGAGAGGTATCGCCGGGCCAGTACGGCGGGTTCCTCGGCCGCGCTTACGAGCCGACCGAACTGGGCAACGTCACCGATACAGACAAACTCATCGCCTCACTCGATCTGCCTGCGGATGTCCCCGTGGAACGTCTTGCAGCCCGACGCGACTTACTTGCCCGGCTCGATCCCGGTACCAAGACCGATCCGCTCGCGCGAAAGGCATTCGAGCTGGTGAACGCTCCACAAGTGCAAGCCGCGCTCGACCTCGACCGTGAGCCTGAGAAGCTCCGCGACCGCTATGGCCGTCATCGCTCTGGTCAAGCGTGTCTCATGGCACGGCGTCTGGTGGAAGCGGGCGTGCCGTGGATCACGGTATTCTTCAATCATGGCATCCGCGGGCAGGACGACCACCCCGACGAGACGGACGAATACGGCTGGGATACGCATAACGACATCTTCGAAGCTCTGAAGACCCACCTGCTCCCGCGCTTCGATCACTCGGTTTCGACATTCCTCGAAGATATGCACACGCGCGGCTTGCTCGGAAGCACGTTGGTGGTGGTGATGGGTGAATTTGGCCGCGCGCCGTTGGTGGCACTGGAAAAGAACTTCGCGGGGAGTTCGCCGGGCCGCAAACACTGGGGCGCGTGCTATTCAGTCCTCTTGGCCGGTGCAGGAATTGCCCCTGGCTCCCTGTTTGGGAAGTCGGATCGTGTTGCAGGCTATCCGCAGGCTGAGCCAACGACGCCCGGCGACCTCGCGGCGACGATGTTCCACGCCCTCGGCATCCCAGCAGATGCTCACTACACCGACGCCACCGACCGACCCTACCGCGCCGTCAGCGGTACGCCAATTACCAGGCTCTTCCGCTAATCCACAGGTCCTAAATGCGCTCGCTTTCCTTTCTCCTTGTGCTCTCCATGACCGCGCCGTGCTGCGCCGCCGACAGCGAATTCACTCCGCTCTTCGACGGCAAGTCGCTCGATGGCTGGACATTCATCGTGAAGCCCGACAAGGACGGCAAGGAGGCCGACCCGAAGAACACCTGGAGCGTCGTCGATGGAGCTATTCGCTGCACCGGCAAGCCAAACGGTTGCATGGTGACCAAGCAAGAATACCGCGACTACATTCTGAAACTGAAGTGGCGTTTCCCCGCCGATAGCAAGGGCGGGAATAGTGGCGTGATGCTTCATGTGCAGGACGACAAATACTGGCCCACGTCGGTGGAAGCGCAATTGCTCTCCGGCCACGCCGGTGACCTGCTGCTGACCAACCCGCCCGCCGCGAAGCTCGATGTGGACATCGCCCGGCAAAATCCAAAGCAACCGCGCCACTTCTATCGGTTTGAGACGAAGGAGTCTGTGGAGAAGAAGTTTGGCGAGTGGAACGAATACGAAATCACTTGCAAGGGTGGCGACATCACACTTGTGATCAACGGCGTGAAAGTGAACGAAGGAAAGAACGGCAACCTCACCTCCGGCCGCATCGCCCTTCAGTCAGAGGGTGCGGAGATTTACTTCAAGGATGTGGTTATCAAGAGCCTGAAGTGAAACGAAAAACGCCGGCGGGGTTATCCCCACACCGGCGCCTGCCGCGTGTCGCCCATATCACGCGACGTTGGATAGAGTATGCAACTATACGAAACAGGACAAGCAAATTCCGGCAACTTTGCTGAATTGCTGGCGGGAAGTGCCAGTTGCGGCTTACGGTTTCGGTTGCATATCCACATGCTTGGAAACCAACCACTCCACTCCTAACCACCCCGGCTTTGTCACGACCACGATTTTCGATCGGTGCGGCACCACCGCGTTGTACTCATCCGCTGGAATCTGAAAGGACTCTGTCTCGCCCGGCTTCCGCCAGGATGGGCAACGGACGTGATAATGTGTCGTGTTCTTCGACCGCGTTGTGTATTTCTCCACGATCACGATGTTGTGAGTGGTCGGAGGCGAATCATCGAAGGCTCCGTTCAGCAAGCCCACGCTGCCGGCGCTCCCAAGCGGGAAGAGAATCAGCGAGCCCAACATGACCGCGGCCCAGGCGCGGTGCGAACGAGAGGTTCCGCTGAGAAGCCATGCGGAGACAACCGCCGAAAGCGGCCAACCCACCAGAAGGACAGGCAACGCCCGAAGTATGACGTCGACGCCTTTGAGGGGCGTAAACGTAACGAGGGAAAAGACCGTCAGGGCGAAGCCAACCAACAGCACCCACAGCACCACTTGCCAGAACTTGCGTCCGGCCCCGACCCAAGTGTCGAATTCTGGCTGATAAGTCGGAAGGCCCCGAGCGAGCAGGACGAGCCGCGCCCCCACTTCGGAGATGAACTCCGGGCGGTCATCCGCAACCGGGTCGAAGTTGATGCGATTGGCGAACAACCCGCGGTCGCGAAGGGTTAGCGACAAGAAGCCAAAACGGCGCAGATCGAGGATAGCCACACGCTTCAGTGGATCGGCCAGATAGGCGGCGGTGAATTCCAGCGCGTCAGTGCGGATGTAACATTGCTCATCGAACGATTCATCTCCGGTCTGCAGTTCCGTGGCGATCCCCATCCGCTTGCCCAACTTGTCGAACCACGTCTCCACGCCCATCTCGAATTCCCCATCGCACGCAACGGGGATGCTCACTGTGAGCACCGAAGGGCTCGGATTCTTTCCTCGTACCGGCGGCGTATAGACCGTCGTGTACGTTACGCCATCGAGTTCGTGACGAACGGGCGTATGGGGAGGGTATGCGGGAGTCCCCTCACCGGCTGTGGCTCCAAGCGGCTTGGTCCTTCGCAGAACAACCACAGCACTAACGAGGAGGCCGACAGCGAAAAAATCCACTCCCAAAAAGACAAGGAGCATTCCGGGCACCAGCCCACGTGGGCCCAAAGCGATGATCGTGCCGATTCCTCCACAAACGGCGGCCAGGATCCCGACGGCGAGCAGAAACAAGCCGCATCCACGAGCCATGTGTACAACAGGAGGGTTGTTCCTCCCGCCTTCGCAAAGTTCCAAGTTCCAACTTTTCGAGTTCCACGGAAAGACAGTCAGTGGATTTTCAGATTGGACCTGGGAACTCTGAAACTTGGAACGTTCTTTCGCTTAGTCCTTAAAGAAGCGAGGATTCTCAGTGACAATCCATTGTCACTGCGGTTTTCCCCTTGTGTGAAGCGACTTGGAACCATTGGGGTCCAAAACACCTATTCACCTGAAATCAGCATCGCGAATCACAACCGATTTTCGCAAGTTGTTTTCAGGTATCGGCTTACAGCGAGACTCTCATAAACCTCGCTGATTGGAAGGCCTAGTTGCTCTGCCAAAACCGTGGGTCGGTTGTCGCATTGAAGTTGTTTGGAAGTGGTTTTTACCCAGATCGCGACAACCGACCCACGGTTTTGGCAGAGCCTGTTAACTGCGAAGCATCATCGATACGTATTTTGTTTCGAGATACGCTTCCAGTCCCTCGTGAGCTAATTCGCGTCCCATACCCGATTCTTTCATTCCGCCAAACGGGCATTGCGGCGTGGCCGGCACAGGGTCGTTGAGCCCGATGATACCGGCTTCCAGTCCTTCGGCCATCCGCCACGCAATGCTCAGATCGTTGGTGAACACATACGCGGCCAAGCCGTACACCGTGTTATTCGCTTGCGCGATGACATCATCGAGCTTGCTGAAGTCCAAAACCGGCATCACGGGTGCAAACGGCTCTTCGGTGAGGATCTTCGCGTCGGGAGAAAGTCCCTTGAGCACTGTGGGCTCGAAGAAGTAGCCCTTTTCGAATCTCTTGGAGCGGGACCCACCCGTAAGAACGGCAGCCCCCTTCCCGCGCGCGTCGTCGATGAGAGCCTGCGTGCTGTCCATTGCCTTCTTCTCGAACATCGGCCCGACGACCACCCCCTCCTCAAGACCATTACCCATCTTGAGGTTCTTCGCCTCCGCGACGGCGGCTTCCGTGAACTTCTTCTCGATGTCCTTGTGAACGAAGAATCGGCTGGGGCTGATACACACCTGACCGTTGTTGCGGAATTTGCCGATTACTGCGGCCTTGGCCACCACTTCCGGATCGGCATCCGGAAAAACGATGAACGGTGCATGCCCACCGAGTTCCAGACTCAGCCGTTTCACCTGATCGGCCGCCTGCTTCATGAGTTGCTTGCCGACCGCGGTGGAACCGGTGAAGCTGATTTTCCGCACGGCCGAGTTCTGCATGAACTCGTCGGAGATTTCGCTTGCGGAGCCGATGACCATATTCGCGACGCCCTTCGGCAATCCGGCGTCGACGAGGCATTCGAACACGCCAATCAGCGAAAGGGGTGTCTGGCTGGCGGGCTTGCACACGATGGTACAGCCGGCGGCGAGTGCGGGTGCGATCTTTCGAGCTTGCAGAGTAATCGGGAAGTTCCACGGTCCAATCGCGCCAACCACCCCAACGGGGTGTTTGATGGTCATGTGCCGCTTGGTCGGGTTCGATTGCGGAATCACCTGACCGTACGCTCGCTTACCTTCCTCCGCGAACCACTCGAACGTATCGGCCGAGTGCAACACTTCGGCTTTGGCTTCCGGGACGGGTTTGCCCTGCTCCATCGTCATGGTGCGGGCGAGGTTATCAGCCCGTTCGCGCATGAGTTCGGCGGTTTTCTTCAGAACTTTAGCGCGGTCATAAGCCGTGAGTTTCATCCAGGCCGGCATGGCGGCCGAGGCCGCCGCAACTGCCTTCGCAGCGTCGGCGCGATTTCCGAAGCTCACTTCGGCGATGGTTTCTTCAGTGGCGGGGTTGATGACGGGCAATTTCTTACCAGTGGAGGAATCGCACCAAGCACCGTCGATGAACAGTTGGCGATTCTTGACAAGCGGAGTGGTGGACATGGTGAACCTCTTGGAGTGTTTCGGCGAGGGATTAGGGAGCCTGTGTTCACGAAGTTAGTTGTATGGAAGCAGAACCAAAGGCTGTTGGGTGATGGGTCACTACCAACAAGTACCTTGCTCATGGAGCAAAATGAAGTCGTAGAGTTCGTTGCTCGGCCAATACTGGTGGGGTCGGTGCGCATTTTGTTTGCTAAGAGGCCGTCTGGAAATTAGGTTTTTCGTTTACGTTTGGGCCGTTTGAGCAGGTAGTTATCGCGGTCCTTTTGAGGCATCATCGAGCGGGCCATCCGATGGCTGGCCCCGATGTAGATCCAGG
>Ga0209062_1001019_pt1 | contig 59092 bp, 46 predicted proteins | sample Coa_R2_2_FD_187158 | JGI IMG/M metagenome (GOLD analysis project Ga0209062, IMG submission 187158) | Surface soil microbial communities from Centralia Pennsylvania, which are recovering from an underground coalmine fire - Coalmine... | ecosystem: Environmental > Terrestrial > Soil > Unclassified... | reverse complement strand
AGCTCGCCGACCGCAATCGAGCCCTCTTGCAGGGCAAGCTCGCGCCCGGTCAGCACGTCGCGCCACGCCCTTCCCTCGGGCAGCGCCACCGCCGTATCCGCCCAGTCGATCCCGGCGCCATTGCCGAGAAGCGGCATCACCAGCCGCGGCGCCACCGCGACCGCCGCCTGGCCATCGGCGAGCCGCGCGAAGGCGCAGAGCTGGTCGGCATGCCGTCCGCGCGCCGCCAGCGGCACATAGGCGCCGGCGAAAGCTGCCGGCATCGCCGCGCGAAGCGCCAGCGCCCGCCAGATGAGGAACAGCTTCTCGCGCCCGTCGCGCCAATGCGCCGCCATCTCGGCGAAGGCCTGGCGATCGACCGGTCCGTAGCCGAAGCGCTCGCGGATCTCGTCGAGAAGCCGGCGCCGCGCGCTCCACTCCACGGCGCGCCGGTTGTCGGGATCGACCATGCTGAAATCCCAGAGCTCGCCGCCCTGATAGGTATCGGGAACGCCCGGCGCCGTGAGCTTGATCAGCGTTTGCGCGAGGCTGTTGAGGGCGCCGGGACGCGCCAGCCGCTCGACGAAGCCATGCATGTCCTGAAGAAAGGGGTTGGGCCGGGAGCCGTCGAGCGCGCCCATGACGAAGCGGCCGAGCACGGCTTCGTATTCGGCATTGGGATTGCTCCAGCTCGAATGCTCCTTCGCCTCGCGCACCGCCTTGGTCATGGTGCGGCCCACGCGCTCGGCGAAAGCGGCGAGCGCCGCGGCATCGTCCGGCTGCAAATCGAGCGGCCAGGCGCCGAGCACGGTCTGGTAGAAAAAATACTCGTCATTGCGGTCGGGCGCCGGGTTACCGTCGACCTCGCCACGGCGGAAGCGATTGAGCCGCGCCCAGAGCATGACGCGCCGTTCCCAGTCGCGCGGCACCTCGGAGAGAAGGGCCAAGCGCGCCCGCGCATCCTCGCCCCGTTTGGTGTCGTGCGTGCTGCTCGTCAGCATGCCGCGCGGCCAGCGCTTGGCGCGCAGCTCGGCGGCGCGGTGGAACGCCTGGATCGACAGGCCGAAGCGGCCGGGATCGCCGCCGACCTCGTTGAGCGCGAGCAGAGGGACATAGCGGTAGAAGGCGGTGTCCTCCGCGCCCTTCGCCATCACCGGCCCGGTGATCTGCTGGAAGCGCATGGCAAGCCTCAGCACCTGCGCGCGGCTATAGCCGCTGCCGCGGCGCGCGAGATCGCCCGTCAGCACGCCGGCGATGAAGTCGAAGATCGAGGTATCGGCGCCGGGCCAGCGGCGCTTGGCAAGGCCGATCGACCACTCGATGAAGCGCCGGTCCTCGGGCCGCGCGCCCTCGGCGCTCACATAGGTGCGATAGACGGGAAAGGCGGCGATGACCTCGTCGAGCGCGCCGCGCATGCCGTTAAGGGTAAAATCGCGGCTCCGCCAATGGCTGCGCGAGAGCGCGTGGAACTCGCTCGCGAGCACATTCGTCTCGCTCGCCAGGTTGACCTCGGTGATGCGCCGCTTGCCTTGATAGAGCGCCGCCGCGAAATCGCCGGAGCGCCCGGTGAAGCGGCGATAGGCGCGCGTCAGCGGCGCCTCGCCGGCGGGATCGACGAAGAGCCCGCCGACCTCGCGGATGAAGTCATAGCCGGTGGTCCCGGCGACCGGCCAATCGGGCAAGGCCTCATGCGCGGCGAGGATCTTCTCGACGACGATATAGAAGGCGCCCGCCGGCAGCGTCGCTGCTGCTGCCGCCTCTTGCTGGAGCCGATCGCAATAGGCGGCGGGGTCGAAGAGCCCATCGATATGGTCGATGCGGAGGCCCTGAAGACGGCCCTCGGCGATGAGGGTGAGCACGAGGCGATGCGCGCGCTCGAAGAGCTCGGGCAGCTCGATGCGGATGCCGGCGAGGTCGTTGATGTTGAAGAAGCGCCGGTAATTGATCTCATCCGCCGCGACGCGCCAATAGGCGATGCGATAGGCCTGCGCCTCCAGGAGCGCATGGAGCGCGCGCCAGGTCTCGGGCTTGCCCACCTCACCGGCGAAGCGCGCGGCGGCGCGCTGCAAGGCCTCGTTCACCCGCGGCTTGCGTTGGGTGAGATCGGCCAAGCGTGCCTTGAGCTGCATGCCCTCGGCATGGAGCTTGAACCGCCCGCGCCGCCCGCGCGCTTCCCTCAGCTTGGCGAAGGCATCCGCAAGCTGCCGCAGCTCCTCCCCCTCCTCCGCCGGCGGATCGGCGCGCCGCAGGATCGCCGCATAGCGCCGCGGCGAGATCGGAAAGCGATGGTCCCAGTACCACGCGCTGAAGCTGCCTTCGGCGGGATCGAAGCGCAGCTCGATCTCGCCCTTCTCGAGGATCGCGCCATATTGGTCGCCGAGCACCGGAAGCAGTATCTTGCCGGTGAGATCGGGGCGCCCGGCCTGCCAGTTGATGTCGAAGAACTCGGCATAGGGCGAGGCGCGGCCCCATTCGAGCACGTCGAGCCACCAGGCATTGTCCTTGCCGCCGACGCCCATATGGTTCGGCACGAAATCGAGCACGAGCCCCATGCCGCGGAGCTTGAGCCGGTCGGTGAGATCGGCGAGATCCTCCATCGCGCCGATCTCGGGATTGATGCGGTTGTGGTCGATGATGTCGTAGCCATGGGTCGAACCCGGGCGCGCCTCGAGGAAGGGCGAGGCATAGAGATGACTGATGCCGAGATCGCCGAGATAATCGACCAGCGCGTTGGCGTCGGCGAAGGTGAAATCGCGGTTGAACTGCAACCGATATGTCGCCCGCGGCAGCGTCATGGCGTCTCGGCTCCGCGCCGCGCTTCGCCGAGGACGGCCGCGAGCTGCGTCCAGGCGGGGTCATGGAGGAGCTGGTCGAGCGCGAGGGTCAGCTTGCGCCGCCAATTGGGATGCTCGTCGATGGTGCCGGGCAGATTGACCTGCTCGCTCTCGCCGAGCGCGTCCTCGATCTGCATCAGCACGAGACGCGATCGCGTGCGGCCGAGAAAGCGATAGACGGCTTCCGCGAGCTCGCGCTCGTAGATCGGCTCGCCCTCCTGTGGCAGCAGCCGCTTGGCCGCGGCGCGCGGGAGGGCGCGGGCGGCGATCAGCGCCCTCAAGAGGCGCCGCCGATCGCGCCGCCGGTCTTGGAGATCCTTCTCCGCCAGCGCCGCCTCGGGATAAAGATCGAGGCGGCGGCGCCATTCGAGATCGCGGCCGAGCCAATACCCTTTGAGTGTCGGGATGTCATGGGTCGAGAAGGAGGCCGAGGCGAGATCGGGATAGGCCTCGGGCAGCAGGAAGCGCTGGGCGCGGTCGCGCTCGAAGAGCAACACGCGATAGGAGAGCACGCCGGCGTCGCCCATGATCTCGCGAAAACCTTGCGGCACCGTGCCGAGATCCTCGCCGATGACGGCACAGCGCTGGCGATGGCTTTCGAGTGCGAGGATGTGACGAAGCTCTGCGAAGGGATAGGAGACGTAGCTCCCTTCGGCCGGGCTCGCGCCGCGCGGCACCCAATAAAGATGCATGAGCGCCATCACGTGGTCGATGCGCAAGACGCCGGCATGACGCATATTGGCGCGGAGTGCCGCAATGAACGGCGCGAAGGCTTCGCGTCGCAACGCCACGGGATTGACCGGCGCGAGGCCCCAATTCTGCCCCTTGAGATTGAGGAGATCGGGCGGCGCTCCGACCGAAGCGCCCGTCACCATCATCGCGGGATCGCCCCAGGCCTCGGCGCCGCTGGGATCGACGCCGACGGCGAGATCGCGATAGAAGCCGATGGAAAGCCCGGCCGCCGCTGCCTTTTGCGCGGCCTCGCCCAATTGCCGGTCGGCCTCCCATTGCAGATATTCATGGAGCTCGACGCGCCCGGCATGCTCCGCCGCAAAGGCCGCGACCGCCGGCGAGCGCGCGTTGCGCAGCGGCTCGGGCCAATCCTGCCAGGAGAAGCTGCCGCGCGACGCGAGCTGATGCTCATGGAGCGCTGTGAAGACCGCAAAGCGCCTGAGCCGCTCACCGCCCTCTTCCTGGAAGCGCCGGAACGCGGCGCCGCGCGCGGAAGCCTCGCGCAGATGGCGCTCCGCGAAGGAGCGGTGGAGTTCGTCGAAGATCGGACGCTTCAGCGATGCGACGGCGGGATAGTCGACGAGGCCGCTGTCGCGTGCGGCGGCGAGCCTGGTCATCGTCTCCGCGCTCGCCGCCATCGCTTGCGCGACCGTGCTCTCGGCGAAATCGGGCGCCGCGGTCACGTCGATATAGAGCGGATTGAGAAAGAGCCGCGAGGAGGGTGAATAAGGGCTGATATGGCGCGGCTCGGCGGGGAAGAGCGCGTGCAGCGGATTGATGCCGAGGGCGCGCGCGCCCTGCCGCGCCACGCCGGCCGCGAGTGCTGCGAGATCGCTGAAATCGCCGATGCCCCAATTGCGTTGGGAGCGCAGCGCATAGAGCTGCGCCGTCAATGCCCAGGCGCGGCTTCCCTCCCGCAAATCGGGCGGCAGATAGCAGCGACGCGGGGCGACGATGAGCAACGCCTCGCTCTCCACCGCGCCCGCCGCAAGCGTCATGCGGTGATAGCCTTGCGGCAGATCGGGATCGAGCGGCAGAGCAAGGCGCCGAGACCGCCCTTTGCGCTGGCGCCGCTCCGCCAGCACGGCGAGTCCGCCGGGCTCGCTTCGTCCCTCGCACCGCTCGCCATTCTCCAGCGTGATGCGCCACGAGAGCATGCTCGACGCCGCGTCATCGGCGAGCGAGACGGGCACGGTCGCCGGTTCGCCTGCGATGATGACGGCGACCGGCGGCAGCAAGGCGCGCCATTCCTCCGCTTCGTACCGCGCGATGCTGGCGGCGACGTCGCGCTGACCGCCGGTCTCTAATCCCATGACGGCGAGAAGCGACCGGAGCGTCTCCGGCGCGACGCGTTGCAGCTTTCCCCGGGCATCGCGATAGCGCAGTGCTACGCCGGCGAGCCGCGCGAGGCGCAGCAGCGAGCGGTCGGTCGCCGTCATCCGCGCCGAGGCTCGCTCAGGAAGAAAACTGCGGCGCGCGGCGCCAGCATATCTGTCGTGGGAGCGGCGCCGACGGCGTAGAGCAAGCGGCCTTGCGGCGCATCACCCGACGCCACCGCGTCATCGGCGAAATTGGCGAGGAGCGTCAGGATCGCGCCGTCGCCGAGCCGCCATTCGACCTGCAAGGCGCGCGGCCCGAGCACGCGATAGGTGCCGGCATGCCCCTCGATCCCGCGCAGCCGCGGCGCGATCTCGCGCGCGCGCAGCGCCAAGAGCTCGCGATACCAGGCGAGCCAAGCCGCGTGCGGCGGGCGGGCGGCCGCCCGCCAATCGAGGACCGAGCTCGCAAAGGTCTGGGCGGCGCAGGGATCGGGAATCCGCTCGCGCGCGCGCTCGTCGCGGAATTCGGGAAATTTCGCAAATTCGCGCCGCCTGCCTTCGCGGACGGCCTTCGCAAGCTCCGGCCCGAAATCGCAGAAGAAGGCGAAGGGCTGCTCGGCACCCCATTCCTCGCCCATGAACAGCATGGGAATCTGCGGGCTCAGCAGATAGATCGCAGCGGCGAGGCGGATGAGGTCGGGCGCGGCAAGCTTGGCAAGCCGCATGCCGAAGGCGTTGTTGCCGACCTGATCATGGTTCTGGATGAAGGCGACGAAGACGGTCGGCGGCTGCCCCGCAGAAGGCTCGCCGCGCGCCTCGCCGCGATAGGCTGAGGGCTCGCCCTGATAGGCGAATCCCTCGGCGAGCGCGCGGCCGAGGCGCTCGGCCGGGCGCTCGGCATAATCGGCGTAATAGCCCTCGACCTCGCCGCTGGTGAGGACGCGCAGGCAATGGTGAATGTCGTCGTCCCATTGCGCGGTGAAGAGGTGGGGCGCGAGGAAGCGCGTCTGGTTCTTGTCGTTCTCGAGAACGAGATGAATGGGCCGCGCCGCGCCCAGCCGCGCGCGCACGGTCTCGGCGAGTTCGGTCAGGATGGGACGCCGGCTGTCGTCGAGAATGGCGTGGACCGCATCGAAGCGCAGTCCGTCGATGTGAAATTCCTCGAGCCAATAGAGCGCATTCTCGATGAAGAAATCGCGCACCGGCCGTGCATTCGCGCCGTCGAAATTGATCGCGGCGCCCCACGGCGTCTTGTGCCGCTCGGTGAAGAAATCGGGCGCGTAGAGATGGAGGTAATTCCCGTCCGGGCCGAAATGGTTGTAGACGACATCGAGGAACACGGCGAGGCCGCGGGCATGGCATTGATCGACGAGCCGCTTCAGATCCTCCGGCCGGCCGTAGCGCCCGTCGGGCGCGAAGAGCAGGACGCCGTCATAGCCCCAATTGCGCCCTCCGGGAAAATCCGCGACCGGCATCAACTCGATGGCGGTGATGCCGAGATCAACGAGATGATCGAGATGGCGGGCGATGCCGGCGAAATCGCCGCTTTCGGAGAAGGTGCCGGCATGAAGCTCGTAGAGCACGATCTCCTCCCAGCGCCGCCCCGGCCACATCGCGTCGCGCCATTCATAGGCGCCGGGATCGACGACCTCGCTCGGCCCGTGGACATCCTCGGGCTGATAGCGCGAGGCCGGATCGGGCACGGCCTGGTCGCCGATCAGGTATTGATACCGACTTCCCGCATGCGCGGCGCCGGTGGTCAGTTGATGCCAACCGCCGGCTTCCTTCATCATCGGCAGATCGCCCGTGCCGTGCAGGCGAAGCGCTACGCGCTCCGCCTTGGGCGCCCAGAGGCGGAAGCGCACGCCGTCGCTTGTGATCTCGGCGCCGAAGGGCAGTTCATGGCGGCGTCTCATCCTCGTCTCCTGACGATTCCGGCGGCGTCGGCGGCTGCGGCCCGAGGGCGACCGGAAGCGGCTCGGAAGGTTGCTCGTCGGGATTGATGAGGCCGCTGGGCGCCGGCGCCGGTTTTTCCGGAGCGCGATTGATGAACAGCGCGAAGGACCGCGCCTTCAGAGGAAACACCTCGCCGGCGGAAAAGAGCCGTCCATCATCGGCCAATCCGTTGCGCCGCGTCGTATCGACGAGCAGTTCCCAGGCCATCTCCGCGGGAAGCAGCGGGATGCGGAAATCGAGATCCTGGTGCCACGCATTGAGCATGACGAGGAAGCTCTCATCGATATCGCGCTGGCCGCCGGGCGTGTAGAACTCGCCCGCCGCGCCCCCGAGCACATATCCCAGCGAGAGCGCGACGGGATTGTTCCAATCCTCGACCGTCGCCTCGCGACCCTCGGGCGTCAGCCAGGTGATGTCCTTGAGCCCCGCTTCCGACACCGCCTCGCCGCGGAAGAAGCGCGGCCGGGAGAAGACGCGATGGCGCCGGCGGAGATTGACGAGAAGGCGCACGAAATCGCGCAAGCCCTCGTCGTCGGGCCCGATGTTCTCCCAATCGATCCACGAGACCTCGTTGTCCTGGCAATAGGCGTTGTTGTTGCCGCCTTGGCTGCGCCCGATCTCGTCGCCCGCGAGCAGCATCGGCACGCCGAGCGAGAGCAGCAATGTGGCGAGCAGGTTGCGCATCTGCTGATAGCGCAGCGCCAGGATCGCGGGATCGTCGGTCGGACCTTCGACGCCGCAATTCCAACTGAAATTGGCATTGTGCCCGTCGCGGTTGCCCTCGTTGTTCACCTCATTGTGCTTGTCGTTGTAGCTGACGAGATCGGCGAGCGTGAAACCGTCGTGCGCGGTGATGAAATTGACGCTGGCCCAAGGCCGACGGCCGCTATGGCCGAAGATGTCGGAAGAGCCGGCAAGCCGCGAGGCGAGTTCCGCGGCGATGCCCTGATCACCTTTCCAGAAGCGCCGCACCGTGTCGCGATAGGCGGCGTTCCATTCGGCCCAGCCCGCGGGGAAATTGCCGAGCTGATAGCCATTGGGGCCAATGTCCCAGGGTTCGGCGATGAGCTTCACCGTGGCGAGGACCGGGTCCTGGCGCACGGCACAGAAGAACGGGCTGTCGCGCCGATACTCGCCGCTGAGCCGGCCCAGCGTCGGCGCGAGATCGAAGCGGAAGCCGTCGATATGCATTTCGGTCACCCAATAGCGCAAGCTGTCCATGACGAGCTGGAGCACGCGGGGATGATCGAGATTGAGGGTGTTTCCGGTGCCGGTGTAGTCGGTGTAGAAGCGCCGATCCGGCTCGAGTCGGTAGTATGAGGCATTGTCGATGCCGCGAAAGCACAGCGTCGGCCCCATATGATTGCCTTCGCCGGTGTGGTTGTAGACGACATCGAGAATGACCTCGATGCCGGCGTCGTGCATGCGCTTCACCATCGTCTTGAAATCGGAGATGACGCTGTTCGAGAGGAAGCGCGGATCGGGCGCGAAGAAGCCGATGGTGTTGTAGCCCCAGTAATTGACGAGCCCGTTCTGCACGAGGTGGCGGTCATCGACGAAGGCCTGCACCGGCAGGAGCTCGATCGCGGTAATGCCGAGCTGCACGAGATAATCGATGACCGGCGGCGCGGCGAGGCCGGCGAAGGTGCCGCGCCGCGCCTGATCGACGCCGGGATGGCGCATGGTCATGCCGCGCGCATGCGCCTCCAGGATGATCGTCTCCTCCCAGGGTATGTGCGGCCGGCGATCCTCGTCCCAGGTGAAGGCGGTGTCGACGACGCGGCATTTCGGCATGCCCCGCGCGTTGTCGCGCCGGTCGAAGGAGAGATCCTCGCGCGCGCTTCCCACCCGATAGCCGAAATGCGCGTCGCTCCAGCGGATCGTGCCGTGAATCGCCTTGGCATAAGGGTCGAGCAGCAGCTTGTTGGGATTGAAGCGATGACCGTCCTGCGGGCGATAAGGACCATAGACGCGATAGCCATAGAGCAGGTTGGGGCGCGCATCCGGGAGATAGCCGTGCCACACCTGATCCGTATATTCGGGCAGCCGGATGCAAGCGACCTGATGCTGTCCGGTGGCGTCGAAGAGGCAGAGCTCGACGGCCTCGGCATGCTTGGAGAAGAGCGCGAAATTGACGCCCTTGCCGTCCCAGGTGGCGCCCAGCGGATAGGGCTTCCCCGGCCAGACCCCGGTGCGCCGCTCCATCAGCCGCTCCCGGCGGTGAGCGTGAAGAGAAGCGTCGCCAGCGGCGGCAGCGTCAGCTCCAGCGATTGCGCATGTCCATGCGAAGGGTGCGCTTCGGTTTGCACGGCCCCGGCATTGCCGAGACCGCTGCCGCCATATTCGAGCGCGTCGCTGTTGAAGCGCTCGCGATAGAGCCCCGGCAACGGCACGCCGATGCGATAGCGATGGCGCGGTACGGGCGTGAAGTTGCAGACGATCACCGCGAGCTCATGGGGATCGCGCGAGCGGCGGAAATAGGAGAGCGTGCTCTGATCGGCATCGCCCGCATCGATCCACTGGAACCCCTCGGGCTCGGTGTCGAGCTCATAGAGCGGGGCGAGCTCGCGGTAGAGGCGGTTGAGATCGCGCACCACGAGTTGAACGCCGCGATGAAAGGGATCCCTGAGCAAGTGCCAATCGAGGCTGTGGTCGTGGTTCCATTCGCGCGCCTGCGCGAATTCGCCGCCCATGAACAGAAGCTTCTTGCCGGGATGCGTCCACATGAAGCCGTAATAGGCGCGCAGATTGGCGAAGCGCTGCCAGCGGTCGCCCGGCATCTTGCCCAGGAGCGAGCCCTTGCCATGGACGACCTCGTCATGGCTCAGCGGCAGGATGAAATTCTCGTGGAAGGCGTAGAGGAGCCCGAAGGTGAGATCGTTGTGATGGTATTTGCGATGCACCGGGTCGAGCGCCATGTAGCGCAGCGTGTCGTGCATCCATCCCATGTTCCATTTGAAGCCGAAGCCGAGCCCGCCCAGATAAGTGGGCCGCGACACCATGGGCCAGGCCGTCGATTCCTCGGCCGCGGTCGTGGCACCAGAGCCGGTGCCGAAGACCAGCTCGTTCATGCGCCGCAAGAAGGCGATGGCGGCCAAGTTCTCGCGCCCGCCATGTTCGTTGGGAATCCACTCGCCCGCCTTGCGGCTGTAGTCGAGATAAAGCATCGAGGCGACGGCATCGACGCGCAAGCCATCGATATGGAACGCCTCGACCCAATAGCGCGCGCTCGACAGCAGGAAATTCGCAACCTCCCGGCGGCCGAAATTGTAGATATAGGTGTTCCAATCGGGCTGATATCCCTGGCGGGGATCCTCATGCTCGTAAAGCGCGGTGCCGTCGAAGCGCGCGAGCCCGTGCGGATCGGTGGGAAAATGGCCCGGCACCCAGTCGAGCCACAGCGCGAGCCCGGCCGCGTGACAAGCATCGACAAAGTCGCGGAACTCGTCGGGCGTGCCGAAGCGGCTCGTCGGCGCGAAGAGGCTCACCGGCTGATAGCCCCAGGAGCCGTCGAAGGGATATTCGGTGATGGGCATGAGTTCGAGATGCGTGAAGCCCATGTCGCGCGCATAAGGCACGAGCTGTTCGGCGAGCTCGCGATACGTCAGATAGCGCCCGCCCTCCTCGACCTTGCGCCGCCATGAGCCTGCATGCACCTCATAGATGGCGATCGGCGCGTGCCGGTCATTGCGCTGCCAGCGTGTCGCCATCCATTCGCCGTCATTCCACTGATGATGCGACGGCGCGGCAATGCGCGAGGCGGTGCGCGGCGGGCGCTCGGCCGCTTGGGCATAGGGATCTGCCTTGAGCGGCAGCAGATTTCCGTCGCGCCCGAGGATTTCGTATTTGTAGCAATGGCCGGCATCGAGGCCGGGGATGAAGATCTCCCAGATGCCGCCGGTGCGCAGCCGCATGGGATAGCGCCGCCCGTCCCAATCGTTGAAATCGCCGACGACGCTGACGCGCTGCGCATTGGGCGCCCAGACCGCGAAGGCGACGCCGTCCGCGCCGTCATGCTCGCGGCGATGAGCGCCCAGCACATTGTAGCTTTCGTGATGGGTGCCCTCGCCGAGAAGATAGATGTCGAGATCGCCGAGCACCGGCGGAAAGGCGTAGACATCCTCGAACTCCGCCGTGCCGAGCTCGCCCTCGGCGCGGAGCCGATAGCGGAAGCGCGGACGGTGCCCCAGCATGCCGGACCACAGCCCGTCCTCATGGACGCGCGTGAGCTCGCCGGCGATCTCGCCCGTCGCGGACTCGACGACCCAGAGCCGCCGCGCCCAGGGCAGGAAGACGCGCACGCAGAGACTGCCGCCCACGGGATGCATCCCGAGATAGGCGAAGGGATCGCCGCTCCGCGCCTCGAGAACGGCGCGCGCGCTGGCGCTAAGCGCGGCCATGGCTGCCGCCTTCATCGATCATGGCGAGGACGCCCGAGAGCGGGATCGTGATCCAGGCCGGCCGCTGCGCCAGCTCGTAGGAGACCTCGTAAATCGCCTTCTCGAGCGCGAAGAAGTCGATGAGCGCCTCGGCCGCCGCTGCATCCTCGGGCATCGAGCGCACGCCCGCCATCGCCTCGCGATAGCGTGTCATGAAGGCGTGAGTCACCTGCCGGCGCCATTCCTCCGCGCGCTCTTGCAGCACCGGCTGCGCCGCCGGCTGGATCTCGACCATCTGCCGCACCGCCGTGGCGCTCGCATAGGCATAGGAGCGCACGATCCCGGCGACGTCGCGGAGCGGCGAGCTTTTGACCCGGCGCTCTTCGATCGTGCGCAGCGGCTCGCCTTCGAAATCGATGATGGTGTAGTCGTTCTGCACCGCGAGCACCTGGCCCAGATGGTAGTCGCCGTGAAACCGCGTCTTGGCCGCGTCGACCTGCGCCGGCAGCAGCGTCTCGAGCCGTTGAAGCACCGCATCGCGCCGCGCCAGCAGGCGATCGGCCAGCACCTGCGCCGCGGCGGGGAGCCCGTCGCGCCGGCGCTCCAGATTGTCGAGGCAGGTGCGCGCCGCGGTCACGGCGCGGTCGCGCCATTGCGCGAGATCGGCGGCGGTGATCGGCTCCGGCGCGAAGGCGGGCTCGACGAGCACTTCGGGACAGAGCGCGCGGTGAAGCTCGGCGGTGCGCTGGCCGAGCTGTCCCGCGAGGTCGAGATATATGGGATGCGCGCTCGCTTCCGGCGTCGGCACATCGGGCGGCTGCGTCTCGTGCGGCGCCATCAGCAAGGCCTCGTCGAGATAGCGCGTGAGATAATTGAGCGCTTGCCCCCAGGCGCTTCCCTGATTGCGCAGATAGGCGAAGAGCACGCCGAGCGCCGTCTCCTCGCCGTCATTGCCGCGAAAGCGCAGCGCACCCAGAAGCGGGGGCGTGTTGGGGAAATGCGCGACCTCGGTCAAGAAGCGCGTCATCTCGATCTCGGGATGGATGCCGGCGACGAGGCGGCGATAGAGCTTCAAGACGCCATATTCCTCGATGAGGATCGAGCTGTTCGACTGCTCGGCGCCGACGCGCTTCACGACCGGCGCCTCGGGCAGGGTCGCCTGGCCGAAGGCGGTGCTGCGTTCGAAGGCGACGCTCCCGCTGTTGCCGGTCAGTTGCCGATCTTCGGCGATCGCCCGGATGACGGCCAGCACGAAATCATGATCGGCCGTCGCTTCGAAGATCGCGCCCTCCTCGCGCCCGCGCCGCGCCCGTGCCAAGGTGCAAGGCAGGAGCGCGGTGCGCCGCTCGCTCCCCTCCTCCTCCCAGGTCATGGCCAGCGGCAGGAAGTAGCGCTGCGGCTCCGCATCGCGCAGCGTGACCTCGATGAGCGAGAGGAGCCAGCCCTGGCCGGGACCCGGAAGCTGAACGACGGCGCTCACCGATGCCTGAGCAATGCGCCGATCCTTGCCCGCGAACCAGCGCTGGTTCGGCAGGTAGGCGGGCAGCACCTCGCTCTCGAAAAGCTTGCGGTTGTGACGGTCGAGCGGACTCGCCCACCCATTGGAGACAACCATGGTGATGAGCTCCGGTAGGGCTGAGGCGACGCGCCAGCCGGGCTCGGTCGCGGCCGAGGCGTCGAGCAGGAACCAATAGAAGCCATGGCCCGGCAGCGTCAGCAGATAGGGAAGATCGCCGATCGGCGGAAAGGCGCTGCGGCCGAAGAGTTCGACGGGCACATGGCCCCGGAAGCCGGAGAGATCGAGCTCCACCGCCTGCGGCGCGCGCGCCAGATTGAAGACGCAGAGAATGGTCTCCCCCTCATGCGAGCGGAGATAGGCGAGCACCTTGCGGTTCGAGGGATAGAGGAAGCGCTGATCGCCGCGGCCGAAGGCGCGTCGCGCCTTGCGCACGGCGATCATGCGCTTCAGCCAGTTGAGCACCGAGGAGGGCGAGCGGCTCTGCGCCTCGACATTGACCGCCTGATAGCCATAGACCGCATCCATGATCGGCGGCAGGTAGAGCCGCGCCGGATCGGCGCGCGAGAAGCCGCCATTGCGGTCGGGCGACCACTGCATCGGCGTGCGTACGCCGTCGCGATCGCCCAGGAAAATATTGTCGCCCATGCCGATCTCGTCGCCGTAATACATGACCGGCGTGCCCGGCATCGAGAACATCAAGCCGTTCAGGAGCTCGATGCGGCGGCGGTCATTCTCCATGAGCGGCGCCAAGCGGCGGCGGATGCCGAGATTGAGGCGCATCCGCTTGTCCGTCGCGTAGTGGTTCCAAAGATAGTCGCGCTCGCGATCGGTGACCATCTCGAGCGTGAGCTCGTCGTGATTGCGCAGGAACACCGCCCATTGGCAATTCGCCGGGATGTCCGGCGTCTGGCGCATGATGTCGGTGATGGGATGGCGGTCCTCGATGGCGACGGCCATGAAGATGCGCGGCATCAGCGGGAAATGGAACGCCATGTGGCATTCATCGCCCTCGCCGAAATATTGCAGCACGTCCTCGGGCCATTGATTGGCCTCGGCGAGCAGCATGCGGTCGCCGTAGCGCTCGTCGAGCGCGGCGCGCAGGCGCTTCAGCACGGCATGCGTCTCGGGCAGGTTCTCGTTGATGGTGCCTTCGCGCTCGATGAGATAAGGCACCGCGTCCAATCGCATGCCGTCGACGCCGATATCCATCCAATAGCGCATGACGTTGATGACTTCCTTGACGACATGCGGATTGTCGAAATTGAGATCGGGCTGATGGCTGTAGAAACGGTGCCAGTAATAAGCCTGCGCCAGCGGGTCCCACGCCCAATTCGAGGTCTCGGTGTCGAGGAAGATGATGCGCGTGCCGAGGAACTTCTTGTCGGTGTCGCTCCAGACATAATAGTTGCGCCAATGCGAGTTGGGCTTGGCGCGGCGCGCGCGCTGGAACCAGGGGTGCTGATCCGAGGTGTGGTTGACGACGAGCTCGGTGATGACGCGCAGGCCGCGGCGATGGGCGGCGCGCACGAAGGCGCGGAAATCGGCGAGCGTGCCATAGGCGGGATTGACGCTGCGGTAATCGGCAATGTCGTAGCCGTCATCGCGCAGCGGCGAGGGATAGAACGGCAAGAGCCACAGCGCGGTGACGCCGAGATCGGCGAGATAGTCGAGCTTGCGCGTCAGCCCCTGGAAATCGCCGATGCCGTCATCGGTCGTGTCGAAGAACGCTTTGACATGAAGCTGATAGATGATCGCGTCCTTGTACCAGAGCGGATCATGCAAGGACGTCTCGGTGAGGAGCGCGGTGTCGGGCATTGGGTGCGAAAGGAGCGCCGATCAACGTAGACGCGCAGAAACCAACCCCTCTCCGCCCGCCTGCGGGGGGAGAGGGAGGGACCCGGCGCGAAGCGGCGGGAGGGTGAGGTGGGTGCCGGAGAGAGATGAGATTGATGCCGCGGCGAGACACCTCACCCTCCCCATCGCTCTGGTAAGCGATGGGTCCCCTCCCTCTCCCCGCCGCGCGCGGAGAGGGAAGCGAGGCACGCACTGGACTCTGAAGGGACGAGGCATGTTCAACGCTCGATGCGGAAGATCGTGGCCGGGTTGACATGGGGATCGAGGCGCAGGCGCTGGCGGGCGCCCTGCCAGCGGTGCTCCATTCCGGTGAACAATTCCACCGCCGTGAAGGTTTCACCCTCCGCGATGCCCATCGCCGAAAGCGGGAATTCGACGGTCGCCTCGCGCGGGCTGACGGGATCGAGCGTCACGGCGACGAAGATCCGGTTGGCGCCATCCTCGGTCATCTTGCCGTAGAACAGCACCTGAGCGTCATCCGCCGGGTAGAAGCGCAGATTGGTGAGGCGGTGCAGCGCCGGATTGTCGCGGCGGATGCGGTTGAGCTTGGCGATGTCGTCCTTGATGTGGCCGGGACGATCCCAATCCCAAACCTTGTATTCGTATTTCTCGGAGTGGAGATATTCCTCAGTACCGGGGATAGCGCGGTTCTCGCACAGCTCGAAGCCGTTATAGATGCCATAGGCGGCCGAGAGCGTCGCCGCGAGCACGAGCCGGATGCGAAAGGCGGGCCGTCCGCCTTGCTGCAAATGCACCGGCAGAATATCGGGCGTGTTGGTGAAGAAGTTCGGCCTCAGATACTCCTTCGACGGCCCCTGCGCCAGCTCCGTGCCGTATTCCGTCAGCTCCTCCTTCGTCACTCGCCAGGTGAAGTAGGTATAGGACTGGGTGAATCCGACCTTGGCGAGCGCGCGCATCATTTTGGGCCGCGTGAAGGCCTCGGAGAGGAAGATGGTCTCGGGATGGCGGCTCTGGACGTCGCGAATGAGCCATTCCCAGAAGGGCAGCGGCTTGGTGTGCGGATTGTCGACGCGGAAGATGGTCACGCCCTCGCCGATCCAGAAGAGCAGGACATCGCGCAGCTCGCGCCACAGCCCTTCGCGGTCGGGGTTGTAGAAATCGACATTGACGATGTCCTGATATTTCTTGGGCGGATTCTCCGCGTATTTGATGGTGCCGTCGGGTCGGAAGACGAACCAGTCCGGATGCGCCGCGATCCAGGGATGGTCGGGCGCGCATTGAATGGCGAAATCGAGCGCCACCTCCATGCCGTGCCGGCGCGCCTCGGCGACGAAGCGGCGGAAGCCCGCGATGCCGCCGAGCTCGGGATGAACCGCCTGATGACCGCCTTCCGCCGCGCCGATCGCATAGGGGCTGCCGGGATCGCCGGGCTTGGCCTCGAGGCTGTTGTCGCGGCCCTTGCGATTGATCCGGCCGATCGGATGAATGGGCGGGAGATAGACGACATCGAATCCCATGGCGGCGATCTCGGGGAGCCGCGCGATGCAATCATCGAAAGTGGCGCTCTGCCCGGGCACGCGGCCTTGGCTCCGCGGGAACATCTCGTACCAGGCGGCAAAGCTGGCGCAGGGGCGATCGACGATCACCTCGAGCTCGCGCGGATAGCGCGTCCGATCACTCCGGTCAGGCCAGCGCGCCATGACATGATCGAGCCGGCGCGACAGCATGATCTCCTCGCGCGCCGCCGCATCGCCCGTCTCGAACTCGCGCAAGAGGCGTTCGAGCAACCGGCGATCGCCGCCTTCGGCGCGCTGCGCCGCCGCCGCCACGAGGGCGCGGCCTTCGAGAAGATCGACCGCGATCGGCTGGACCGCCGCCCGCTTCTTCACGGTATCGGCGCGCCACGACCGGAAATGGTCGGTCCATGCCTCGATGGTGTAGCGGTAGCGCTTGTTCTCGAGAAGCGGCGCATACCCCACCCAGCGGTCATTGTCGAACAGCCGCATCGGCGCCTCGCGCCATTCCGCGGCGTCTTCGGGCCGGTAGAGCAGCATGGCGCTCAGCACGTCATGTCCGTCGCGGAGGATGTCGGCCCATACGGCGAGCGTGTCGCCGACGACGCGCTTCACGGGATGGCGGCCGCCATCGAGCTCGGGATAGACCTCCTCGATCAAAAGGCGCGCACCCGGCGACCAATCGGGGTGGGGCCGCCCGGCGGCGCGCGGCGCTTCCGCGATGGCGACCGCGCGCGGCGCCGGCCGATGGCCGCGCAGAACCCGGAGCTCCAGGGGGTCGACGACGATGCGAAGCCCGATGCCATGATCGCCGGCGCCGGGCGTCACCTCGGTGAGAACGAGCTCCTGTCCGTCGACAGCGTCGAGGAGGGCATCGAGATCGAGCTCTTGAGCCTGCTCGCCATCGGTGTTGATGAGGCTGAAGGCCCATTCCCCGCCGCCCGGCATGCGGCGCGCCAGCGCTACGACGGGATCGTCGGCCGGCGTCAGGCGGAGCTGCGGCCCCTCCTCGTTGAGCGCCGGCACCTGCCGCTTCATCGCGTTGATCGCGGCGATGAAAGGCGAGAGATCGAAGCGCTTCGCCTCGGCCGGGACGGCGCGCGACCGCACGACATCGCATCGCTCACGCCAGCCGAACTCATAGCCCATCGGCATCATCACGCCCGTCGAGAAGCAGGCGGCGAAGGCATAGGCCTGGCGGTAGCGCGCCGCGACCTCGCCGGGCTCGGTGATGCCGCGCCGGGCAAGCTCGGCCGAGAGGCGCTCGGTATCATGGCTTTCGGGAAACGCGATCGAGGGTGCGATCGCGCGGAAGCTCTCGTATTGGTCGAGGAGCCAGGGGCTCGCGAAATCCCACCATTTCGCGCTGTTGAAGAGATAGTCGAAGCCGGCACCCTCGAGACGATAGACCTCTTCGAGCCGCGCACCCAGCGTCTCGGCGCAGAAGACGCAATCGGCCGACGCCGCCCGCGCCGCGCCGATCAGGGCACGCCAGACGCGCGCCGGCACTTTGTAGGCCGCATCGCAGCGAAAGCCGCGGAAGCCCAGCGCCGCGTAGTGCCGCACCACCTCCTGAAAATAGGCGACCGCTTCATGCTCCGCCGCGTCGCCGCGATAGGCGAGCTCGGCCAGATCCTCCCACACCGTCACATTGTTGGCGTCGGCGGGATCGATCGCGGAAGGAGCGCGCACGCCGCCGCCCGGCTCTTGGGCGAACCAGTCGGGTCGAGCTTCGACGAGCGGGCTGTCGCGCGCCGTGTGATTGATCACGAGATCCATCATCGCGACGAGACCGTGACGGCGGCAATCGGCGGTGAAGTCTTCGAGCTGCGCCTCGTCCGACCGGCCCGAATCGTCGCGAAACAGCGGGTTCAGCGCGTAATAGTCTTTGACGGCATAAAGGCTGCCGGAAGAGCCCGGCTCGTGAAAGGGATTGACGAAGACCGCGTTGAATCCCATCGCCGCGATGCGCGGCAGCTCCGCCCGCCATCGGGCGGTCGAGCCGGCGAGCAGCGGAAAGAGGTTATAGATTCGCAAGCCTTCCGCGGGCATCGTCTGGTGCGACCGGCCATGACATGTGAAGGGCGGGCGAGAAAGGCGCCTGTGGCCTGAGTTCCCTCAGACTGCTCCGCCGGCTCGTTTGCCTAGGACCGAACCGGGGCTGCGATACAGACATTCCATCGCACAGAATTTGGTGCGGCAGCGGCGGCCGAAATGGCCCAATCGACCGCCCGCGCGACCCTTCCGCCGCGCTGCCACAGGTTGCCTAAGCGGTTCAACGGCAAACCTGCGGGGAAGTTCCAGCGCGGATTAAATCCGGTTTAGGATTTCGGCTTGTTGCCGGCCGGCGGCAAGTCGCCTTCGGTGGCGCGCGCGAGTTCCGATGCCTCGTCAAGACCGAAGAGCCGCTCTTCGGCGATCACGCCGACCGTCTCCTCGACCACGACCTTGCTGGGCTCGTCCTCGGCGGCGAGGCTCGCGGCGTAGCGTGTCGCCTCCTCCTGCGTGGCGCGGGTGCCGCGGGCCGTGGCCTCGCCTTCCTTCTGCACGGACCAGCCGCCGGTGTCGAGCGGATATACGCGATAGACATAGCGTCCCAGCATCTCGCCTCCCTTTCCCCGGTGCCATGCTCTGGCAACGTCGCGTGCGACGACGCCGTTCCGGCAAAAGGAACTCCTGGACGAAACGGGCGTTCTGCTGGCGTTCCAATCGGGAGGGGTGCCGGCGCTCCTGCGGCGGCAGAGGGCGGAGGTTGGGGTCGCGATGACGCAAGGGGACCGTCCCATCGGCGAGGAGGAGCTGCACGCCTATATCGATGGCGCGCTCGAGCCCGCACGCCGCCTCGCCATCGCCCTCTATCTTGCCGATCACCCCGAGGAGGCCGCTCGCCTGGAGGCGTTCCGCGCGCAAAAGGAAGTCTTCCGCCTGCTCTTCGATCGTGCGCTCGATCAGCCGGTGCCGGCGCGCTTGCTCCGCGTCACCCGGCGCGGGAGCGCGCGCGCCCTGCTTCGCCGCTACACCTGGGCCTTCATCTGCGGCGGTGCGATCGGCGGCCTGGTGATCGGCGGCCACGCGCTGAGCGATCGCTTGGCGGCACCGCGGGACGGATTGATCTCGGTGCCGACGCCATCGCAGGGGCCGCATGACAGCGACTATCCCGTCCTTCCGCCCGCGCCGCGGCAGCCGCCGCGCAGCGTGGATATCTGACGGCCGCTCGGCAAAGAAAAAGGCCGGGACCGCTCGATCGGGCCCGGCCAGTTTGCGGGTGGCAAACCCACTTACAGGGAGACTTTGCCAGTGCCGGACTGGGGGAGATCGGATCTCTCGCGGGCGCCCGGCGGGTCCGCGATCCGGTAGGGCGCGCGTCGCGCCACCACGTAGCTCTCAACACGGGGACGATTTGAGGGTTCCGCGCGGGCGCGCCGCCGCGTCGGCTCCGACAGGTATGGTCCCCCGGCGCGGTCAGGCGTTCCGCCGCGACCCCGCCCCATTGGCGGCGAGCGGCAGGCGGTGGCGCCGCAACGCGCCGTCGAAGGCGATCTCCGATTGCCCCTTCGCCGGATGCAATTGATGGAGCGCCGCAGCGCGCCCCGTCGCCGGACGCTCGGGCCCCATGCCCATGAGCTGGCGCAGCATCTCCCGGCCGCGCGACAGGCGCGAGCGTATGGTGCCGACGGGAACGTCGAGCACCGCGGCGACCTCTTCGTACCGCATGCCTTCTAATCCGACCAGAAGGAGAACCGAGCGCTGCTCCTCAGGCAGCTTGGCGATGGCGCGTTCGAGATCGCGGAGCTCGAGCCGCTTGCCTTGGTTCGGCGCCGAGGTCAGCGTCGGCTCGCTGTCGGAAAGGCCGACAGCCGAACCTTCGCGCACCGCACGGCGCACATGATTAACGTACTGGTTGTGGAGGATGGTGAAAAGCCAAGCGCGGAGATCCGTCCCGCGCTGCCAGAGATGAACTTTGCTGAGCGCCCTGGTCAGGCAGTCCTGTACCAGATCGTCGGCGGCGTTGACATCGCGTGTCAATGCCCGTGCATATCGCCGAAGCCGCGGGATCTCTTCCTCAATTCTCTTGCAGATATCTGTCATCCCCAATGCTCCCTTCGCGCGTGCCGTGGGCAACGCCCTGAGTGTTCAATGTCAAGCGACGAGGTTGCTTGACTGTACCGGGGTCGTGTAATCGCTTGATGTCAGAGCGCGGGGATTTATGTAATAAATTGTAACTGTCTGTAAGGGATGTATGGTTTGCGCGAAGCGCAATTCTCCCAAGGAGGCATACCTACCGGAGCGATATTGCATCCCCGCCGAAGATGCGCCAAATTGAAACAGCCATGAGCACGAGCGAACATATACTTGTGGTCGACGACCAGAAGGAGATTTGCGAGGTCGTCCAGCAGTATTTGTCGAGCGAGGGCTATCAGGTCAGCGTCGCCAATGACGGCGCCGGCATGCGTCGGGCGATGGCGCAGGCACCCGTGGACCTCGTCATTCTCGACCTCATGCTGCCGGGCGAGGACGGTCTCACTCTGGCGCGTGAGCTGCGCGAGCAGTCGACGGTCGGCATCATCATTCTCACAGGGCGCGGTGAGACGGTCGACCGCATCATCGGTCTCGAGATGGGCGCCGATGATTATCTGCCGAAGCCTTTTCACCTGCGCGAGCTTCTGGCGCGGGTGAAGAGCGTGCTGCGCCGCGCCTCGCTGCGCGCGCAAAAGGATCAACCGGCGGGTGTGCGCTCCAAGGCGCGGTTCGCCGGCTGGCATCTTGACCTCTCGACGCGCGAGCTGGTCTCGCCCGATGGCGGCGAGGTCCGACTCACCACCGGCGAATTCGATCTCCTCGCCGCCTTCGTCAACAACGCTAACCAGGTGCTGAGCCGCGACCGGCTGCTCGATCTCGCCCGCAACCGCGAGGCGGGGCCCTTCGACCGCACCATCGACGTCCAGGTCGGCCGGCTGCGCCGCAAGCTCGAATCGGATCCGGAAAAGCCGACGATGATCAAGACCGTGCGCGGCACCGGCTACATCTTCACGCCTACCGTCGAAGTGCTCTGACCCGGAACCGTCCTCTTCACGCTCCCGTTCGGAGAACGGGGCGGCCTTCGCCGCCCATGAGCGCAGGAGAAGAGGATGGCGCAGCAGAAGCACGGCCTGCCGCCGCAGCATCAGGACCGCCAGCCCGGCATCGAGAGCGAGATGCGGCCGCGCCCGCGCGCCGAGGGCGAAGGACGGCGCGGCAGCGGCAAGCTCGAAGGCCGAGTCGCGCTCATCACCGGCGGCGATAGCGGCATCGGGCGCGCCGTCGCCATCGCTTTTGCGCGCGAAGAGGCGGCGGTTGCCATCGTTTATCGCAACGAGCATGAGGATGCGCGCGAGACGAGGCGCCTCGTCGAGGCCGAAGGTGCCGCCTGCCGGCTCATCGCCGGCGATGTCGGCGACGAGGTCTTTTGCCGCCATGCCGTCGATGAGACGGTGCGCGCCTTCGGGCATCTCGACATTCTCGTCAACAACGCAGGCGAGCAGCATCCCGCAGGCAGTATCGAGGAAATCACCGCCGCACAGCTCGAGCGCACCTTTCGCACGAACATCTTCGCCTATTTCTTCCTGACGAAGGCGGCATTGCCGCTCCTCAAGGAAGGGGCCGCGATCGTCAACACCACCTCAGTGACGGCCTATCGCGGCAGTGCGCATCTCCTCGACTATTCCGCCACCAAGGGCGCCATCGTCTCCTTCACGCGCTCGCTGAGCTTGGCGCTCGCCGAGCGCAAGATCCGTGTCAATGCGGTAGCACCCGGCCCGATCTGGACGCCGCTCATCCCCTCGACCTTCACGCCGGAGGAAGTCGAGAAATTCGGCAAGAAGGTGCCGATGGGCCGGCCGGGACAACCCGAGGAAGTGGCGCCTTGCTATGTCTTTCTCGCAAGCGACGACAGTTCCTATATGAGCGGCCAGGTCCTCCACCCCAATGGCGGTGAGGTGATCAATACCTAGCCGGCAACCGCAGCCGACGCCCGCGCCGCGAGGAACTTCATCACCGCGCCCTCGACCACCCACATTTCCGCCTGCTGCTCGTCATTGCCGAGCTTGCCGAGGAAAGGCGTGAGCGTGCCGGCGAGATAGCTCTCGAAGAGCGCGGGATGGATGTAGCATTTGCGGCAGACGGCGGGCGTGTTGCTGAGCTGTTCGGCGACGCAGGTGACGACCTCGACAACCGTCTTCTTCGTCGGCTCGCCGTCGCCGCGCGTCGCCAGCGCCAGGAGGGCCAGGTTGGTTGCGGCCCAGGTGCGGAAATCCTTGGCCGTGATATCGGCGCCCGAGATCTCGCGGAGATAGTCGTTGACATCGCCGGAATCGATGCTGTGCCGCGCGCCGCCCTCGTCGAGATATTGGAACAGCTCCGAGCCCGGGAGATCGCGGCAATTGCGCAAGATGCGCATGAGCTTGCGGTCGGTGATGACGCTGCGATGGCGGATGCCGTGCTTGGCGCGGAAATCGAGCTCGACCTTGCCGCGCGTGATCCTGACATGGCGATTTTGCAGCGTGGTGAGGCCGAAGCTCCCGTTGTCGCGCGCATATTCGGGATTGCCGACGCGGGCGAGCGTGCGCTCCATCAGCCGCACGACGGCGGCGAGCACCTTCTCGCGCGGCAAACCCGGAAGGCTCAGATCCTGCTCGACCCGGCGGCGGATGCGCGGCAGCGCGCGGCCGAATTCGAGCATGTGCTCGTATTTCGTCTCATCGCGCGCGGCGCGCCAGCGCGGGTGATAGCGGTATTGCTTGCGCCCGCGCGCATCGCGCCCCGTCGCCTGAAGATGGCCGCGCGGATCGGGGCAGATCCACACCTCGGTCCAGGCCGGCGGCACGGCGAGCGCCCTGATGCGCCGGAGCGTCTCCTCGTCGCGGATCGGCGCACCGTCGGTGTCGCGATAGATGAAGTCCTTGCCCGCGCGCTGACGGGTGATCCCCGGCGCATCGTCGCGCACATAGCGCATCCGCGCCGAGCGCGCGGCCGCGACGAGTTCGGCGCTATCGATATTGGGACGCTTGAGGTCGCGTGCGGCATCCATGGGTGATCGCGCGAGGTGAGGTCCATCTCCACCAACATTGCCGACGACCCGGCATCACCACGGGACACGCGGCATTTCCAACGCGGGTTGACGCGGCGGGAGCCGGCCCGCAATCTCCGCCGCAATGGCCGCCCCTCCCCTGTCGCGCCTGCACGCCCTCTCGCGCCCATCCATCCTGCCTTATGCGTTGCTCACGGTGAGCGCGCTTATCTGGGCCGGCAATTGGGTCATCGGTCGCGGCGTGCGCGACACCATACCGCCGGTCGCGCTCACCTTCTGGCGCTGGGCGATCGCAGCACTCCTGCTTGCGCCTTTCGCCTTGCCGCGGCTCAAGGGCGAGCGGGCCCTCCTCCGCCGCCATTGGCGCATCCTCCTCATCCTCGGCGGCACGGGGATCGCCTTCTTTCAGCTTCTGATCTATGTCGGATTGCACTTCACCACCGCGGTCAATGGCGTACTGATGAACGCGGCGCAGCCGCTCTTCATGATGCTGATCGCCTGGCTCGTCGATCGCCAGACCGTGACGCGGCGCCAGCTTGCCGGCATGCTGATCTCCTTTGCCGGCATCCTCGCGATCGTGAGCCGCGGCGATTTCGCGGGCCTCGGCGGCTTCAGCCTCAATATCGGCGATGCCATGATCCTTTTGGCGATGCCGACCTGGGGCGTCTATTCCGTGATGCTGCGCCGCCGCCCGCGGGAGATCGACGGCCTCGCCTTCGTCTTTCTTATCGCGGCGACGGGCACCGTCCTGCTCGCGCCCGCCTATCTGGCCGAAGCCTGGTTCATCCGTCCGATGGTCCTCACCTGGCAAAGCGCGGGAGCGATCCTCTATGTCGCCTGCTTCGCCTCGATCCTGGCCTATCTCTGCTGGAATCGCGGCGTGGACCTGGTCGGCCCGAACAAGGCGGGCTTCACCGCGCATCTCATCCCCGCCTTCGGCACGATCCTCGCCATCATCTTTCTCGGCGAGGAGGTGCATGCCTTCCACCTCGTCGGCATCGCCGTGATCCTGCTTGGCGTTTCGCTCGCGACGAGCGCGCGACGGCGCCGATGAGAGCGGTGTTGCAGCCGTGTCCTCGACGCTACTCCGCCGCCGCGCGTCTCTCCTCGGCCGCGCCATAGCCGCCGCCGCCCGGCGTCTCGATGACGAAGACATCGCCGGGGTTCATCGCGACGGCATGGGTCCCGCCGAATTCCTCGCGCGTGCCGTCCGTACGCTCGACCCAGTTGCGGCCGACCGCGCCGGGCGCGCCGCCCTTGAGCCCATAGGGCGGCACGCGGCGGTGGCCGGAGAGGATGGCCGCGGTCATCGCCTCGAGGAAGCGCACGCGGCGGATGACGCCGTCGCCGCCGCGATGCCTGCCCTTGCCGCCCGAGCCGCGCCGGATCGCGAAGCTCTCGAGCCGCACCGGGAAGCGCCATTCGAGCACCTCGGGATCGGTGAGCCGCGTGTTGGTCATATGCGTGTGGATCGCGTCCGTGCCGTCGAAATCGGGCCCCGCGCCCGAGCCGCCGCAGATCGTCTCGTAATATTGATAGCGCTCATTGCCGAAGGTGAAGTTGTTCATCGTGCCTTGCGATGCCGCCATGACGCCCAAGGCGCCGTAGAGCGTATCGGTGATGGCCTGCGAGGTCTCGACATTGCCGGCGACGACGGCGGCGGGATAGCGTGGCTTCAGCATTGAGCCCTCGGGAATGACGATCTCCAGCGGCTTCAGGCAGCCGCCATTCATCGGGATCTCGTCATCGACGAGCGTGCGGAAGACATAGAGCACCGCCGCCTTGCACACCGCCGAGGGCGCGTTGAAGTTGGAGCCGAGCTGCGCGCTGGTGCCGGTGAAGTCGATGCGCGCGCGGCGCTCTCCGCGGTCGATCGAGATCGCGACCTTCACCACCGCGCCCTCATCCATCTCATAGGCGAAGCTGCCGTCCTTGAGCACGTCGAGCACGCGGCGCACGGCCTCCTCGGCATTGTCCTGGACGTGGCGCATATAGGCCTCGACCACGTCCTGGCCGAAATGGCGCACCATGCGATGCAGCTCTTGAACGCCTTTCTCGCAGGCGGCGATCTGCGCCTTGAGATCGGCGATGTTCTGCGCCGGGTTGCGCGAGGGATGCTTGCCCGAGAGCAAGAGCGCCGTGAGTTCCCTCTCGCGGAAGCGGCCGGCATCGACCAAGAGGAAATTGTCGATGAGCACGCCCTCCTCCTCGACGGTGCGGCTGTCGGGCGGCATCGAGCCCGGCGTGATGCCGCCGATATCGGCGTGGTGGCCGCGCGAAGCGACATAGAAGAGCACATCCCCCGCCGTGCTCTTGCCCTCGGCGAAGACCGGCGTGATCACGGTGATGTCGGGGAGATGCGTCCCGCCATTATAGGGCGCGTTCAGCACATAGACATCGCCCGGCTTCATGCCGCGCCCGTCCTTGCCGCCGGCCCGCGCGCGAATCACCGTCTGCACGCTCTCGCCCATCGAGCCCAGATGCACCGGAAGATGCGGCGCATTGGCGATGAGCGAGCCCTCGCGATCGAAGAGCGCGCAGGAGAAGTCAAGCCGCTCCTTGATGTTGACGGAATAGGCCGTGTTCTGGAGCGCCACGCCCATCTGCTCGGCCACCGCCATGAAGAGGTTGTTGAAGACCTCGAGCATGACGGGATCGACCGAGGTGCCGATGGCGACGCGCTTCGCCTGCGCCTTCACGCGCTCCAGCACGAGATAGCGGCGCTCGTTGAGAACCGCGCGCCAGCCGGGCTCGACGATGGTGGTCGCGGTCGCCTCGCGGATGATCGCGGGGCCGTGCACCGCCTGCCCGGGCAGGAGCGCGTCGCGGTCGAAGACCGGCGCTTGATGCTCCTTGCCCTCGGTGAACATCGCGACGGTGGCGAGCGCCTGCGGTTCGCCCGCCTTCTCCGGCACGGGATAGACGGCATCGGCCGTCTCGTCGGTGGCACCGATCACCTCGACCGCGACGGCCTCGACGATGAGCGGCTTCTCCGCCATGACGAAGCCGTAGCGCTGGCGATGTGCCTCCTCGAAGGCGGCGACGATCTCGGCGGGCTTGCCGTAATCGACGACGAGCGGCGTGTCGGTGCCCTCGTATTTCACATGCGCCTTCAGCAGCACCGAGATGCGCTCGCCCGGGATGCCTTGCGCGCGCATCTCGGCGGTACCGTCGGCAGCAAGCCGGTCGAGCGTCGCGGCAAGCGCCGGCATCGCCTGCTCCTCGAGCCGGACCTCCACCGCCTGCTCGCGCAAGGTGCGGAGATCGGCGAGCCCCATGCCATAGGCCGAGAGCACGCCGGCGAAGGGGTGGATATAGATGCGCTTCATGCCGAGCGCATCGGCGACGAGGCAGGCATGCTGGCCGCCGGCGCCGCCGAAGCAGCAGAGCGTGTATTCCGTCACGTCATAGCCGCGCTCGATCGAGATCTGCTTGATCGCATTCGCCATGTTCTCGACGGCGATCTTGAGGAAGCCCTCGGCCACCTCGACCGCCGAGCGCCGCGTGCCGGTATCCCTGGCGATCGTGTCGGCAAGCTCGGCGAACTTCCTCGTGACCACCGCCTCATCGAGCGGCTGATCACCCGTCGCGCCGAAGACACGCGGGAAGAAGCGCGGCTGGAGCTTGCCCAGCATGACATTGCAGTCGGTCACGGTAAGCGGCCCGCCGCGGCGATAGCAGGCGGGGCCGGGATTGGCGCCGGCGGATTCGGGACCCACACGAAAGCGCGCGCCGTCGAAGAAGCAGATCGAGCCGCCGCCGGCCGCGACCGTGTGGATATGCATCATCGGCGCGCGCATGCGCACGCCCGCCACCACTGTCTCGAAGCTGCGCTCGTATTCGCCGGCATAGTGCGAGACATCGGTCGAAGTGCCGCCCATATCGAAGCCGATGATTTTGTCGAAGCCCCCCATCTCGGCCGTCCGCACCGCGCCGACGATGCCCCCGGCGGGACCGGAGAGGATCGCGTCTTTCCCCTGGAAGCGATGCGCGTCGGTCAAGCCGCCATTCGATTGCATGAAGAGGAGCCGCGCTCGGCCCAGCTCGCTTGCGATCTGATCGACATAGCGGCGCAGGATCGGCGAGAGATAGGCATCGACGACGGTGGTGTCGCCGCGGCTCACCAGCTTCATCAGCGGGCTCACCTGATGGCTCACCGAGACCTGGGTGAAGCCGATGGCGCGCGCTATCTCGGCCGCCTTGCGCTCATGCTCGGGATGGCGGTAGCCGTGGAGGAAGACGACCGCCGCCGAGCGGATGCCGGAGCGGAACGCGGCGTCGAGATCGCGCCTGAGCACTGCCTCGTCGAGCGCCGTCAGCACCTCGCCCTGCGCCGAGACGCGCTCCTCGGCCTCGACGACGCGCTCATAAAGCTGCTCCGGCAGCTTGATATGGCGCGCGAAGAGCTTCGGCCGGTTCTGATAGCCGATGCGCAAGGCATCGGCGAAGCCCTTGGTGATGACCAGCACGGTGCGCTCGCCCTTACGCTCCAGGAGCGCGTTGGTCGCGACCGTCGTCCCCATCTTGACCGCTTCGATCGACTGGCCCGGGACCGCCGCACCCGCTTCGAGGCCAAGCAGCTCGCGAATCCCTTGGATCGCCGCGTCGCGATAGCGCTCGGGATTCTCCGAGAGCAGCTTATGCGTGACGAGCGACCCATCCGGCCGCCGCGCCACCACGTCGGTAAAGGTCCCGCCGCGATCGATCCAGAATTGCCAGCCGGGGGATTGGGAAGATTGGGTCATGATGCGATTCTCTTTGCCGCTTTGCTGCAACTCCGCCCTGCGTCCTTCGAGACGCCGCCTGGCGGCGGCTCCTCCGGATGAGGCGAGACCGGGTTTGGCCTCATCCTGAGGAGCGGTGCGAAGCACCGCGTCTCGAAGGACGCAGGGCGGTTATGCAGCCTAGCAAGCCTTCAGTCATATGCCAGCAGCAGCTTGCCCTTCGTCTCCGGTAGGAGCGCCACCGCGATCAGCACGACGCCATAGGCCGCGACGGCGAAAATCCCGATGGCTTCGCCGAGGCCGAGCGACTGGCTCAGATACCCCACCAGCGTCGGGAAGAGCGCGCCGATGCCGCGGCCGAAATTATAGCAGAAGCCTTGGCCCGAGCCGCGGACGCGCGAGGGAAAGAGCTCGGTCATGTAGGGACCCATGCCGCTGAAGATGCCGGAGGCGAAGAAGCCCAGCGGAAAGCCGAGACCCAGGATCGTCTCATCATTGACCGGCACGGTCATGTAGACGATCACCGAAATGGCCGAGCAGACGGCGAAGAGCGCGAAGCTCGGACGCCGGCCGATGCGGTCATTGAACCAGGCGCTGGCAAGATAGCCGATGAAGGAGCCGATGATGATGACAGCGAGATATCCTGCGGAATCGAGCACCGTCAGATGGCGCACATTGCGCAGGAAGGTCGGAAGCCAGGTCGTGATCGCGTAGTACCCGCCCTGTGCGCCCGTGGCGAGGAGCGCCGTGAAGATCGTGGTATAGAGGAGCCCCGGCGAGAAGATCTCGAGAAAGCTCGTCTCGCCCTCGCGCCGGGCGCGCTCGCGCGTCTCGTTGAAGATCTGCGGCTCCGGCACGAAGCGGCGGACATAGAAGACGAGGAGCGCCGGGGCGAGCCCGATCCAGAAGAGCGCGCGCCACGCCGTCTGCTCCGGCAGCACCGAATAGAAGATCGCGTAGAGAATGGCGGCGATGCCCCAGCCGACCGCCCAACTGCTTTGAAGCGCGCCGACCACCTTGCCGCGATGCTCGGCCTTGATGATCTCACCGACCAGCACCGAGCCTACCGCCCATTCGCCGCCGAAGCCCAGACCTTGCAGCGCGCGCGTCGCAAACAGCATGCCGAAGCTCTGCGCAAAGCCGTTCAGGAAGGTGAAGACCGCGAACCACAGGATCGTCAACTGCAGGACATGCACGCGGCCGAAACGGTCGGCGAGCGAGCCCGCGATCCAGCCGCCGACGGAGGAGACGAGGAGCGTCACGGTGGCGAGGAGCCCCGCCTCGCCGCGCGAGATCGCCCAGAGCGTCAGGAGCGTCGGGATGACGAAGCTGAACACCATATAGTCCATGGCGTCCATGACCCAGCCGCCAAAAGCGGCGATGAAGCTTCGCCGTTCCGCGGGCGTGAAGCCGCCCAACCATGCCGTCATCGGCGCCTCCCTTGCGAGAGGTACGACGGTGCTAAGGGCGGCGTTCCCTCAGATGACCGCCAGTTGCGAATTGAGGAGATCCGTCGCCAGCATCGCGCCCGGCGCATGCGTGATGGCGAAATCGGGCTTCGCCGCGGCGATCACCGCCTGGGGCGTCACGCCGCAGGCCCAGAAGACCGGCAGCTCGTCGTCGCGGAGCTCGACGGCATCGCCGTAATCGGGTGTGGCGAGATCGGCGATGCCGATCAGATGCGGCAGCCCGATATGGACGGGCGCGCCATGGACCGAGGGAAAGCGCGAGGTGATCTGGACGGCGCGGATCGCATTGGCCGGCGTCAAGGGCCGCATCGAGACGACCATCGGTCCCTGGAAGCGGCCGGCCGGCGTGCAGGCAATATTGGTGCGGTACATCGCGACATTGATTCCGCGTTCGACATGGCGGAGCGCCATGCCCGCTTCCATCAGCGCCTCCTCGAAGGAGAAGGAGCAGCCGATGACGAAGGCGACGAGATCCTGGCGCCACCAGCCGCGGATATCGGTGGGCTGATCCACCAGCGCGCCTTTCTGCCATACGCGGTAGCGCGGCAGGTCGGTGCGGATGTCGAGATCGGCGCCGAGCGCGGGGATGCGCGGATCGCCCGGCTCGGAGACGCCGATCACCGGGCATGGCCGGGGGTTCTGCTGGCAGAAGCGGAGGAACTCGCTCGCCGCACTCTCGGGCAGGATCGCGAGATTGCCCTGCACATGGCCGCGGGCCAAGCCCGCGGTCGGGCCGGTCCACTCGCCGCGGCGGCAGGCGAGGCGCAGGGCTTGGGCGGTGGCAAGGGGGTTGGGTGATGGCGCGGCGCTGTCCATGACACCAAGATAGTGCTCCGGACGACGCCGTCCAATCGCGGCCGCGTCGCGGGACTCGGCCGGGATCACGCCGTCTCGGCGAAGAGCTCCCTGCCGATCAGCATGCGGCGGATCTCCGAGGTGCCGGCGCCGATCTCGTAGAGCTTGGCGTCGCGCAGCAGGCGGCCCGTGGGGTAGTCGTTGATATAGCCATTGCCGCCCAGCGCCTGGATCGCCTCGAGCGCCATCCAGGTGGCCTTCTCCGCCGCGTAGAGGATGGCGCCGGCCGCATCCTTGCGCGTGGTCTGGCCGCGATCGCAGGCGCGGGCCACGGCGTAGACATAGGCTTTGCTCGCATTCATCGTCGTATACATATCGGCGAGCTTCGCCTGCATGAGCTGGAACTCGCCGATCGGCTGGCCGAACTGCTTCCGCTCATGGACATAGGGAATGACCGCGTCGAGGCAGGATTGCATGATGCCGAGGGGCCCCGCCGCAAGCACGGCGCGCTCGTAATCGAGGCCGCTCATCAGCACCTTGACGCCCTCATTGACCCGGCCCAGGACATTCTCCTCGGGCACCTCGACATCCTCGAAGACGAGCTCGGCCGTGGGCGAGCCGCGCATGCCGAGCTTATCGAGCTTCTGCGCCGGCCGGAAGCCCTTCATGCCCTTCTCCACGAGAAAGGCGGTGATGCCGCGCGGGCCGGCAGCGGGATCGGTCTTGGCATAGATCACGAAGGTGTCGGACTCGGTCCCATTGGTGATCCACATCTTGCTGCCATTGAGGATGTAGCGGTCGCCCTTGCGCTCAGCACGCGTCCGCATGCTCACGACATCGGAGCCGGCGCCGGTCTCGCTCATGGCGAGGCTGCCGACATGCTCGCCCGAAAGGAGCTTCGGCAGGTATTTCCGCTTCTGCGCCTCGCTGCCGTTGCGCCGGATCTGATTGACACAGAGGTTGGAATGCGCGCCATAGGAGAGCCCGACGGCGGCCGAGCCGCGGCTCATCTCCTCCATCGCCACGACATGCGCGAGATAGCCCATGCCGGCGCCGCCATACTCCTCCTCGACGGTGATCCCGTGCAGGCCCAAGGCACCGATCTTCGGCCAGAGATCGCGGGGAAAGGCGTCGGTCTGGTCGATTTCGGCCGCGCGCGGAGCGATTTCGTCCTCGGTGAAGGCGCGGACGGTGTCGCGGAGCTGATCGATCTCGGGACCCAGATCGAAATCGAGCATGGCATAGCGGTTGGTGAGCATGGCGGCGATCCCCGGGGTTTCCGCTCAGTCTAATGACGCCTCCCCGGCTGGCAAGGGATGGGGCGGGGAGCCGTGCCGTAGAACAGGAAGGTTCGTTCAGGATCTCAGGAGTCACCGATGAAATTCGGAAAAGCCGCGCTCCCCGCCCTCGCCCTGATGGCCGCCGTCGCGGGCGGCGCCGCGATCGGTCTCCCCTTCCAAAGTGCCGCGGCCCAGGCCAACAGCGCCCAGGCCGATCGGCCCGCCGAGCAACACTTCATGCGGGGTCGCCACATTGAAGGGCGGATCGCCTTCCTCAAGGCCGAGCTCAAGATCACCGACGCCCAGGCGCCGCAATTCGACAAGCTGGCCGCGGCAATGCGCGAGAACGCCAAGGCGAAGCAAGAGGCTTTCGAGCAGTTGCGCGCCGATCGCGACAAGCCGCGCACCGCGCTCGACAATGTCGAGATGCGGGCGAAATTCGCCGCGCTCCGGACCGCCAACGCCCAGCGCTTCCTTGCCGCGTTCAAGCCGCTCTATGAGAGCTTATCGGACGAGCAGAAGAAGGCCGCCGACGAGCTCTTCACGTATCACCGGCACGGCTTCCGGCACAGGGGATAGTCAGCATCGGCGTCAAGTCGCCCCTCCTCTCGTCACCCCCGCGACGCTTCACCCGCGATCCGCGCTTGCCGCCGAGACCTGCGCGTCATAGACGGCGAGCGCAGTCATGTTGAGAAGGCCACGCACCGTGATCGACGGCGTGACGACATGCGCCGCCGCGTTGAGGCCCAGGAGAATCGGGCCGACCGCCTGGCCCTCGCCCAGCACCTTGAGGGCGTTGAGCGCGATATTGGCGGCGTCGAGATTCGGCATGACGAGCAGGTTGGCAGATCCCTTGAGCCGCGCATTCGGAAAGATGCGCTGACGGATCTCCTCGGAGATCGCCGCATCGGCATGCATTTCGCCTTCGACCTCGAGCGTCGGCGCGCGCTCGCGCAACAGGGCCAAGGCTTGCCGCATCTTGCGCGCGGAGGGACCGTCGGCGCTGCCGAAATTGGAATGCGACAGCAGCGCCGCCTTGGGCTCGATGCCGAAATGACGGACCGCGGCGGCCGCACGCAATGTCATCTCGGCGAGCTGCTCGGCCGAGGGATCGTCGACGACATAGGTATCGCAGAGAAAGAACATGCCTTTGGGCAGGATGATCGCCGAAAGCGCCGCCGGCGCGCTCACCCCCGGCACGAGGCCGATAATGTCGACGAGATGGCGGAGATGGCGGTGATACTGGCCGATCGTGCCGCACAGCATGGCATCGGCCTCGCCGCGCCGGACCATCAGAGCGGCAATCACCGACGTGCGCGTCCGCACCATGCCGCGCGCGAAATCCGGCGAGACGCCTTTGCGCTCCATGATGCTGTGATAGAGCGTCCAATAGGCATTGAAACGCGGATCGTCCTCGGGATCGACGAGCGTCACATTCTCGCCGATGCGAAGGCGCAGATTGAGCTTCTCGACGCGCCGGGCGACGACCTCGCGCCGGCCGATGAGAATGGGCCGCGCGAGGCCGTCATCGACCACCTGCTGCACCGCGCGCAACACGCGCTCATCCTCGCCCTCGGCATAGACGACGCGCTTGGGATCGGTGCGCGCGTGATCGAAGATCGGCTTCATCGCCAATCCCGAGCGGAAGACGAATTGCGTCAGGCGCTCCTGATAGGCGGTGAAATCGGCGATCGGCCGCGTCGCCACGCCCGATGCCATCGCCGCCTTGGCGACGGCGGGCGCGATCTGGACGATGAGGCGCGGATCGAAGGGCTTGGGGATGAGGTAATCGGGTCCGAAGGTCAGGGGCGTATCGCCATAGGCGGCGGCCACGACATCGGAAGGCTCGGCGAGCGCCAAATCGGCAAGCGCCTCGACGCAGGCGAGCTTCATCGCCTCGTTGATCGCCGTGGCGCCGACATCGAGCGCGCCGCGGAAGATGAAGGGAAAGCAGAGGACGTTGTTGACCTGGTTCGGATAGTCGGTGCGTCCGGTGGCGATGATGGCGTCGGGCCGCACCGCCTTCGCGTCCTCCGGACGGATCTCGGGATCGGGGTTGGCGAGTGCGAAGATGAGCGGCCGCGCCGCCATGCGCGCCACCATCTCCGGCTTCAGGACATTCCCCGCGGAGAGGCCCAGGAAGATGTCGGCGCCGCCGATCACCTCGCCGAGCGTGCGGGCATTCGTTTCCTTGGCATAGCGCTCCTTGCGCCGGTCCATCTCCTCCTTGCGGCCGCGCCAGACGACGCCGTAGCGGTCGGTCACGATGATGTTCGCGACCGGCAGCCCCATATCGACGAGGAGGTCGAGGCAGGCGATCGCCGCCGCGCCGGCGCCCGACGCCACCAGCTTTACCTGGGCGAGCGATTTGCCGACGAGCCGCAGCCCGTTGCGGATGGCGGCGCCGACGATGATGGCGGTGCCGTGCTGATCGTCGTGAAAGACGGGTATCTTGAGGCGCTGGCGCAGCCGCGCCTCGATCTCGAAGCATTCCGGCGATTTGATGTCCTCGAGATTGATGCCGCCGAAGGTCGGCTCGAGCGCGGCGATGACCTCGATGAGCCGGTCGGGATCGCGCTCGTCGATCTCGATATCGAAGACGTCGATGCCGGCGAATTTCTTGAAGAGCACCGCCTTGCCTTCCATCACCGGCTTGGCCGCGAGCGGCCCGATCGTGCCGAGGCCGAGCACCGCCGTGCCGTTGGTGATGACGCCGACGAGATTGCTCCGCGCGGTGAGCGCCGAGGCCTGCTTGGCATCGTCGACGATGGCGAGGCAGGCGGCGGCCACACCCGGCGAGTAGGCGAGCGCCAGATCATGCTGATTGGCGACGGGCTTGGTCGCGGTGATACTGATCTTTCCCGGAATGGGCAGACGGTGATATTCGAGCGCGGCGTCGCGCAGCTCCTCGGCCATGATCGATCTCCTACGCCACCGGCCGCGACGGGGCCGGCCGCCTCTCTCATATAGCATCAAAACGCCGATTTGGACGGCGCCGCAGGACTTGCTAAATCAGGTGAGGAGATGGTGCGGTCGAGAAGACTCGAACTTCCACAGGGTTTCCCCCACAGCGACCTCAACGCTGCGCGTCTACCAATTCCGCCACGACCGCAAAACGCGGCGGCCCCTCTTGGGCATTGCCGCCGGTGGCGCGGGTGATTACCAAATCCGGGGGGGCATAGCAAGCGGGATGGCGGCGATGAGCGGCGCGGCGAAAGAGATCGAGTGGCGGTTGAGCGATGCGCCCGTGCCCTATCCGGAGGCGGTCGCCGCGATGGAGGAGCGCGTCGCGGCGATCCGCGCCGGCACGGCCGCGGAGCTCGTCTGGCTCTTGGAGCACCCGCCGCTTTATACCGCCGGCACCAGCGCCAAGGACGCCGATCTGGTGGCGCCCGACCTCTTCCCCGTCTATCGCACCGGCCGCGGCGGGCAATACACCTATCACGGGCCGGGCCAGCGCGTGGGATATGTGCTGCTCGACCTGCGCCGGCGCGGCGCCGATCTGCGCGCCTATGTGAACCGGCTCGAGGAATGGATCATCGGCACGCTGGTCCGCTTCAACGTGACGGGCGAGCGGCGCGCGGGCCGCGTCGGCATCTGGATCGACGAGGGCCAAGGCCGCGAGAAGAAGATCGCCGCCATCGGCGTCCGCGTGCGCCATTGGATCAGCTTTCACGGCATCGCCCTCAATGTCGATCCCGATCTCTCGCATTACCGCGGCATCATCCCGTGCGGCGTCCGCGAGCATGGCGTGACCTCGCTCGCCGAGCAGGGCATCATCGTGGCAATGCCCGAGGTCGATGCGGCGCTCAGATCCGCCTTCGACGAGGCCTTCGCCAAGCCGCTGGTTTGCGCGCGATAGCAATGGCGGTGACGCCATTGGCGCCTGCTCATGCGATTTTTCTAAAATTCTCGAAAAATAGAAACGGCATTTCTCTCAATAATCCTTCGGCCTTTAGACAAGGGCCGAATAAATATTAATCGATAACTCCCCCGTTTTCGGAGGGCCTATAGTATTATCCCGGCGCTGGGCAAGATGAATTCGACGCTGTCGGATGTCGCAATTGCCAGCGATGCCGTGGAGATCTTACATGCATATTATTGCCGTCGCGTCGCAGAAGGGCGGATCGGGGAAAACGACATTGGCCGGACATTTGGCGGTCCAGGCGGACCGCGCGGGCAGCGGCCCGGTCGCACTGGTCGATACCGATCCGCAGGGGAGCCTGTCGGAGTGGTGGAATGCGCGCACCGCGGAGACGCCGCTCTTCGCGCGCACCAGCACGGGACGGCTCGCCGCCGATATCGAGCGGATGCGCGAGCTGGGCATCAAGCTCCTCGTCGTCGACACGCCGCCGGCGATCGAGGCCACCATCACCGAGGTGATCCGCCTCTCCGATCTGGTCGTGATCCCCGCCCGCCCAAGCCCGCATGATCTGCGCGCCGCCGGCGCCACGGTCGAGATGATCGAGCGCATGGGCAAGCCGATGGTCTTCGTCATCAACAGCGCGACGCCGCGGGCGCGCATCACCTCGGAAGCGGTGATGGCGCTGTCGCAGCACGGCACGCTGGCGCCGGTGATCATCCATGCGCGCACTGGCTTCGCCGCGAGCATGATCGACGGCCGCACCGTCATGGAAGTGCCGGGAGAAGCCCGCTCCGCTCAGGAAGTGGCGCAGCTCTGGGAATATCTCGCCAACCGGATCAATCGTGACTACCGCACCTTGCTGCCGGCCAATCTGATGACGGTCGGAGCCAACGCGTCGGAAGTAGCGGTGTCTGAGCTAAGCGTGCCGGAGGCCGCCGTCGAGCCCTTCCAGCCGCGGGCCGCGTCGTGAATGGCTTCAAAGCGGCAACGCTCACCGGCTCGTTGCTCGTCGCCAAGGGCGACGCCGCGCCGAGCGGTTCGCGCCCTGCGGACCGGCCAAGCGCCACCGTGCAATCGCTGCCGAGAAGCGCGACACGGCGGCCGGCGGCGCGCCGGGACGACGGGTTCACGCATCTGTCGCTGCGCATCAACAGCGTGCGCCACCTCAGGCTCCGCCTGGCGGCGGCGCATCTCGGCCGCAGCGGCAACTCGCTCGTCGTCGCAGCGCTCGACCACTACCTCGATCATGTGCTTCCGACATTGCTCGAGGGCAAATGCCCGTGCCTCGAAAAAGGGCGCGATCCCGATCAGGCCTGCGCCGCGGCGGCCCTCGTCAACCTGAATCCGGACCACCGCCATGAGTCCTGAACTTCCGCGCAAAGCAGAGGCCCCGGGCGCCAACGCACCGACCGCGGCGCTCACCGATCTCAAAGTGGTGCGCCGGCGCAAGGTCGAGCCGCCGCGCAAACGGGGCGATCTCACCGCGACATTCGATGTCGAAGCGGCGCCGGAACAGCCCGTTGCCCTCCCCCATATCGAGCTCTTCCATCAGCGCCAGCTCGCAAGCGCGGCCGAACCGGTTCGCGAAGCCCAAGATGACACGGATCTCGCCGCGCCGCCGCAGGAGGCGGAGCCGGCATTCGAGGAAGTCGATCGCGCCGAGATCGAGCCTACCGTCGAGCCGCCGCAACTCGCCTTGCCCGCGCCGGCGCCCTCTCTCTTTCTGGTGCCGCCCGCCGCGGAGCCCGAAGAGGACGAGGCGCCGGCCACGGTCTCGCCGGACGATCCTGCGGAAGAACCACACCGGCATGTCAATGGCCGCGGCCACGGTCCCTACAGCGATGAAGAGATCATCGACTACTGGGACAGCTTGCGCGGCGAGCGCGCGCTGCCGCTTCTCCGCGATCTCGATCGGGATTGGGTCGCGCGCTGCTGGCCCAACAGCCTCATTCTCGCGGTCGGCGAGGCGGAGACGACCTCGCCACGCATCACGCGGCTCGGCGAGGCGCGCGACGATGTCGAATTCACGCCGATGGTGATCGAGTGGATTCTGGCGCGCGGCCGGCAATCGGCGCGGCGCGGCCTGCCGATCGAGGAAGAGCAGCGCTTCCCGGTGTCGCGCGGCAGCGCGCGCTATCGCCTGATCCTGCTGCCTCTCGACAGCGAAGCGGGCCGCAGCAACCACGTGCTGTGCCGGGTTTTCCCGACCCAAGATCTGAGCGCCGCGGCGGCCTTCAAGCGCTGGCTCGCCTCTTGATCTGAAAGACTGCCGCTTTTCGGCGCCTTATCGACTATATCGAGGCGCGGCTCTACACTAAAGCATGTTTCACTGTCATCGATTCACGCGCTCCTTCCCTCTCCGCACGAGGTGGGGAGAGGGGACAACCCGGCCAGGCGCTTCGCGACCGGCCCCGGAGGGTTCGATCGCAGAGCGATCGAACGGGTTGTCCCCGTTGCACAGCAACGGGGAGGGTGAGGTGTCCCTCCGCGGCACGAACCTATCTGCCTCTGACCCCCACCTCACCCTCCCATCGCTTCGCGATGGGTCCCTCCCTCTCCCCCCGCACGCGGGCGGAGAGGGTTGATGCGCGGGCTGCTGGGCCTCTTAATATTTCTGCTGATGCTCGCTCCGGCGAGTGCGCAAACCCGCGTTCCACCTAGAGACCGCGAGCTCATCCGCCTCTCCTTCGCGCCCGTCGTCAAGAAGGCGGCGCCGGCGGTGGTCAATGTCTATGCGCGGCGCGTCGTACGCGGAACGGCGGGACCCGCCGCCCTCTTGAACGATCCCTTGTGGCGGCATTTCTTCGGCGATCAGTCGCCTTTCGGCGTGCCGCGCGAGCGCGTCGAGAATTCGCTCGGTTCGGGCGTCATCGTCGATGGGCATGGTCTGATCATGACCAACCATCATGTGATCCAGAACGCGCAGGAGATCCTCGTCGTCCTCGCCGACCGGCGGGAATTCGAGGCGCGCGTGCTGCTCTCGGACGAGCGCGCCGATCTCGCCGTGCTCAAGATCGCGCCGCATGACGAGCTGCTGCCGACGATCGAGATCGGCGACAGCGACCAGCTCGAAGTGGGCGATCTCGTGCTGGCGATCGGCAATCCCTTCGGCGTCGGCCAGACCGTGACCAGCGGCATCGTTTCCGGCCTCGCCCGCACCGCGGTCGGCATCGGCGATTTCCGCTCGTTCATCCAGACCGATGCGGCGATCAATCCCGGCAATTCCGGCGGCGCGCTCATCGATCTCGACGGCCGCCTCGTCGGCATCAACACGGCGATTTTCTCGCGCTCCGGCGGCTCGATCGGCATCGGCTTCGCCATCCCGACCAACATGGTGCGGATCGTCCTGCAGGCGGCGAGCAATGGCGGCCGCATCGTTCGGCCCTGGCTCGGCGCCTCGGGCCAAGGCGTCACTGCCGATCTCGCCGCAAGCCTGGGCCTGCCCCGTCCCGAAGGCGTGCTCTTGAAGGAGGTGGTGCCCGGAAGTCCCGCGGCGCAGGCCGGCCTTCGCGTCGGCGACGTCGTGCTCGCGATCGAGGGGCATGAGATCGAGGATCCCGAGAGCCTCCGCTTTCGCATCGCGACGCTGCCGCTCAATGCCGCGGCGCGCATCAGCCTGTGGCGCGGCGGCGCGCGCCGCGATGTCGTCGCCACTGTCGCGCCGCCGCCGGAGCAGCCGCCCCGCCAGGTGACGCCGCTCACAGGGCGCCATCCGCTCTCCGGCGCGACCGTCGCCAATCTCAACCCCGCTTTCGCCGACGAGCTCGGCCTCGACGCGGCGCAGCGGGGCGTGGTCGTCACCCATCTCGAAAGCGCCAGCGTCGCCGAGCGCATCGGCCTTCAGCACGGCGACATCCTGGTCAATCTGAACAAGCGGCCGATCGAGAGCGTCACGCAGCTCCAGCAGCTTCTGGCCGCGACGCCGCCGCCCTGGGTCGTCACCTACCGGCACGGCGACAGGCTCATAACCACGCCGGAATTGCGGCTGAAATGAGCCTCTTCGAGAGCCAAGCGCCGCGCCCTCTCGCCGACAAGCTGCGGCCCAAGACGCTCGCCGAGGTCGTGGGACAGGATCATCTGCTCGATCCACAGGGCGCGATCGGACGCATGGTCACGGGGCGCCGGCTCGCGTCGATGATCCTGTGGGGTCCTCCCGGCTGCGGCAAGACGACGATCGCGCGGCTGTTGGCGGATGCGACATCAATGCATTTCGAGCCGCTATCCGCCGTCTTCTCCGGCGTCGCCGACCTGCGCAAGGTGTTCGACGCCGCGCGCAAGCGGCGCGTCGGCGGCCAGGGTACGCTGCTCTTCGTCGATGAGATCCATCGCTTCAACCGCGCGCAGCAGGACGGGTTCCTGCCCTATGTCGAGGACGGCACGGTCGTGCTGGTGGGGGCGACCACCGAGAATCCGTCCTTCGAGCTCAATGGCGCGCTGCTCTCGCGCTGCCAGGTCTTCGTGCTTCATCGCCTCGACGATGCGGCGCTCGAGCTGCTGCTGACGCGCGCCGAGGCGGTGCTCGGGCGGACGCTGCCGCTCGATGACGGCGCGCGCCAGGTGTTGAAGGCGATGGCCGATGGCGACGGGCGATTTCTGCTCAACCTCGCCGAGGAGCTGGCCGCGCTGCCGGAGGGCATGCTGCTCGACAATGCCGGGCTCGCCGGCACCCTCCAGAAACGCGCGCCGCTCTATGACAAGGCGCAGGAAGGCCACTACAACCTCATCAGCGCGCTCCACAAATCCGTGCGCGGCTCCGATGTCGATGCGGCGCTCTACTGGCTCGCGCGCATGCTGGCGGGCGGCGAGCATCCGATCTATATCGCGCGGCGCATGGTGCGCATGGCGGTCGAGGATATCGGGCTTGCCGAGCCGCAAGCGCTCGTTCAGACCATTGCCGCCTGGGATGCCTATGACCGGCTGGGCTCGCCCGAAGGGGAGTTGGCGCTCGCCCAAGCCGTGATCTTCCTCGCCACGGCGCCGAAATCGACAGCCGCCTATGTCGCCTTCGGCGAGGCGCAGCGCGCCGCCAAGGAGAGCGGCTCGCTCATGCCGCCGATGCACAGCGTCAACGCGCCGACACGGCTCATGCGCGATCTCGGCTATGGCAAGGGCTATGTCTATGATCCCGACACGCCCGAGGGCTTTGCGGGGCAGAACTATTTTCCGGACGATCTGCCGCGGCAGATCTTCTATCGTCCCGTCGATCGCGGCTTCGAGCGCGAGATCAAGAAGCGCCTGGAGTATTGGGCCAAGCTGCGGCGCGGAAAGGCCGAGTAGTATTTGGCCGCCGCCCACTGCCGTTGCGCCGGAATAGCTGCGGCGACGAGACCGTTGTTGTCTCGACTTTGACCGCGTAGCTTCGCGCGATGAATCTTGCTGGGGAGTCCTCATGATATTGTCGTCTCGCTCGCTCGTTGTTCTCGCGACCCTTGTCCCATCGGTCGCAATGCTCACTACCGGCTGCGTCGTGACGCCGCCACCTCATCGCGAGGTGGTCGAGGTCGTCGCCCCTCACCCGCCGCCGCCGGTGCGGTACGAGGTGGTGCCGCCGCCCCCCGCCGCGCGCGTCGATGTCGTGACCTGGGATCCCGGTCATTGGCGCTGGAATGGCCACGAATATGTCTGGGTCCCCGGACATTATGTCGAGCGCCCGCGCCGCGAGGCGGTGTGGGAACCGGGCCACTGGGCCGAACGGCCGAATGGAAGCTGGGCGTGGGTCGAGGGGCATTGGCGCTGATCGGGATTTGACGGGCAGGCCCGCGCCACGGGGATGATCCAGGTGTTGTCTACGTAGCATCTTCGATCGTTATTCCCTGGGATTCGGAGGCCGTCTCCATGACCAACCTGCCCGCCGCCTTGCGCATCGGCGCGTTCGTCGCGGCGCTGCTTTCCGGCGTCGCAACGGCCAGCGCACAAGGCTATCCGCCGCCGCCGCCCGGCTCGGCCCCGATGGCGCCTCCGGCCCCTCAGGCCGAAATCGTCCCGGCGCCGCCGCCCGGTCCGGTGGCGGTTATCTGGCAGCCCGGCCATTGGCGCTGGAACGGCTATCAATATGTCTGGGTGCCGGGACGCTATGTAAGGCCGCCGCGTCCTCACGCGATATGGATCGAGGGCCACTGGGCGCCCCGCCACGGCGTCTGGGTTTGGGTCCCCGGCCATTGGCGCTGAAGCCCGCAGGATGAGGCGGGCCGGGGTGGCACCCGGCTCGCGGCGGCGCTAGGATCGGCGCATCTGCCACCGGGCCCGAGGTATTGCCCCGCCATGAGCGGCGTGCAGACCATCTCCGTTGCCGCCGCTGACGGCGAGATACGCCTCGATCGCTGGTTCCGGCGGCATTTCCCGGACCTCGCTCATGGCCGATTGGAAAAGCTCCTGCGGACCGGGCAGGTGCGCGTCGATGGAAAACGCGCACAGGCGGGAGATCGGCTCACGCCGGGCCAGATGATCCGCGTGCCGCCGCTGGGCGATTTCGACCGGCCGCAGCCGCGCGGCGCAACGCCGGCGCCCCGGCCGCGCGACATCGCGATGGTGCAGCGCGCGGTGCTGCATATGGACGAGGATGTCATCGTCATCGACAAGCCGGCGGGATTGGCCGTCCAGGGCGGCACGAATACCGACCGGCACCTCGACGCGCTCCTCGACGGCCTGCGCTTCGGCGCGCCCGAGCGGCCACGCCTCGTCCATCGCCTCGATCGCGATACCAGCGGCGCGCTGGTGCTGGCGCGCAGCGCGGCCGCGGCGGCAAAGCTGGCGGCATCCTTCCGCGACAAGGCGACGCGCAAGATCTATTGGGCGGCCGTCATCGGATTGCCGAGGCCACGGCAGGGGCGCATCGACCAAGCCTTGACGAAGCTCGCGGGTCCGGCGGGCGAGCGGGTCGGCCCCGATGATGAGGATGGCAAGCGCGCGGTGACCTATTACCGCACCGTCTCGCATGCCGGCGGCAAGGTGGCGTGGCTCGCCTTGCAGCCGGTGACGGGACGCACGCACCAGCTTCGCGCGCATTGCGTGGCGCTGGGCACGCCGATCCTGGGCGATGGCAAGTATGGCGGTGCCTCGGCCCATCCCGCGGGCGTGCCGCATCCGCGGAAACTGCATCTCCATGCCCGCGCGCTGGCCTTGCCGCATCCGCGCGGCGGCACGCTGAGGATCACGGCGCCGCTGCCGTCCCATATGAAGGAGACCTGGGCCTTCTTCGGCTTCGATGACGGAGAAGATCCCGATCCCTTCGCCGGGCTGGCGCCGGAGCGCTGAGCGGCATGAAGCGGTTCTATGGAAACGCTGCCGTCAAGCCCGCGGAAGGCGCCTTTGGCGTCTATCTCGATGACAAGCCGCTGCGCACGCCGGCAAAAGCGCCGCTCGTCCTACCCAGCGAAGCGCTTGCCGCGGCCATTGCCGCCGAGTGGAACGAGCAAGGCGAGGAGATCCGCGTCGCCGAATTGCCGCTGACGCGGCTCGCCAGCACGGCCCTCGATCTCGTCATGCAGCGCCGGGCGGAAATCGTCGCCGACATCGCCAAATATGCCGGCACCGATCTCGTCTGCTATCGCGCGGCCCATCCGCCGACCCTCGTCGCGCGCCAGCACGCCGCGTGGCAGCCGCTCATCGATTGGGCGACACTGCGCTTCGATGCGCCCCTCGAAGTCACGATCGGCGTCGTGCCGATCGCACAGCCCGCGGTGAGCCTGCGCGCGCTGACGGCGGCGATCGACGCCTACACCGCGCTCGAACTTGCGGCCTTGCATCTCGCGACGACGGCCTGCGGCTCGCTGATCGTGGCGCTGGCACTCATCGAAGGGCGGCTCGATGTCGAAGGCGCCTTTGCCGCCTCGCAGATCGACGAGACCTATGAGATCGAGCTCTGGGGCGAGGATGCCGAGCAGACGCAACGCCGGGCGGCACTCCGCGACGACATCGCCTTGGCCGCCCGTTTCGTGGCACTTCTGCGCCGGTAGGCCGCAAATCCCGGGCTGGCAATACCCTGGGGTTGATGTTATCTCCGTCCAATCTGCCCGGCGGCGCCGGGCGGCAGGGGAGCGCTGGAGAGATGCAGGAGATTCTTCGCCGGCTCGAGGAGAAGCGCGCGGCCGCGCGCGGCGGCGGCGGCGAGCGCCGCGTCGCGGCCCAGCACGCCAAGGGCAAGCTCACGGCGCGCGAGCGTCTTGATCTCCTGTTCGATCCCGGCTCCTTCGAGGAGTGGGACATGTTCGTCGAGCATCGCTCGCAGGATTTCGGCATGGCCGAGCAGAAGATCCCGGGCGACGGCGTGGTGACGGGCTATGGCACGGTGAACGGGCGCCTCGCCTTCGCCTTCAGCCAGGATTTCACCGTCTTCGGCGGCGCGCTCTCGGAAGCCCATGCGGAGAAGATCTGCAAGGTGATGGACCAGGCGATGAAGGTCGGCGCGCCCTTCATCGGCCTCAATGATTCCGGCGGCGCGCGCATTCAGGAAGGCGTCGCCTCGCTTGCGGGCTATGCCGAAGTGTTCGAGCGCAATGTGCTCGCCTCGGGCGTCGTGCCGCAGGTCTCGCTCATCATGGGTCCCTGCGCCGGCGGCGCCGTCTATTCGCCGGCGATGACCGATTTCATCTTCATGGTGAAGGACAGCTCCTACATGTTCGTCACCGGGCCCGACGTCGTCAAAACCGTGACGCATGAGAGCGTGACGCAGGAGGAGCTGGGCGGCGCGGTCACGCATACGACGCGCTCGGGCGTCGCCGATCTCGCCTTCGAGAATGATGTCGAAGCGCTTCTCCAATTGCGCCGCTTCATCGATTTCCTTCCTGCCTCGAACCGCGAGAAGCCACCGGTGCGGCTGAGCCGGGACCCGCATGATCGCGTCGAGCCGTCGCTCGACACGCTCATCCCCGCCAATCCCAACAAGCCCTACGACATGCGCGAGCTCATCGAGAAGGTGGTCGATGAGGGCGACTTCTTCGAGCTCCAGCCGAGCTTCGCGCGCAACATCATCACCGGCTTCGCGCGCATGGAGGGCTCGACGATCGGCATCGTCGCGAACCAGCCCATGGTGCTGGCCGGCTGCCTCGACATCGACAGCTCGCGCAAGGCCGCGCGTTTTGTCCGGTTTTGCGACTGCTTCAACATCCCGATCATCACCTTCGTCGATGTGCCGGGCTTTCTGCCGGGCACCGCGCAGGAATATGGCGGCATCATCAAGCACGGCGCGAAGCTGCTCTATGCCTTCGCCGAGGCAACGGTACCCAAGGTCACCGTCATCACGCGCAAGGCCTATGGCGGCGCCTATGACGTCATGAGCTCGAAGCATCTGCGCGGCGATGTGAATTACGCCTGGCCCTCGGCCGAGATCGCTGTGATGGGTCCCAAGGGCGCGGTCGAGATCATCTTCCGCAGCGATTTGGGCGATCCCCAGAAGATCGAGGCGCGCACCGAGGAGTATCGCGAGAAATTCGCCAATCCCTTTGTCGCGGGGAGCCGCGGCTTCATCGACGACGTCATCATGCCGCGCAGCACGCGCCGCCGCATCTGCCGCTCGCTCGCCATGCTGCGCGAGAAGAAGCTCGAGAATCCCTGGAAGAAGCACGACAACATTCCGCTTTAGAGAGATATCCGATGAAGCCGAATCGTCTCTCCGCTCGTCATGCCCGCGAAAGTGGGCATCCAGCGGCTCGATGGATCCCCGCTTTCGCGGGGATGACGTCCAAGGCATTTCGCCTTCGCTCGACCAGGATCTGAAGCGCGAGCGGGTCCCGCACATGTTCAAAAAAATCCTCATCGCCAATCGCGGCGAGATCGCCTGCCGGGTGATCCGGACGGCGCGCCGCATGGGCATCAAGACGGTGGCCGTCTATTCCGATGCCGATGCCGATGCGCTCCATATGCGCGAGGCCGACGAAGCCGTGCGCATCGGGCCGCCGCCTTCCGCCGAAAGCTATCTCAAGATCGAGCGCATCGTCGCCGCTTGCCTGGAGACCGGCGCCGAGGCGGTCCATCCCGGTTATGGATTCTTGTCGGAGAAGGCCGAGTTCGCCGCGGCGCTCGCCAAGCACGGCATCGTCTTCATCGGCCCCGATCCGCGCGCGATCGGCGCCATGGGCGACAAGATCGAATCGAAAAAGCTCGCGCGCGAGGCCGGTGTGTCGACCGTGCCTGGCTATCTCGACGTCATCCCGGACGCGGGCGCTGCCGTCAAAATCGCGCGCGACATCGGCTATCCCGTGATGATCAAGGCGTCGGCCGGCGGCGGCGGCAAGGGCATGCGGATCGCGCGGAACGACGCCGAGGCGCGCGAGGGCTTTCGCTCTGCCAGCAGCGAGGCGCGCTCGAGCTTCGCCGATGATCGCGTCTTCATCGAGAAATATATCGAGGAGCCGCGCCATATCGAGATCCAGGTGCTCGGCGACAGTCACGGCCACATCATCCATCTGGGCGAGCGCGAATGCTCGATCCAGCGCCGCCATCAGAAGGTGATCGAGGAATCGCCGAGCCCGTTTTTGGACGCGAAGACGCGGGCCGCCATGGGCGCGCAGGCCGTCGCACTCGCCAAGGCGGTCGCCTATCGCTCGGCCGGCACGGTCGAGTTCATCGTCGATCGCGACCGCAATTTCTATTTCCTCGAGATGAACACGCGGCTCCAAGTCGAGCATCCCGTCACCGAAGAGGTCACCGGCCTCGATCTCGTCGAATGGATGATCCGCATCGCCGCGGGCGAGAAATTGACGCTCAAGCAGGAGGATGTGCATCTCACCGGCTCGGCGATCGAGGCGCGCATCTATGCCGAGGATCCCCTGCGCAATTTCCTACCCTCGATCGGCCGGCTCGTCCGCTATGCGCCGCCCAAGGGCGACGGCATCCGCGTCGATACCGGCGTCTATGAGGGCTCCGAGATCAGCGTCTATTACGATCCGATGATCGCCAAGCTCGTCGCCTATGGCGGAACGCGCGAGGAGGCGACCCAGCGGATCGGCAAGGCGCTCGACGCCTTCCATATCCGCGGGCTCTCGCACAATGTCGCTTTTCTCGCCGCGTTGCTCGCCAAGCGGCGCTTCGCCGAGGGACGGCTCTCGACCAATTTCATCGCCGAGGAATTTCCCGACGGATTCACCGGCGTCGAGCTTTCGCCCGAGGCGAAGCGCGATGCGATCGCGGCCGCCGCCGCGGCGCAACGCATCATCGCCGAAAGCGAGGCGCGCATCAGCGGCCAGCTCGCCGGACATGGACGCAAAGTGCCCGAGGAGTGGATCGTCTGTCTCGGCGAAGAGCGCCACAAGGTGACGACGCAACGCGAGGGTGAAATCCTCGTGGTAGCGCGCGACGGGGTGGACCGCCATGCGATTGCGACGTCCTGGCGGCCGGGCCAAGCCTTGTTGTGGAGCACGATCGACGGGAGGCCGGCGGTCTTTCAGATCGATCCCGATGGCGTCGGCTTCCGCCTGACGCGAGGCGGCGCGACGCTTGCCTTCAAGGTCCTGACCCCTGTCGCCGCCGCGCTGCTGGCGAAAATGCCGGTGAAACGTCCACCCGATCTCTCGCGCTTCCTGCTCTCGCCGATGCCGGGCCTCCTCGTCTCCCTCGCCGTCGATGAGGGACAGGAGGTCAAGGCCGGCGAGGAGCTCGCCGTGGTCGAAGCCATGAAGATGGAGAATGTGCTGCGCGCCGAGCGCGACGCCAAGGTCGCCAAGGTACGCGCCAAGGCGGGCGACAGTCTCGCCGTCGATCAGATCATTCTCGAATTCACCTGAGGCGGCAATGGCGGCCAAAGCCGTGCATCTCCGCATCACCGGCCGCGTTCAGGGCGTCGGATTTCGCGCCTGGATGAGCCACGTCGCACGGCGCGCCGGCCTCAGCGGCTGGGTGCGCAACCGGCACGACGGCTCGGTCGAGGCGCTGGTCATCGGCGAGGAGGCCGCCGTCGAGCGACTCGTCGAAGCGAGCCGCCGCGGCCCGCCCATGGCGCGCGTCGACGGAGTGGTCGCCGATCCCGCGCAGGATGACGGCTCTGCCGGTTTCGAGGAACGCCCGACCGTTTGAGGGTTTCGTCATCGCGAGCCGAAGGCGAAGCGATCCATTGCAACGGCCCATCCTGGATCGCTTCGTCGGCTACGCCTCCTCGCGATGACGGTGTATTATACTTATAATCTTTGTATAATAAAATTGTTGTTGACATTTTTTGTGTTGAATATATCCTCGTGCTGCATCGATTTCACATTAGAATGCGCGGGAATTTGAAGGGCAGCGTGCGCCGCGTCACCAACCGCTAAAGCGCCACGGAGCGGCCGTTGATCGAGGAGGATTGTCCATGGTCAACGTCAAAGCCATCGTCATCGAAACGGCGCGGCACGTAACGGGGCGCGCGACAGGGCGAAGCCGCCGCTCCCGCGGCTTCGCGTCGGACGCGCTCTTTTATCCACTCGACAACCAGACTTTCAGCGGCTTGCGTGATCTCTGGGCGGCGATCGATCGCCTCGCCCCGCGCCGCAACAGAGGCGAAGGAGAGAGCGACGAATGAACCAGGAACCATCCGCCTCCCGCCCGCGGGGCCTTTCTCTCTCGATCGATGCCTGGGCGGTGCTCATCGCCTTCGTCATCGCCGCGCTCATCCGCGCAAATCTCTTTCCGAGCATCGGCTGGTAGGAGCGATCATGACGGACATTGCCTTGGCGCCGCCGCGCCGGCTCCCCTGGCCGCGGCGCCTTCTCGACCTTGTGCCCGGCATCCTCCTGCTCGCCGCGATCGGCTATCTCGGCAAGGTCATCGAGCAGTCGATCGCGGCCTATGGCAAGGCCCATGCGCTGCATCTGCCCAATATCGAATATGTGCTGTGGGCGATCCTAATCGGCCTCGTCATCTCCAACACGATCGGCGTGCCGCGCCTCTTCAAGCCGGGCGTCGCCACCTACGAGTTCTGGCTGAAGCTCGGCATTGTCTTCCTGGGCGTGCGTTTCCTCATCGGCGATGTGCTGCGGCTCGGCGGCGTGAGCCTCGGCCTCGTCGCCATCGAGCTCGGCGTGTCGATCGCCTTCATGACGCTGTTGGGCCGGCTCTTCGGGTTGAAGCCCAAGCTCACCAGCTTGTTGGCGATCGGCTCCTCGGTCTGCGGCGTCTCCGCCATCATCGCCGCCAAGGGCGCGATCGAGGCGGAGGATGAAGACGCCTCCTACGCGATCGCGGCGATCCTCGCCTTGGGCGCGGTCGCGCTCTTTCTCTTCCCGCTTTTCGGCCATTGGCTCCAGATGAGCGATCACGCCTTCGGCCTCTGGGCGGGCTTGGGCGTCGACAACACCGCGGAAGCCGCCGCGACGGGCGCGCTCTTTTCGGAAGCCGCCGGCAAATATGCGGTGCTTGCCAAGACGACGCGCAATGCGACGATCGGCTTCGTCGTGTTGGGATATGCGATCTACTGGGCGGCGCAGGGGCGCGCCCGCGCGGTTGACAACAAGGCGCTCTTCCTCTGGCAGAAATTCCCGAAATTCATCCTGGGATTCCTGCTGCTCTCGCTCCTCGCCTCGCTCGGGTTCTTCGACAGGCAGCAGACGGCGAGTCTCGCCAACCTCTCGCGCTGGGCCTTCCTCCTCACCTTCGCGGGCGTAGGCTTGCAGACCAATTTCCGCTCGCTCCGCAAACAGGGTTTGCGCCCCTTCGTCGTGGGCGCGATCGGCGAGGTCGCGATCACCATCCTGACGCTCGGGCTCGTTGTGGCGGCGGATGCGGTGTTCGTGCTGTAGCGCTTGATCGCGCCTCTTTGCGGGAGGCGTCAGACGATCGCAGGCTTGCCGCGCTCCACCCAGCGGGCGCGCCAAGCGGGCGGCGCGAAGGGCTGACCGAAATAGACGCGCTCGCGGCGGATCAGGTCGCCGGCGAATTCATAGATCCAGACGCCGAGCCAGCGCGAGCCGTCGCCGTAGTGGATGATCCCCTCGGACCACCAAACGTCGCCCGCGCCGCCATGGCCGATCGGCTCGACGCGCGGGCCGCCGCCCTCGGGACGGTTCGTGCGCATCGCCACATAGTTCTCGTGGCCGATCACGGTCTCGCCCGATTGCGGCCAGGTCATCTGCCACTCGGGATGGCGAAAGCGGCGCATCGTCTCAAAATCATCCGCCGCACTCGCCCGATCGTAACGCTCGATGATTGTCGCGCGGTCCATGGCGATCCCCTCCATCAAAGCGCGCACCGGCGTGTTTTGTCATCGGACGAAAAGAGCGGATGGTCGGGTTGCACCTGTCCTGCACACGCCCGGATCGGCCAATGCTAATCGGACCGGTCAGGGTTGTATAGAAATAGGACGACGCTCTCCTCTCGTCGGCGCAATCGCATGTGGGCGCTGCGAGTATCTCCCCTCTCCGCTCGCCGTTGATCCGTCATGCCTGCGGGAAGCGGGCATCCAGTGCCGGCGGCGGCAAGCTTCGCGCGCGTGGCTCTGGACTCCCGCTTTCGCGGGAGTGACGAAGTCAAGCTTATGCCGAACCCTCCCCTCGTCCGCGGACTTGACAACGGCAACTCCCGCCTTTATAAGTGAGTGATTGTTCACTCACTTATGTATGGAAGATGCGTAACGGAACGGCAACGCGGGAGCGGATCGAGCAGACGGCGCTGGGGCTCTTCGTGACGAAAGGGGTCAGCGAGACGACGATCCGCGACATCGCGCAGGGCGCGGGGATCGCCGAGGGCGCGCTTTATCGGCACTATCCCAGCAAGGACGCGCTGATCCTCGATCTCTTCGCGCGGGAATACGCGGCCTTCGCCCGCCGCCTCGATGCGCTGCAAAGAACGCGCGGCCACAGCCGCGACAAGCTCGCGGCCATGGTCGAGGAAGCCTGCCGGTTCTTCGACGAGGACCCCGTACTGTTCCGCTTCCTCCTGCTGGTGCAGCACCACTCGCTCCACCGCGTCGAGGGACCCGACAGCCCTGTCGAGATCGTGCGAGGGGTGATCGCCGGCGGCATGGCGCGCGGCGAGATCCTCCGCGGCGATGTCGATCTCGCCACCGCCCTCGTCATGGGCATCATCGTCCAGCCCGCCACCTTCAAGACCTATGGCCGGCTTCAGGGCCCGATGATGCCCCTGGCGGGGCGATTGACCGCCGCCTGCTGGAACGTCCTTCAAGCCTGAACCTTCTCCACGAGAAAGGCGCCACCCATGGCCGCGACACAGCTTCATCTCCTCCGGAGCCGCCGTCTCCTCCCGCTCTTCATCACGCAGTTCCTGGGCGCGGTGAACGACAATCTCCTGAAGATCGCGCTCGTCACGCTGGTGACCTTCCGCCCGATCACCGATCCCGCGACGACGAAGGTCGTCGTCGCCATCGCCACCGCCATCTTCATCTTCCCCTATTTTCTCTTCTCGGCGACGGCCGGACAGATCGCCGACAAATTCGAGAAGGCCGGGCTCGTCCGGCTCATCAAGCTCTGGGAAGTGGGCGTGATGGTGCTGGCGACCACGGGCTTTGCGCTGGGCGGTAATGCCTTCGTCTTCTTCGAGCTCGCCGTCCTTCTCATGCTCGGGATACAGGCGACCTTCTTCGGCCCGGTCAAATATGCGATCCTGCCGGAGCTCCTGGGCTCCGAGGATTTGATGGGCGGCAATGCGCTTATCGAGGCCGGGACCTTCCTCGCCATTCTCCTCGGCACGATCGCGGGCGGCGTGCTCATCGATGCGCCGCATGGCGAGACGGTGGTCTGCGCGACGCTCCTCGCGTTTGCGCTGGGCGGCTGGGCCGCGAGCTTCTTCATCCCGCGCGGGGCGCCGGCGGCAGCGCAATTGCGCATCGACCCCAATATCTGGCGCCAGACGCGTAGCGTGCTCGGCTTCGTGCGCGAGCGGCGCGACCTCAAACTCTCGATCCTCGCCATCTCCTGGTTCTGGCTGGTGGGCGCGATCTTCCTCGCGCAGTTCCCGCTCTATGCGCGCGACACACTCGGGGCCGATGAGGCGGTCCAGACGCTCTTCCTCGCGATGTTCTCGATCGGCATCGGCGCCGGCGCGGTGCTGTGCGGGCGCCTGCTCCGCGGCGAGGTGAGCGCGCGGCTCGCCCCCTTGGGCGCCGTCGGCATGACGCTCTTCTCGATCGACCTCTTCTTCGCAAGCGGCCGCGCCATCGGCGGCGACGGCGCGCTGGTCGGGCTCCTCGGCTTCCTCGCCCATCCCGGCAATTGGCGCGTGCTCTTCGATCTCTTCATGATCGCGCTCTGCGGCGGCGTCTTCACCGTGCCGCTCTATGCGCTCATTCAGGCGCGAAGCGAAGAAAGCCACCGCTCGCGCGTCGTCGCCGCCAACAACATCGTCAACGCCATCTTCATCGTCGTCTCCGGCGGCGTGAGCGCGGTCATGCTGTCGCTCGGCCTCACCGTCGAGCAGGTGTTCCTCATCGTCGGCCTCCTCAACGCGGTGGCGGCCGTGGTCGTCATGCGGCTCGTGCCGGGCGTGATCTTGAAGACGCTCCTCGCGGCGCTCTTCCGCCTCGTCTATCGCGTCGAGGTGAGCGGCATCGAGAATTACGCCAAGGCCGGCGAGCGCGCCGTCATCGTCGCCAATCACCTCTCCTTCCTCGACGGGCCGCTGCTCGCCGCCTTCCTGCCCGGCCGGCCCGCCTTCGCGATCGATACGCAGCGCGCGGCGGCGTGGTGGGTGCGGCCCTTCCTCGGTCTCGTCGATGCCGTGCCGATCGATCCCACCCGGCCGCTCGCCACCAAGAAGCTGATCCGCGCCGTCGAGGAGGGCCGGCGCTGCGTCATCTTCCCCGAAGGGCGGATCACGGTGACGGGTGCGCTGATGAAGATCTATGAGGGCCCCGGCATGATCGCCGACAAGGCCAGGGCGAAGATCCTGCCGGTGCGCATCGACGGGCCGCAATTCACGCGCTTCTCCCGGCTCAAGGGCAAGCTGCGCCTGCGCTGGTTCCCGCGCGTCACCATCACTTTGCAGGAGCCGCAGGAGATCGCGCTGCCGCCCGAGATCAAGGGGCGCCGCCGCCGTCACGAGATCGGGCTCAAGCTCTATGACGTCATGTCGACGATGATGTTCCGGACGGCGGACACCGGGCGCACGCTCTTCGGTGCGGTGCTCGATGCGCGCGCGCTCCATGGCGGCGGGCGCGAAATCATCGAGGATATCGAGCGGCGGCCTCTTACCTATGGCCGCCTCGTCGCGGGAAGCTTCGTGCTTGGCCGACGCTTCGCTGCCGCGAGCCGCCCAGGTGAGATGGTGGGCGTGCTGCTCCCCAACGCCGCCGCCGCGGTCGTGACCTTCACCGCGCTTCATGCCTTTGCCCGCGTGCCGGCGATGCTCAACTATGCGACCGGCGCGCGCAACATGCTCGCCGCCTGCCGCCTCGCCGGGCTCAACACGATCATCACCTCGCGCCGCTTCGTCGCGGCGGCGAAGCTCGATGCGGCACTCGCCACGCTCGCCGAGGGGCGCCGCGTCCTCTATCTCGAGGATCTTCGCGGCGAGATCGGCTTTGCCGAGCGGCTTCGCGGTCTCATCGCGTCACGCTTCGCGCGCTCGCTCTATCGCCGGCGCGCGCCGCGGCCGAGCGACCCCGCCGTCGTGCTCTTCACTTCGGGTTCCGAGGGCGTGCCGAAAGGCGTGGTGCTGAGCCACGAGAATATTCTCGCCAATTGTCATCAGGTCGCGGCCCGCGTCGACTTCTCGCCGAGCGATGTCGTGCTCAACGCGCTGCCGCTCTTTCACTCCTTCGGACTCACCGGCGGCACCTTGCTGCCGCTCATCTCCGGCGTGCGCATTTTTCTTTACCCCTCGCCGCTTCATTACCGGATCGTGCCGGAAGTCGCCTACGACACCAATGCGACGATCCTCTTCGGCACCGACACCTTCCTCACGGGATATGCGCGCGCCGGCAACCCTTACGACTTCTACAGCATCCGCTATGTCTTCGCCGGCGCGGAGAAGGTGCGCGAGGAGACGCGGCGGCAATGGATGGAGAAATTCGGCCTGCGCATTCTCGAAGGCTATGGCGCGACCGAGACATCGCCGGTGCTCGCCACCAACACGCCGATGCATTTCAAGGCGGGCACGGTGGGACGGCTCCTGCCCGGCATCGCCTGGCGGCTCGAGCCGATCGAAGGAATATCCGAGGGCGGGCGCCTCATCGTCGCCGGGCCCAATATCATGAAGGGATATCTGAGCCCGACGAATCTCGGCGCGATCGAGGCACCATCGGGCGGCTGGTATGATACCGGCGACATCGCGTCCATCGATGCGCAGGGCTATCTCTCGATCATCGGCCGCGCCAGGCGCTTTGCCAAGATCGCGGGCGAGATGATCTCGCTGGGCGCGGTCGAGGACATGGCGGCGGCGCTCTGGCCGAATTTCCGGCATGCCGCCGTGACGCTGCCCGATCCGCGGAAGGGCGAGCAGGTGATCCTGCTCACCGAGAACACGCAGGCGACGGCGGAGGCGCTTCTTGCCGAGGCGCGCGCCCATGGCGTCGCCGAGATCATGGTGCCGCGCAAAGTGCTTCCGGTCGCGGCGATCCCGCTCTTGGCGACCGGCAAGATCGATTATCCCGCGGCGCATGCGATCGCGCGCGATTCAATCGCACCGGCTCTTGCCGGCGGCAATACCAACCCAACCTGAGGTCGCCGCGCTTCCAGCTTTTTCGGACTTGTGCCCGCGCCGGCAATGATGCGCTACTGACGCCGGCTCCGCAGCACATCGAGGAGAACCATGAAGCATTTGCATCACGAAACGCATAGCGCCGCCGGCGGTGCCGCTACGCCGGCCAACCCCTCACCGCTCGACACTGTCGTCAGCATTGACGCAAAAATGCCCGACAGGACCGATCATTTCTCCTCGGGCGTGCTGGTCGCACCCGACGAGGTATTGACGGCTGCGCATGCGGTTTGGGAACAGGGCGTGGGCGCCGCCACAAGCGTCACCGTGACGCCCGAGCTCAACGGCAGCGCCAAGCCGCTCGGCACGATCGCCGCGGCGGATTTCCACTATTTTCCCGTCGCCGACGCCAATGACATGATCAATCAGCTCGGCTCGGAACAGGATTTCGCGTTGATTCATTTGAGCCGCGCCGTCGGCCTCGGCGACATGACGCTCGACACCCATTTTGTCGCAGGTCCCGCGCATATCACGGGATATCCGCAATCGGCGGGCCTCACGCATCTCGTCGATGTCGTGACCAACACGACGGTCGATCCGCGCTTCACCGATCTCGACTTCCACAACGCCGCCATCGGACCGGGCGACAGCGGCGGGCCGATCTGGGAGATCGGCAGCGACGGCCGCGCCTTCGTCGCGGGCGTGGTGTCGACCGCTTCCTGGGGCGGCGAGATCACGCCGCAAATCGCTGGTGACATCGAGAGCTGGGCCGCCGCCGATCACGGCGCGCTCGTCGCCGGTGCATCGGATCCCGGCGCACTCCAAACGCTCTCGGCGCATCACCATTGGTGGGTGTAGAGGAGCTGAAGACGAGGTAAAGCCCCTCTCCCACTTGCGGGAGAGGGCGGGACCCATTGCGTAGCAATGGGAGGGTGAGGGGACCTATCCGATTCTGCTGAACTGGCCCCTACGCCTCACCAGAAAGCACGCGAATACGCAACCCCATTTGGCCCGGCGCGTTCGGCTATCAATGCCGATCGACGACGACCACTCTAATGATCTTCACGGAAGTGAGGTAACAGAGAGACGTGAATGCTTGAAGAAGCTGACGATACGCTCTGGTCGGCGTTGCAGGCGGCGGAACGCGCGTCGGGCGAGGTCGTGCAGTTCGTCGACCGATCCTGGCAGGGCGTTCTCCATGGCCCGCTTGACCCAGGCATTGCACTGCTCCTCGGGGTTCAGTTCTGGGGCGTAAGCCGGCAGGTAGGCGGCCGCGAAGTCCGGCGCGTGCGCGACGAGGAAGGCGGCCGTCGCGCGCGAGCGATGGGCGTTGAGCCGGTCCCAGACCACGAGCAGCGGCGTGCCAATCTTTCGACGGAAGTAGCGCAAGGTCAGGATCACCGTTCGGCTCGTGACGCTGCCGCGGAAGTGGCGCGCGTAGAGGCGACCGTCCGGCGTGATGGCGACGACGCTCGACACTTCGCGGCGCCGGCTCACGCGCGAGAGCACCGGCGTCATGCCACGCTGCGCCCAGGTCGTGCCCGGCCGCGCCCGGAAGCTATGGCCGGTCTCATCCCAAAGCAGAAGCGTGCGCCGCTCGCGTCGCGCCTTTTTTTGAGGGCGACCCAGTCGTGCTTCGGCCAGATGGCGATGACCAGCTCATCACGCTCCCGCGCCCGCGTGGCCGGGCGCTGCACGCTGAAGCCATGCGCCTTCAGCGGCCGTTCGAGGTAGCGGGGATGGTAATGCACGCCAAACTCGCGCGCGATCACCGCGGCGATCCGCTTCAAGGTCCAACGCTCGGTCTCAAATCCTGCGGCTGTGGCTCCGCGTGCCAGCAGCCGTTCCAGGCGCCGCCAGGCACGGGCGTCGAGCCGAGCGGGTGGTCCCGTCCTTGGCCGCGCCCGCAAGCCGCGCCGCCCGTGCTGGCGAAGCGCCGCCGCCCAGCGCGACACGCTCGCCCGGCTCACGCCGAGGTGCCGCGCGACCGCCGCCGGCTTCAACCCGCGCCGCAGCAGCGCCGCCGCCGTAACGCGACGCTCGGCCAACTGCCCCACTGTCAGCCGGGCCGGTCGCCATGCGTTTACCACCATCTCAATCACCCATCAAACAAACCACCGCCAACGCTAATGTTACTCTTCTTTCGTGAAGATCATTAATATGATCGGGCGGTACCATGCCGAAGTCAGGCTTGCCGTCCACGCGTAAAGTGAGCACGAGCTTGAGGCCGCCGTGCTCAGGGGTTTCCACCTTGTAATCATAAAACCAGCGCGCCGATATTCCTACGCCCTCCGAGATCGTTATGCGCGTGCGCTTAATAAGCCGATCCGTCAGACGATAGACGGTGAGATAGTCAGTCGAAGCATTTGTGCCATGACCTTCGCTGTGGGTCACCAGGACATCGTTACGAGCAAGCGCGTCGCTGATGATTTGCGCTTCGCTTTTCCCATATGCGGAGCAGTAGTTTTTCGTGAGCAGAACTCGATTACCATCGGTGATCGTGAGAACCTCACCGTCGCCCCGGAAGCCGCAGCCGTTCGGATCGTAATCCGCGGCCGAACGAACGATAACCTGGGGCGCCCCCCAACTCGGCGCCGAGGCTGTGAGTACCACGGCGAGTGCCGCCGTCGTTACGTACCTCGAGACCATGGCACCAACTCATCGGGCGCGCCCGAGCACAGGCGTTCAGGGGATCGCGTAACAGCAAGCAACCCTCACCCTCCCATTGCTTTGCAATGGGTCCCTCCCTCTCCCGCTCTCGCGGGCGAGGGGCTTTTACGCCGCCTCTTCGGCTTCTTCCTCGGTCGTCTGCTTCGGGCCGGAATCCTGGCCCTTGGCGTCGGTGTCGCGGTCGACGAGCTCGATGATTGCCATCGCCGCCGCATCGCCATAGCGGAAGCCGGCCTTGAGGATGCGGGTATAGCCACCGGCGCGGGTCTTGTAGCGCTCGGCGAGCGTGGTCATCACCTTGTCCGCGATCTTGGCGTCCTGAAGCGTCGCGATGAGCTGGCGGCGCGCATGGAGGCCGCCGCGCTTGCCGAGGGTGATGAGCCGCTCGACGACGGGGCGCAGATCCTTGGCCTTGGGCAAGGTGGTGCTGATCTGCTCATGCTTCAGGAGCGCATGGCAGAGATTGTCGAACATGGCCTTGCGATGGGCGGAGGTGCGGCTGAAGCTTCGGCCGCGCAGGCGATGACGCATGGCTCTATCCCCTCTCCCAGGCTCAATAAGGTTCTTCGAGGCGCTTGGCGAGCTCCTCGATATTCTCGGGCGGCCAGTTCGGGATCTCCATGCCGAGATGGAGCCCCATCTGCGCCAGCACCTCCTTGATCTCATTGAGCGACTTGCGGCCGAAATTCGGCGTCCGCAGCATCTCGGCCTCGGTCTTCTGCACGAGATCGCCGATATAGACGATGTTGTCGTTCTTGAGGCAATTGGCCGAGCGCACGGAAAGCTCGAGCTCGTCCACCTTGCGCAGCAGGTTCTTGTTGAAGGGCAGCTCGCTCGGCCGCTCCTCCTCGGTCGCGGCCCGCGGCTCCTCGAAATTGATGAAGAGCTGGAGCTGGTCCTGAAGGATGCGCGCGGCGAGCGCCACCGCATCCTCCGGCGTCACCGCGCCATTGGTTTCGATGCGCATCGAGAGCCTGTCGTAATCGGTGACCTGCCCGACGCGGGTATTGTCGACCTTGTAGCTCACCTTGCGCACCGGGCTGAACAGCGCATCGACCGGGATGAGGCCGATCGGCGCGTCCTCCGGCCGGTTCACCGAGGCCGGGAGGTATCCCTTGCCGGTATCGACGACGAGCTCCATCGCGATCTTGGCGCCGCTGTCGAGCGTGCAGATGAGCTGATCGGGGTTCATGACCTCGATGTCGTGGCCCGTCTCGATCATGCTCGCGCGCACCTCGCCCGGCCCTTGCGATTTGAGCCGCATGCGCTTCGGCCCGTCGCCATGCATCCGGAGCGCGATGCCCTTGATGTTGAGGACGATGTCGGTGATGTCCTCGAGCACGCCCGGGAGCGAAGAGAATTCATGCAGCACGCCCTCGATCTGCACCGAGGTGATCGCCGCTCCCTGGAGCGAGGAGAGCAGCACGCGGCGAAGCGCGTTGCCGAGCGTCAAGCCGAAGCCGCGTTCCAAGGGCTCGGCCACGACGGTGGCGACGCGCCCGGGATCGTCGCCGGGCTCAACGGAGAGTTGCTTCGGCTTGATGAGCGCTTGCCAGTTCTTTTGAATCACGAGCGGAACCTCATGTCGTTTGGCGCGAAATCCGTCTTCGCAGCCGCAACTTCGTACAGAACGATCGCCGAGCGATCCGGCGATGATGGGCGCCTCTTAATGCGCGGCGCCGGCGCGCGACGATCAGACCCGCCGCCGCTTGGGCGGACGGCAACCATTATGCGGGATCGAGGTGACGTCGCGGATCGACGTCACCATGAACCCCACCGCTTGCAGCGCGCGAAGCGCCGACTCGCGGCCCGAGCCGGGTCCCTTGACCTCGACCTCGAGCGTACGCATGCCGTGCTCCATCGCCTTCCGGCCGGCATCCTCGGCCGCCATCTGCGCCGCATAGGGCGTCGATTTGCGCGAGCCCTTGAACCCCATGGTCCCCGAGGACGACCAGGCGATGGTGTTGCCCTGCGCATCGGTGATGGTGATCATGGTGTTGTTGAAGGTGGCGTTAACATGAGCGACGCCCGAGGTGATGTTCTTGCGTTCGCGACGGCGTAGACGCGGCGCTGCGGCTGGCTTCGCCATGATTCCTTCCCTGCCTTCTCGGACTTACTTCGATACCGTCTTCTTGCCGGCGATCGGCCGGGCCGGGCCCTTGCGGGTGCGCGCATTGGTGTGCGTCCGCTGGCCGCGCACCGGGAGCCCCTTGCGGTGGCGAAGCCCGCGATAGCAGCCGAGATCCATGAGGCGCTTGATGTTCATCGCCACTTGGCGGCGCAGATCGCCTTCGACGGTGTAGTCGCGGTCGATCATCTCGCGGATGCGCAGCACCTCGTCATCCGTCAGCTCATGCACGCGCCGCGAATCGGGAATGCCGAGCGTCGCGCAGATCTTTTGCGCCGTCGTGCGGCCGATGCCATGGATATAGGTGAGGCCGATCGGCACCCGCTTTTGACTGGGGATGTTGACGCCAGCTATACGCGCCACCTGCGCTTCTCCTTAGGTGTGATGTCTGCGATAAAAAGCCGCGGTATGGCCAAGGGCGCGCATTATAGGAATCCTCGCCCCAAAGTCAACCGCCGCCGCCCTCACGGACCTTTCAGAACCTCCTCGATCTGCC